>Ga0073934_10001382_pt1 | contig 58980 bp, 44 predicted proteins | sample LarsenN4metaG_FD_76834 | JGI IMG/M metagenome (GOLD analysis project Ga0073934, IMG submission 76834) | Hot spring sediment bacterial and archeal communities from British Columbia, Canada, to study Microbial Dark Matter (Phase II) - Larsen... ...
AATGTATCCGAAGGAGGCTTTTGGCAGGTCTTTTTTCTTCGAGCGCATGAAGGAGATGATCCCCGCGATGCCCAGGATCATAATTCCCGCGATAAATCCAGCAGCTGCGGGGAATAATCTCCTGGCCAGCGAATACTCCATTCCCCATCTCTGGATGTAGAGTTTTAATGGAACGTAACCAGGCAGGATCTTGCCAGTCTGTAAGAAAGTGAGAATCCTCGGAACGCGCCACTTCAACCAGATATCACCCACGGGATCGTATGCGCTAAATCCGATGGCGGCTGCGAATACCAGGATTGTAAGCAGGATCAGGAACTTTCTCCAGGATCGCACCTGCCTGTCCCAGCTCGAAATCGAGACAGCCATCAGAATGAGCCCAAGGTTGGCATAAAACGCAGTGTATACAGGGAAACAAAATGTGCAGTAATTCCTCCCTAGGGCGTCGTACGTTTGCGGATTGATCCCAAGAGAAGCCCAGGCATGTGCAAGGAGCAAAATCGACAATAAGACTGCCAGGAAGATACTTGCCCGGAAATGAGATCCGCTCTTCCAGCTTCCCCTCCCCGGCCATAGGAGGAGAGTAGCGACCAATCCCGTGAACGCTGAGATATGAAATCGGATCCCCAGCAGGAAGCTCAGGATGCGGCTCTGCAAGCCGATATTCGGATTCCACAGAGGCATCCCTGCCGGTGGTCGCCAGGGATTGAGGAATGGTGCGATCGCCTCGGGGATCCATTCCGCCCACATCCGCAGGATCCCCGGCCAGAAGAAAACATGACCAACCACGAAAATCCCGAATCCAATCAAAGCCGCCAGGGACCCGGGTTTTCGTCCGTTCTGCCAGTAAACATACAAACAGACCAATGGCAGCGCCGGCAGCATGTTCAAACGGGACAGCGGGAGAAGTCCAGCCAGCGCAGAACCCATCAGCACCTGCCAAAGCGGCCGATCCTCCCCTAATATCAGCACCAGCACCCATACTAACAGGCACGCTACCAGGACCTGGGAGATCGCCAAGCTGTATATTTTAATGATTGCGGGATTGGCAGCGACAGCCAGCATCACACCAGCGGCGGCCCATTTCCCACCCCACCGCCGGGCGACGATCCACAAGCCAATCACCATTAAGCCACCCAGGAACAGGGCGAAATATCGACCGGTGCGCAGCCCCGGGGCGAAGATTACCTGAACCAAGCCTGGGAATAGAAACGACAATGGCATCTGGTTGGTCCACGGACCGTAATCCTGGAAAGGCCAATACCTCCGTGAAGCGAACAGGTATCCAGATACGAGGTAAGCGCCTTCATCAAGCAAGGAGCGCTGTTCGTGGATAAACTGCCAGGATTGAAAAAAATAAAGGAGACCACTGAGAGCCGCCAGCGGATCCGCAACACGCTCTAAAGGCCTTATTTTGTCTCGGGGTAAGGTAATCTGCATTGGTAGATCTGGCCGAACCTTATTCCGATTAACCGATCTCCTGAGCCAACCGCTTCAAATCTGCGTCGACCATCATGTGCACGAGCTCCTCGAACCCGACCGAGGGATGCCAGCCCAATTCTCTGCTTGCCCGGCTGGGGTCGGCAACCAGCATGTCCACTTCGGCAGGGCGATAGAACCTCTCGTCTTGTACGACAAAATCCCGGTAGTTCAGCCCGACGTAATCGAACGCCAGCTCGCACAACTCACGGACGCTGTGCGTGACGCCCGTCCCGACCACGAAATCAGAGGGTGACTCCTGCTGCAGCATCAGCCACATCGCCTCGACGTAATCCCCGGCGAATCCCCAATCGCGGCGAGCCTCCAGGTTCCCCAGATGCAGGTCCTTTGCCTGTCCCAGCTTGATGCGCGCCACGCCGTCCGATACCTTCCGGGTGACGAATTCCAGTCCCCGCCGCGGGCTCTCGTGGTTGAACAGGATTCCGGATACCGCGTAAAGGTTGTAAGATTCACGATAATTCACCGTGATCCAATGTCCGTACACCTTCGCCACACCGTACGGGCTGCGCGGGTAGAACGGTGTGCGCTCGGTTTGAGGGACCTCCCGGACTTTCCCGAACATCTCGCTCGAGGAGGCCTGGTAGAAGCGCGTCTCCGGGTTGACCAGCCGGATCGCCTCCAGCAGCCGGGTGACGCCCAGGGCGGTCACTTCTCCTGTCAACACAGGCTGGTTCCAGGACGTGGGCACGAACGACTGCGCGGCCAGATTGTACACCTCCGCCGGGCGATAGCGTTCGATGATATCGACGAGCGAGCTCTGATCGTGCAGGTCCCCCTGGATGATGGTGATGTCGTCCTGGATGTGCCTGATGCGCTCGAAGGTGACCGTGCTCGACCTGCGCACCATGCCGATCACCTCGTAACCCTTCCCCAACAAGAATTCCGCCAGATACGAACCATCCTGTCCGGTGATGCCTGTGATGATGGCGGTTGGCATACCTGCCCTCCTCGCTTCAAAATTCAATTGTTGAATTATAACGCTAAATGCTCATCCGTGGTTCTACTTTTCACAGCCGACGATAATCCTGGCGAAAACAGTCCCCCGTTCGAGCCAATTTTACCTCCCAGCCTTCTTCCGGATGTACTTCCACGAAAAGTACAGGATCACGCTGAGCAGACCCAGTCCGAGGGTACCGAACACATCACTCACTAGCCATCGGATGATCCCATATCGCTGCAGATACCACGGGATGAACCACACGAGCAGGATCCCCAGTGCAACCCCCGCGCTGGAAAGCCAAGGAGAATTCCACTGGCGATGATCGATCCAGGCCCAGGCAGCCAGTGTGGCCTGGAGGCTCAAGAAGACCAGCCGGTAGCGCGGGTTATCCCACATGTCGCCGCCGCTGCGGATCGCTGCCAGGAGAATGACACCCCATACCGCAAGGGAGATACCGATGATGGTTTTCTGTTTTCGCCCCTGCCAAAAAGCCATGACCGGCGCCGCGAGCAGGAAAGCCAGGAGGATCGTCCAGCCAGCCGCCCGCCAGATTGCGATCCCCTTCCAGATCGGCGCCCCGCTGTCCATCACTGCAGCTGGCAGGAAGGGCTGAAAAACGCCGTAAACCATCAGGATGAGGATGTGCGTCCACGTTGGAGTGGCATTGAAAATTCTCTTGATCAACCATGATGAGCGCCGGGCAAAGTAGGCCTGCCAGCGGGCAGATTGCGTGAACCACCAGCCGAGCAATGCGGCCGGATTCGTAATGCCTTCCGGCGCGATCCGCCCCCAGGCGATCCAGATTCCGACCCCGGCGATGATAGATACGCCACCGACCACCATCCATAAACGCTTCCGCCTCAGGACCTCCCAGCCTTCCATTGACAACGCGAGGATGAAGAGCACAATCAGGAGCATGCCGCCGACGGGGGGAGAGAACGGGAGGACCAGGACCAGCCCGCAGAAGACCAGGGCCAGCCCGGACCAGGACCGATCCTTGAGGATGCGCACCATCCCGTAACAGGCGAGCGCCACCAGGGTTATCAGGAAGCCCTCGCGCATCTGGGAGCTGCCCAGGATGACTGCGTCCGGGTATATGACCACGGTCCAGGCTGCCAGGCGGGCGACCTGTTCATTGAATGCCCGCCGAGCAAATGCCCACGTGAAGAGCACCGCAAGGGACGAAAAGATCGCTGTGATGGCAACCATCTGTAACGGCTGGTGGACACCTCCGCCCAAATAGCGGTAATTCAGGGCGCTCAGGTATAGCATACCGCCGTACTGATCGGTGGTGTTGTATTCAGAGAAAGCTCGAGACAGGGGTCCCCCGGAACTTGCCAGTTCCCAGGCGGCAGTATCTCTTGCGTGGGCGTCTGCCATAATGTATCCGGCTTGCTCAACCGGGGAACCATATCCCAGGATGGGCAGGGCGGTGTACCAAAGAATGCCTGCCAGAAGACGCAAAGTGATCGAAGCCAGCATCGCCCATCCAAGCCAGGATGGTATCGTTAACTCATGATCACGCCCGACGATCTTCCATCCCAGGATCAGCAGGCTTACCCCGAGGAGAAGATCAAACAGGAATCCCCACCACCCGGTCAGGCCGAGAAACCGATTTGAAATCCAGGCCAGGAGAAAGGTGAGTGTAATCAGCCCCAATACACCACCAAGGATTCCCCTTACGATCCGGTTATTCACCGCAGGTGAGACCTTTGTCCGCATCACCGTCGCTTAGTCCCTTGTAGGAGAATTCGTTCGAGGGGTGATTCAAGATCTTCCTGACCCGCGCCTCCCATGTGTACGCATCAGCCGTCTGGCGGGCAGCTTTCGTCAGGGAAGCGCGGAGTGATGGATCTCTCTGTAGCCGCCGCAGCGCATCGACCCAGGCAGACAGGTCTTCGGGCGGCAGCAGGATCGCATTCTGATTAGTCAGGACCTCCCGAAGGATCGGCAGGTCGCTCGAGCAGATCGCCCGCCCGCATGCCAGGTATTCGAACAGCTTCATCGGGCTCAGGTACCTCGAAATATCGCCTCCAGACGAAGCTGCCACCCTGCGCTGGTAAGGCATCAGCAGCACCTCGCAGGCAGCCTGGTAAGCCGGCAGTTCCGCGTTGGGCACGAAGCCAGTGGGGGTCAGATTCCGCAGTCCCTTCGATCGGACCGTCTCCACGAGTTTCTGGTAGTCTTCTGCCTCGCCGCCCACGACGAGAAAATTCATTTCCGGGATCCTGTCCGCAAGCTCCACAATCAAATTAATGCCCCTGCCGCGATAGAGATGTCCGGTATAACCGGCGGTGAACCGCTCGCAGCTAAATGTTCCGCCGACCGTCACTGCAAATGCCTCGAGGCGGTCCCTCAAACATTGGCGTGCATCCTCCGGAGTTGGAAGGTCCACGAACCTTGAGAGGTCGACGCCATCTGGCGCCACAAGAGTTTTTGCCTCGATCGGGCCTTTGCCAACCTCCTTCGCCAGGTCCGCTGCCAGTGCTTGGGAGATAACCACCAGACGGCATGCTCCTTTTCCCCTCAGGAAAGCTTTCAGCAAGAAAGGTCCCATCTTTCCGTGGGGGAAGTCGTGCATTTCCAGGATAGTTGCGGAACCGAACAGACTGCTCAGGGCTGCCGCCTGGGGCAGGCGTGTGTAGATAACGTCTGCCTGCCAGCTTCGTGCCCAAAACACGCAACACCAGGCGTAATCGTACTTCCGCAGTCCAGGGAGTGTTCTCATCCATTGGATGGGGAATTGCCTCTGCAGCCCGTAGAATTCGGCAATTTCATCCCAATCCAGAAATTCCGCTTCGGCTTTCGTAGAACTCCCTGGGACCGCGAGACGGGCATCGTGACCCTCCTCGATAAAGGCATCCATCATCTTCATCACCTGGATCGAATTTGCCCGCTTCGAGGGGATGTCGGCAGGGGCGATAACGGCGATCTTCATCCCGGGACTCCCTCACGCCGGTTTACTTCAGCCCGCGTCTTGCTGACGTTCAGCGATACTGAAAAGAGGTAGAAACCGCTCAGCAGCGACGCGCTTCCTAGATATCCGAACCTGGGCACGATCGTCAGGACCCCGGCAATTTTTAACGCCGCGGCCGCCAGATTCACCCTCGCAGGGTAACCTGCCAGACCGAGCGAGAGCAGGGCGATCCGGTTCCAGTAAAAGGTGTTGGCGACCAGGGCGCCTCCCATCAGGATGAGCAGAGCCGGGTAGGCAGGCAGAAAATCCGGGCTGTAAATCGTACTTATCAGGGGCCTGCCAAAGATCAGCAGGAAGAGGCTCGCAGCTCCAGAATAAGCCAGTGCGAACAAAGAACCCTGCCGGAGCACGTACCGCATATTCACCCATTTTCGGGCTGCCACCTCCCTGGAGAGCTCCGGGTAAGTCGCCTGCGGCAGGGGGGCGACTGGCAGCTGAACGAGGTTGGCTAGGCTTAAAGCGAGCTTATAGTAGCCAGCTTCAGTCGGGTTCCGCAGCGCGGAGACCCAGAGCAGTTCTCCATCTTTATTGACGAGGTTGATCGTGGCGCTGACATTTGTGCTGAGGGCGAAACGCACGAGTTCTCGCTTTTCACTGCGCAGCAGGGAGAGGGGAGTCCGCCACCAACCGAAGCCCCAGCGCCGGGTTGCTATCGCCAGGGCCGCCAGGGTCAGGGCCACGGCGCCTGCGATCTTGCCGCTCATGTAAGCCAGGACGACTTCGCGGAGACCCCCATGGGTCAGGTAAGCCAGGCTGATCATTCCCAGGGTTAAGAAGCTCTGTCCGATCGTGATCCCGGCGATGATCCGGTACTGATCGAAGATTTGCATCAGTCCGGTCGAACTCTCAGCCATGAGATTCGCCAACACGATGAACCCGTACAAGATAAACCAGTTTACCGTTCCGGCGTCTTTGGCAAAGTAAATCGCGCCGAGGGGTGCCATCAGCCAGATCAACCCGAAGGCGAACACGGATGTCAGGACTTCCACAATCCCGGCTGACTTGAACACCGCTGCGGCGCGCTGTTCGTCGCCATTCACCGTGAACTGCCCGATGTACTTGACCACCAGTTCGCTCATCCGGAACGAGGCGAACTTATTGATCACGCTAGTGAACATGGTGATCGTCCCCAGGATCCCAAAATCTGTAACCCCCAGCAGGCGGGCAGCCAGGATGCTCTGGAGCATGCTCAGGAATGCGGCGATGCCAGTGGCGCTGAATAAGTACCCGGAGTTCCGGAGCACCCGGCGGATCAACGCATTCCCGAACAGCCGGTCCGTGAGCGCCGCTAGATTCGCCACGTCTTCAACCCGATCCCCAACCGGCAGGGTCCTACTCGGTCAGGATCTTGCTTGCCCAATCGCGTTCTTCCTGGTACCATGAAACCAGTCTATCCACCCCTTCGCTGAGCGAGACCCGCGGCCTCCACCCGATCAGTTCTTCAGCTTTAATGACGTTCGCCCAGTTCGCCTGCATGTCTGCCGGATGTGCAGGCCGGTATTCGATCTGCGCGCGCTGACCGATACATTCTTCAAATAGAAGCACCAGCTCGTTGATCTTAATCGTCTCGTGACCACCCAGGTTGATGATCTGGTAACCGAGCGGCGATAAGCCGAGGATCGTACCGTGGGCGATGTCATCGATGTAGGTAAACCCGCGCGATTGCTCGCCATCCCCATTGATTTTTACCGGTCGGGATTCGCTGATCCACTGCGCCAGGCGGAACATGATCATATCCGGGCGCGCGGCAGGTCCGTAAACCGTGAAGTACCGGAATACGGTTACGTCGATGCCGTACAGATAGTGATAAGTATGGCACAGCACTTCCGCGCCTTTCTTGCTTGCCGCGTAGGGTTGGAGAGGCAGATCGCTGCTCGCATCTTCCGGAGTCGGGAGAGGGGCATCCTTGCCGTACACACTTGAAGTGGATGCGAGGATGAACTTACCAATGTCGTACCGGCGGCACAACTCCAGCAGATTGAGTGTCCCGGTGATATTGGTATCCACATACACCCAGGGGTTTTCGACCGATTGCCGGACTCCTGCCCGGGCCGCCAGGTTGATCACCGCCTGGGTTCTCCGGATCAAATTTTGATCCTTATCTTCTTTGAACACGGATTCCAGCTCTCCTCGATTTGAAATATCGACTCGAGAGAAACGGAATCCCTCTCTGCCTAATAATCTCCGGAGCCTGTATTCTTTCATTCGCACATCGTATGCATCATTCATGTTGTCCACGCCGTGGACCGAATGCCCTGAATCCAGGAGAATCTCTGCCACTCGGGCAGCAATGAACCCGGCTACACCTGTTACGAAGAAATGAGCCATGCGTCTATCCTTGAACCGACTTCATTCAGAGCTGGTTGCTCCCGCGCCCAGGGATGTCAGAGTCGGACGACTTTCAGGTTGTTCCGCCCTAAAGAACCCAATGCGTTCCGGGTGTCTACGATGAGCGCTGCCTTCTCAAGCAATGCAGGGTAATCATAGACCGAATGATTGGTAATGATTACCACACAATCAGCCCTTTCCGCGGCCGCGTAGAGATCGTTCTCGGAGCTCAGGCACCAATCGTCCTGCTGGATGTTGAGGATATAAGGATCGTGGTACGCGACGTCCGCGCCTTTCTGGCGGAGAAGGCCGATTACATCCAACGCCGGCGACTCCCGGAGATCATCCACGTCCGGCTTATACGCTGCCCCGACTACCAGGATGCGGCTCCCTTTGAGGGGTTTGGCGCACTCATTCAGCGCGTCCTGGATTTTTCCGACCACATACCTCGGCATGCCGGTGTTGATCTCGGATGCCAGGTCAATAAAACGAGCAGTATAGTTCAACGCGCGTAGTTTCCAGGAGAGATACAGGGGATCGATTGGAATGCAGTGCCCTCCCAGGCCGGGTCCGGGGGTAAATTTCATGAATCCAAAAGGTTTAGTAGCCGCCGCTTCGATCACCTCCCAGACATCGATCCCTAGACGGTCGCACATGATCGCCATCTCGTTTACAAGCCCGATGTTGATCATCCGGAAGGTGTTCTCCAGCAGCTTCGCCATCTCTGCGCTCTCGGTAGAAGATACCGGCACGACTGTCTGGATCGCCTGCTCATACCATAAAGCCGCGATCTCTGTGCAAGTCTGGGTGACCCCGCCGATCACTTTTGGCGTGTTGTACGTCGTCCAGTCTTTCCTGCCCGGGTCGACCCTTTCGGGAGAAAAGGCGAGGAAGAAGTCCTTGCCCACTTCCAGCTCGCAGACCTCACTCAATTTCGGCAGGAGAATCTCGCGAGTCGTGCCGGGGTAAGTGGTCGATTCGAGGACAATCACCATACCGGAATGCATGTGCCTGGCGAGTTCATCCGTGACAGATAAAATGAATGAAAGGTCCGGATCCCCGGTTTTCCGTAGCGGAGTCGGGACGCAGATGCTCACGGCATCTGCTTCGCTCAGGAATTGGAAATCATCCGTTGCGCTCAGCTTCCCCTGACGGACCAGCCGGGCGACATGCTCACCGGGTACGTCCCGCACGTAGCTCTTTCCACTTAAAATCGCTTTGACTTTGGACTTATCCGGTTCGATGCCGGTGACTGTGAAACCGGCATCTGCAAATACGGCTGCCAGTGGGAGGCCTACATATCCCAGCCCGAGGACAGCGACACTGGCAGAACGTCTCCTGATCTTTTCAACGAGTAAATCCTTAATTGGTTCCATCCATCCCTCAAAACAGACTCAATTGTTTGGGTTCTTCATTTTTCTCTGGTTCATCCAGCTGGTATTCTGGAGCCTGGTTTACCTGCGCAATTAGATCAGGCAGCTTATTGAAATCAGACTCGACCACCGGCTTGAGTGATTGCTGGTGAAGCGCTGCAGCCGGGTGGTACATCGGTACGACGAGCCGTCCTCGCACCTGCAAGGCCTGTCCGTGCACGCTGCTGATCTTGGCATTTGGCAGAAACCATCCCATCGAATACCTCCCCAGGGTCACGATCACCTTGGGATTGATTGCCTGTATCTGTCGTTCCAGGTAAGTCCGGGTGCAGATCTCGACTTCTTCCGGGCGCGGGTCGCGGTTGCCGGGCGGCCTGCATTTCACGACGTTCGTTATGAAAACCTGTCCGCGGCTTAATCCGATTTTTGAAAGCAGCTCCTCGAGGAACTTACCGGCAGCGCCGACGAAAGGCCTCCCTTGCTCGTTTTCATGGAAACCGGGACCTTCGCCGATGAACATGATCTCAGCCCGCGGAGGACCCTCCCCAGGTACAGCATGCTTCCGCGAGAAATGCAATTCACACAGGGTGCAGACATTCACCTCCGCAGCTACTGCTGCCAGGATTTCCTCAGGGTTCACGGGTCACCTCTTTCTGGGGGCTGGTAATTCGGTTCCTGTTCAAACTCCCGGGCTGAGACCCTCTCAGCCAGGTGGTCCAGATTCATCAAAAGCGCGTCCTCGTTGTTGTCCCGGTAATACCGCGGCCGGCGGTAGACGACCACAAAACCGAACCGCTGGTACATCGACTGGGCGATGATATTGTTTGCCCTCACCTCGAGCATGGCTCTCCTGGCGCCTTTACCCACGGCCTCGACCAATGCCCGCTTCAGCAGCCGGCTCCCTATCCCTTTTCTGCGATATTCGGGGTGCACGGCAAGCGTGGCGATGTGAGCTTCGTCTAGGATTAACCACACCACCGCCATCCCCACAACTCTCGATTTCCCGTTCGGGTCAGTGGCTTCAGCGACCCAGTTCATTGAAGCCGGGTTTTCCAGAAGTTCGTGTCGATAGGCGCTTTCCGGCCATGGCAGGCTGAAGGACAGACGGTCGATCTGCCGTACTTCTTCGAGGTCTTCAATCTCCATCGACCGGATCTCGATCGTCTCGGTCATCGTTCGGGAACAGGTTCATTAAAGTGCAGGTAAATAGGTGCAAGCAAGGCCGGATCGTCGCTGCCTTGCTGCTGAATCTTCTTCCAGCCTAATTCTGCGAGGAAAGAAGGTCTCCGCAGGCTGCGTGCCGGCGATGCGAGGATCGCATATTTGCGCCGGCGCCCCAGCGCTCGCCGCCATGCTTCACCCAGTTCGCCGCTCAAGATCGTGGGCTCGACCAGCCGTTCCGCCAGCGATTCCATCCTCAAGACCTGGACTTCACCCTCCATTACCCAGCGGTCGATCTGCCAGCGATACCATCCGGCTGCGAGGCGGCTCCGCCCCGCCTGGAGTACAGCCACGAGCGGAAGGTCGGACGCCGGTTGAGCTGCCGCCAGGATATCGAGAGTTGGGATACCGGCGATACCCAGGTGACCGGCCAATGCCATCCCTTTCGCCAGCGCAAGCCCGATCCTCAGTCCAGTGAATGATCCCGGTCCTGAAGCGACTGCCACGGCGCTCAGGTCTTGAAATCTCACCTGAGACCTTTCCATCATGTTCACGATGGCTGGCGCGAGTTCGACAGTGTGATAAGCCCTGCTCGTCCACACGCTTTCGCTGATCACTTGCGTGCCGTCGTACAGCGCCACACCCACAACCTGCGTCGATGTATCGATTGCCAGGAGCATCACACGCCCCCGTACACCCGCGTGCGCAGGCTGGAGAGCAGTGCCTGGTACCGTTCACCGCGGGGAGTGAAGATCAGATCCCTCTGGTTGGCATTGACCCAGCGCAAAGTTATGCGCAGGTTTTCAGAGGGGAGAGCCGCTTCGATCCGCTCCGCCCATTCGACAACCAGCACGCCGTTTTCGATCATGTTGTCCAGGTCGAGTTCTTCTGCTTCGCGAGCGTCATTGATCCGATAGGCGTCCAGGTGGAAGAATCGTTCCCCATCTAGCCGGCGGTAGAGGTTGACCAACACGAAAGTCGGGCTGGTGGCGAGATCGAGAGACCCCCATCCAGCCGCTAGACCTTGCACCAGGGTCGTCTTCCCTGAACCAAGATCGCCGACCAAGCAGACCACATCCCCTCGCTGAAGAAGCGCTCCTAACCGCATGCCGATCCGCCGGGTGTGGTCAGCCCCGCGGCTGATAAATTCCACAGAAAGGGGATCTAAGATGGGCATTGTTGGATTATACGCCGGGGATTTGGTTGCGGGAAGAGCAGCTTCATCCAGGGGGTTTTAATGCGAGGTTTGCAAGGGAGGCTGCCAGCCTCTTCAACCCGATCCCGGCGAAGAACACGTCCACGATCTCTTCGTCATCCTGGATCTTGCTGCTCAGAACCAGCCCCTCACCCCAGACGGGATGCATCACTGTGTTGCCGGGATAGTACTGCTGCTCCCGGAACGATGCAGATGTTGTCCCGGATTCCCAGCGATCGATCCGGCTCGGTCTTCCCCGGCGTCTATCGAGACCCCAGGCACCGCTGCCATCGATCTCGAGGAGTTCATCAGGGATATCGCCGAGAAACCGGGATTCATCAACCGGTTCTGAGTACCCGAACGCACTTCGATTGAGCGGCTGCACCAGGTATAGCCGGTTCATCGCCCGTGTGATCCCGACGTAGAACAGTCGGCGTTCTTCCTCCAACCCCTCCGGTTCTTGACTCGACCTCACGTGAGGCAGGATGCCTTCGTTCAGTCCCACAATGAAGACGATCGGAAACTCCAGGCCCTTCGCGGCGTGCAGCGTGAGCAGTGTCGGAACGTTGCTGGTGCCCTCCAGGGTATCCTGGTCAGATACCAGGGCGATATTTTCCAGGAACGCTTCCAGGCCTTTGTCCTGGTATTCCGCAGCCAGACGCCTCAGTTCCATCACGTTCTCCCAGCGGTCGCGAGCTTCATCCGTGTCATCATCCAGGTAGTCGCGATAGCCGCTTTCTTCGAGAATCCGGTCCATAAGGTCCAGAGGCGGTAATTCCTCCTTCCAGGCCCGCCAACGCGTGAGCAGCGCTCCGAAGCCCGCGAGGGACTGCGCTGCCCGGAGCAAGAAGCCGTCTCCCTGCCTCCGCCCGCCATCTGAAGCCAGCCTCAGCAAATAATTTCCGGGCGATATGTTTTCCAGGGTAGCTTGAGCGCGCAGTGCATGGACGCTCTTCTCGCCGATCCCGCGTGGGGGTACATTGATAACCCTGTACAGGCTGAACTCGTCGTCTGGGTTGTGCACCAGGCGCAGATAAGCCACCACGTCCTTGATCTCGCGTCTGCCATAGAATCGCTGCGCACCAACCAGCTTGTAGGGCAGCCCGGCGTGCAGGAATGCCTCTTCCAGGAGCCTGGACTGCGCATTCGTTCGATACATGACCGCAAAGTCGCCAGGGCGGGCTTCTCCCTGGGCAACGAGTTTTGCGATCGTCTCGACCACGTAAGCAGCTTCTTCGCGGTCATCATAGGTCTGATGAAGGATGATCTTCTCTCCCCGGCCTCGTTCGGTGAACAAACGCTTTCGTGTTCGATTGGGATTTCGGTCGATGACGGACATGGCGACGTCGAGGATAGACTGCACGGAACGGTAATTTTGCTCCAGCAAGATTTCCTGTGCATCAGGGTAATCCCTCTTAAAGCGAAGCAAATTGCGGTAGTCGGCGCCTCGCCAGGCGTAGATAGATTGGTCCGCATCTCCGACGGCGAAGATCGCCTGGTGGAAAGAGGCCAGGTGCCTCATTAATTGATATTGGGCCAGGTTGGTGTCCTGGAATTCATCCACCAGGACGTGTTCGAAGCGGCGGGCATATTTCTCACGCACCTCAGGGTTGTCGTTCATTAGGATCGTTGTCCACATAAGCAGGTCATCGAAATCCAGGGCGTTGCTCGCCAACAACATTTCCTGGTAGCGCCTGTATACGCGTTTCACGACCTCGTCACGGTAGTCCCGCTGAGGATAATCTTCAGGGGACAAACCCTCGCCTTTCGCATTCGAGATGGCAGCCAGTACAGCTTGCGGATGATACCTCTTCGAATCGATATTAAGATCCGCAAGTGCTCGTTTTACCACGTCGAGCTGGTCGTCGGTATCGAAGATCGAGTAACTGGCCGTGAACGGTAAATGCTGGGCCTCCCTGCGCAGGATGCGTGCACACGTGGCGTGAAAAGTACCCACCGTCACGTGAGAGGCCTGCTCGCCGATTAAATTCCGGACGCGGTCGCCCATCTCTCGGGCGGCTTTATTCGTAAAAGTCACCGCCAGGATGTTGTGCGGGCGGGTGCCCGTTTCACCGATCAAATAAGCAATCCGATGTGTCAGGACTCGCGTCTTACCAGACCCTGGTCCGGCGAGCACTAGGACCGGACCCGGCCCGGCAGTGACGGCTTGCTGTTGCTGAGGGTTCAGATTGCGGAGGACATCCATACAGGATGATTGTAACGGCTGGTAAAAACGGTGTCAACACGAACCCGGATATTCGAGCAGTTTCAGTAGTCAGGGCTTTCACAAAGTATCTTGGCAAACGAGTAAAAGTGTGTTGGCGCTCCCTGAGCAGAGCGCTCTTTGCGCAATCGAAGGGCGTAATCCAGCCTGGCGCCACATCCTTCGACTTCGTTACGCTCCGCTCAGGATGGTGGTTGCCCTTCTTGTGAAAACCCTGTTTCATTAGTCGTAGTCCTTGTATCCGCACACTCCCTATAATGTATAATCTTAAAATCTCGAGGCTGATTACTGCTGGAGCACAAAGCTGTGATTCGTAATGGACATTCAACGACTATCCAGGCTAATTGGGGGATGGTAGGGCATGCCTGGGCTGTCAACTTGCTCAAGAAGCACGCCGCGGATCATAAACACAAGAATGCGTACCTGATCACCGGACCAAATGGGGTTGGCAGGCGAACTTTGGCCCTTCGATTCGCCCAGGCGTTGAACTGCCCTACCCCCTTCGCTCCCGGTGAACCCTGCCGCGCGTGCCAGACCTGCAACCAGATCGAGGCGATGCTTCATCCGGATCTATCTGTTATCCAGGCCGAACGTATCGGAGGTGTGATCCGGGTGGAACAGATTCGTGAACTGATGCGCAGCCTGTCTCTGACTCCCTACTCCGCTCAATTCCGGGTAGCACTCCTCATCCGGTTTGAAGAAGCCAATCCGAATGCCGCGAACGCACTGCTTAAGACACTGGAAGAACCACCTCCGCGGGTCGTGCTGATCCTGACCGCAGAGAGCTCCGAACGGCTGTTGCCGACCATCGTTTCCCGCTGCGAAGTGATCCGCCTGGTACCTGTCCCGACCGATACGATTTACCAGAGCCTGATCAGTGGATGGGTGATATCCGAAGACCGGGCACGACTCGTGGCGCATATCTGTGCAGGCAGTCCCGGGATCGCCATCCGTCTGCACCAGGTCCCCTCTCTGCTGGATCGCCGGCAGGCCTGGCTGGAAGATCAGCGCCGTCTGTTATCTGCCTCTTACTTTGACCGGTTCGATTACGCAGAGAAGCTGGCCAAAGACAAAGAAAAAGCGCGCGCAACGCTGGCAACCTGGCTTTCATTCTGGCGGGACGTCATGCTTACAGCAGGGAATGCAGACCATCCTCCTGCCAACATCGATTGGGGGCCAGAGATTGCAGACCTTTCCACTCGTCTGGGGTTGATCCGGGCATACAATCTTGTCCGATCTGCTCAAAAGGCTATCGAGCGTTTAGACCGGAACATAAATTCCCTGCTGGTTTTGGAAGTCTTCATGCTCGACCTGCCATCGTTATGAGAAGAACTAATCTGGGACTGACCGTCCTGGGGCGATTAATCATCTCAAGTATGCTATACTCGAATTTGCAAACCGTCGGGACCCAATTATTACCTTACGCTAACCAGGATTGAAGCCTGGCCGGCGGGGGAATCTTGACAGGCGGTTTGACCGACCGGAATAATATAATCCCCTGCTCTCGGTTGGGGATCGAACCATGACCACACCGTACGACATCAAGGATACCTCACGCGCTTCCCTCGAGCTGCTGTACGCGATCAGCCGGGAGGTCACCTCCGCACTCGACCTGCGGACTGTCCTGGAACGGGTGCTCAAGCTCTCCATGGAAAACACGGGGGCGGTAAATGGGAGCCTGATCGTCCTGGATGAATCGGGTGAGCCTTTCGAATCCATCATCATCGTCGGGAAACAATTGATCGAAAATACGACCGAGCAACTGAAACTGACCCTCGAGCGGGGTCTGGCTGGATGGGTCGTCAGGAACAAGCAGGGAGTCTTGATTCCGGATACGAGCCAGGATGAACGTTGGCTGCGGCGTCCAGACGACGACGAGAGCCGGACAGGCGCAAAATCCGCGATCAGCGTTCCCCTGTTCGTGCGTGATCAGCTGGCCGGCGTGATGACACTGGTCCGCCCAGCGCCTGGGACCTTTGCCAGCCACCAGCTGGCGCTGCTGCAGGCCATCGCGGATCAGGCGGGCATCGCAGTCCTCAACGCCCGCCTTTACGATGAGAGCCTGCGCAAGGCACGCGTGATGACTGCATTGGCTGAAAGCGCGGCGGTGATTACAGCCAGCCTGGAACTCAAAGAGGTCCTCCGGCGGATCCTTGAACAGATCAGACTGGCGTTGCGCGTCGAAGTCGTCTCACTGGCTTTGATCGACGGGAGTGGAGAACGGCTAAAATTCTTGGCATCTTCGGCTGGCGACGTCAACACGATCATTGGTCTCGAACTGGACTTAGGGGAGGGTATCGCTGGTTGGGTGGCTAAAACCGGGCAGGGAGTCATTATTCCGGAGGTCAAGGAAGAGCCCCGCTTTGCGCCAGACATCGACTGGATCACGGGGTTCACCACCAAAGCCATCGCCTGTGCGCCGCTCCGGTCGCGTGGAAACGTCATCGGTGTCCTGGAGGCGATTAATCCAATCGATAATCGGTTCAGCCCAGATGCGCTCGAAGTCCTCACCGGCATCGGCAGCTTGGCCGGGACTACCATCGATAACGCCCGACTGTTCGAGCAGCTCCAGGCAGCCCACCACCGCTATCAGGAGCTCTTCGAAGACAGCATTGACTCAATTTTGATCACAGATTGGAACGGACGCGTCCTGGAAGCCAACCGGCAGACAGAAATCACCTCCGGATTCGAGAAGGATCATCTACTCGACCTGGCGATTGGGCAGCTCCATTTGATCGATTACGAAAAAGTCGGCCTGGGATTCGAACACCTCCAGACTGGAGAAACGATCTCTTACGAATCCGAACTTCACTCTCGGGGCGGAAAAAAGATCCCGATCCAGGTTCATGTACGCTCAGTTCTCATCAATGGTCAGACCAACCTACAGTGGATCTTGCGTGACATCACCGAACGGAAAAATCTGGACCGCATGCGCGAAGACCTGATTTCCATGATTTACCACGACCTCCGCTCGCCTTTATCCAACATCGTCTCCAGCCTGGACGTGTTAAATGCCATGCTTGCTCCGGAGGGTGACCCTGCGTATAATTCGCTGCTGAACATAGCCATGCGTTCCACGGAGCGCATTCAGCGGTTGACCAATTCTCTGCTGGATATGAACCGTCTGGAATCGGGCCAGCCGGTGGTGAATCGGTTCGCGACCTCCCTGCATCTCCTGGTGAGGGACGCGCTGGATGCGATTGCACCCACGGCTGAAAGCAAGAATCTGACCATACATCCCGACCTGCCTGAAGGACTTCCGCTGGTGCTGGTGGATGCAGACATGATACGCAGGGTGCTCATCAACCTCCTTGACAATGCTGTCAAATATTCTCCTCCGGATGAAGATATAACGGTGACAGCTTCACAGGCTGATTCCTGGATGCTGCTCACTGTCCAGGACTCCGGTCCCGGAATCTCGGCTGAAGATCGGGAGCGGATATTCGATAAGTTTACCCGGCTGAGCTCTACCAGGGATGCCCAGGGGTTCGGCCTTGGCCTGGCGTACTGCCGGCTGGCAGTGGAAGGTCACGGCGGTAAAATTTGGGTGGACAGTGCTCCCGGACAGGGCTCGCGCTTCTGCCTGACACTACCGCTGGCGCACATCTCTCCCGGCTCGACGACTCTCTCCGGACAGACGAGCCAGGAAATCTGACTGGGAACGAATTCCAGGGTGATCGATGCAACAAATCGCGCGCGGGATCTACTACGAGGATGGCTACCCAGGGGTCACGCTTGGAGTCCTTGTATTCCCTCACGGGACCATCTTGATCGATGCGCCGCTCCGGGCAGAGGATGCTCGGGCGTGGAGATCGGCGGTCAACAACATCTCCCTCGGTTCGAACCGGATCCTGGTCAATCTCGACGCGCATCTTGACCGCACTATTGGGGCCAGGGCGTTAGACTGCACCATCGTGGCGCACCAGAAAGCAGCCCAGGTATTCCGCAACCGTCCCTCGATATTTAAAGGGCAGGGCACGGATAGCGGCGCGGAATGGGAGGTCAGCAATGACGTTTTCGGCACGCGCTGGGCCATCCCCGACATCACTTTCTCCAACCGCATGTTTTTTTATTGGGGTGGGCCAGAAGTGATCCTCGAACATCGCCCCGGCCCTTCTCTCGGTTCCATCTGGGTCATCATTCCTGCTTTGAAAGTCGTGTTCGTCGGGGACACGATTATCACCGATCAACCTCCATTTCTGGCCTCAGCCGACCTGCCTGCCTGGATCGAATCCCTCGAAGCGCTTCAGTCAGCTTACAAAGACTATGCCATCATTGGGGGTCGCGGCGGACCCAATGGCATAGACACGGTCAAGATGCAGTTGAGAGTGATCAAGAAAATCCTTCGCGGACTGGAAAGGCTCGCCAGCCGGAACGCCCCCCCGGAAGCCACGGAGGGACTGATCCCGGGATTGTTGACAGACCTCAATGTCTCTTCCCGGCGGCGGGACCACTATGTCCAGCGATTGCGCCACGGACTCTATTATTACTATTCACGCCACTATCGACCGCTCGACTCGATCGATCAAGGCTGAGGACGATCCTTCCTTTATGCCACCCATCAAACATGAACCTCTCTTCGAACTGACCCGTGGGTGGATTGTCGAATCCATCCACATTGGGTCGATCGCAGTTGTCGATTCCAAAGGCACCCTGGTCGCGTGGGTAGGAGACCCTTACCACGCGACCTATCTGCGTTCGACTGCAAAACCTTTTCAGGCGCTGCCTTTCGTTGAATTGGGAGGCCCGGCTCGATTTGGTCTGACTTCACCGGAAATCGCCCTGCTCTGCGCATCGCATTCGGGGACAGACGAACACGTGGCTGCTCTCCAGTCTCTCCAGAGAAAGACCGGGGTGCGTGAAGACGATCTTTTGTGCGGGGTTCACGAACCATACGACGAGCCGGCTGGTAATGCCTTGCGAGAGCGGGGTGAAATTCCTACCTCGAACCGGCATAACTGCTCGGGAAAGCATACCGGGATGCTCGCGCTGGCTCGATTACAGGGATGGTCTCTGGAAGATTACCTCTCCACAAGCCATCCCGTCCAGAAATTGATCCTCGAGTCCTTCTCTGAAATGACGGATGTGCCCGTTGAGAAGATCCAGGTAGGGATTGATGGATGTTCCGCACCGAACTTCGCAATTCCACTCTTTAACACTGCGCTGGGGTTTGCACGCCTCTGCGATCCAGAAACATTGAATCCAGACCGCGCCCGCGCGTGCACAACGATCATTCAGGCCATGACCACCGCTCCAAGGATGGTTGCAGGTCCGGGACGTTTCGACACGCTCCTGATGGAAGTCAGCGCCAAACGGATCGTCTCCAAGGGCGGCGCAGAAGGTTACCAGGGGCTTGGACTACCCCCAGGCGCCATCCATGCTGGGTCCCCGGCATTGGGCATCGCTTTCAAGATTGCAGATGGCGACCTGCGGAGCCGGGCGCGGCCCGCAGTCGCTCTGGAGATCCTGCGCCAGCTCGGCGTCCTGACCCCCATCGAGCTGGAAAATCTTTCCCGGTTTGGACCGCGCCTGCCACTCAGGAACTGGCGCGAGATCGAGGTCGGCGAAGCGAGGCCGTCTTTCATTTTCGGGAAACATCAAGAGGAAAATGGATCCTGATGCCCGGATGTGGGCTGTCCACCAGAGATTACTGGAGCAATATGGCTATCCCGCTTGGCGGAACCCCCTCTCGCCGCTGGACGAGTTGGTCTCGACGATCCTGTCCCAGAACACAAACGATGTTAACCGTGATCGGGCCTTCGTTGCCTTGAAGAAAGTATTTCCAACCTGGGAAGATGTGCGGGATGCCGCGCCGGAATCTGTCATCGAAGCCATCCGCCCGGCTGGCCTCGCCAATCAGAAAGGGCCTCGAATTCAGGCGGTCCTGAAGGATATCACGAGGCTGCGTGGTTATTTGAACCTGGATTTCCTGGCAGAACTCCCGGTAGAAGAAGCCCGCAGCTGGCTGATGCAGTTCAAGGGAGTGGGTCCGAAGACAGCAGCTATCGTCCTGCAATTTTCCCTGGGGAAATCTGCCTTTCCTGTGGATACCCACATCCATCGAGTTACGGGTCGTTTGGGGATTCTTGCCAGCGGGATGTCCGCCGAAAAGGCGCACGAATATCTGGAACAACTCCTCCCACCGGAGGCATACTACCCGGCGCATCTCAACCTGATCCGGCTCGGGCGCGAGATCTGTCGGGCACGTCGGCCGGAATGCCCGCGCTGTCCTCTGAACGACCTGTGCGATTACTACACCCGCCAGGTACTCAGGAAATAAATCACTGGATTCTTATGACGAACGGCAATCAACAAATCCCGGATTATTGGATATGATCGGCACTGAACAAAGACGGGACTCAGGACACCTCCTGATGCTCATCGCTGTTTCCTCCTTTGGCGAAAGCCTCCGCCGGACTCCCTCACCGCTCCGGCGGAGGCGGTTTTAACCTCCCAATTGGTTAGAGATTTATAAATTCCCCACAAATACGCTTGACTCTGCTGGTAAGACGCGCATACAATTCATTTGGGTGAAATCCTCACCTGCCCTGGCACGATCGCTGGGGTTGACCTGTCGAGAAACCATTTATGGAGTACAAAGATTATTATAAGATCCTGGGTGTGAGTCACAGTGCGAGCGAAGAGGATATCAAACGTGCGTACCGAAAATTAGCCCTCAAATACCACCCGGATCGGAATCCTGGGGATAAGAAGGCAGAAGAGACTTTCAAAGAGATCAATGAAGCGTACCAGGTCTTGAGCGATCCCGAAAAGCGCCGCCGGTACGAACAATTGGGAGATTCCTACATGCGCTGGCAGCAGCGCGGCGCCCCCGCCAATGGTTTCAACTGGGAAGAATGGTTTACCCAACCGGGACCCGGGCGTAGCGTCCGTGTTGAGGTTGGCGATCTTGGAGACATTTTCGGGGGAGGCGGGCTGGGAGATTTTTCAGAATTCTTCCGCCGTATCTTTGGGGGGATGGGCGATGTGAGCTCGCCCTTTCGGGATACCGGTGCCCGCACCTCTCGATCTGTCCAGCAAGAAATAACTATCAGCCTCCAGGAGGCTTACCAGGGAGCCACGCGCAAGATCCAGGTTGATGGTCGGCAGCGAGAAGTGATCATCCCTCCTGGAGCACGCACCGGTACGAAAGTCCGGGTCGCGGAAGCGGTCTCCACTTCCCCAAACCAGCCGAAGAGCGACCTCTACCTGATTATTCGCGTTGCCGAGGATCCCCGGTTCGAGCGGAAAGGCAATGACCTCCACACGGAGGTCAAGATCGACCTTTTCACGGCACTCCTGGGAGGAGAAGTCACAATCCCGACCCTGGCAGGGAATGTCCTGCTCACTATCCCTTCCGGGACTCAACCCGGGCAGACCTTCCGGCTTTCAGGAAAAGGCATGCCGGTTCTTAAGAACCCGAATGCTTATGGAGATCTGTTCGTTAAAGTCGGTGTACGCATCCCTCGCAACCTCACCCCGGAACAAATCGATCTCGTGAAGAAATTAAAAGCCCTGTCTGGATAGTCCAGTCAATCTGGGATTCCCCCGGTACAATTGACCTGGTTGGCTCTTTGAAAGGATGAGTGTCATGACCCGAACTTACAAATGGTTAATGTGGATCGCTGTGCTCGCTGTCTTCGCCTTCGCGTGCCAGGCAGTTAACACCCTCCAGGCGCTTCCCGCCTCACCGGATGCCCAGGGTATCATCGATGATCAAAGCTCGATAGACACGGAAAATCCGGCGCTCACGGCTCTGCAGTCGACAGAACTCCCACCGGTTGTCAGCCCGCTTGAAGAAGAGGAGCTGCTCGTGAGGATATATGAACAGGTCAATCTTGGTGTAGTATCAATCCGAGTCTACACACAGGAGGGGCAGTCTCTGGGTTCTGGTTTCGTTTATGATAAGGAAGGCCACATTGTTACGAACTACCACGTCATCGAAGGCGTCGATGACCTGGCAATCGAATTCCCCTCCGGATATAAGACACGTGGGGAAGTGATCGGCACCGACCTCGATTCGGACCTGGCAGTCATCGAGGTGGATGCGCCGGCTTCCGAGCTTTTCCCCTTGAAATTGGGTGATTCTTCCAACTTGAAGGTGGGCCAGACCGTCGTGGCAATCGGTAATCCATTTGGACTCAGCGGAACGATGTCAAGCGGGATCATCTCCGGTCTTGGGCGCACGTTGGAATCATTCCGCCAGGCGCCGGGCGGTTCCACGTTCACCGCGGGCGATGTTATTCAAACGGATACTGCCATCAACCCCGGCAATTCAGGCGGACCGCTGCTCAACCTCCGAGGTGAGGTGATTGGGGTGAACCGCGCCATCCGCACCTTCAACTTTACGCTTGAAGAAGAGCCGCTGAATTCTGGCATTGGGTTTGCAATCGCGATTAACATCGTCAAGCGGGTTGTACCTGCATTGATCGAGGACGGCTCTTTCGATTACCCGTACCTGGGGATCTCGAGCCTGGGGGACGCGGAGTTCGGTCTGGTACAGCAGGAAGCATTGGATCTGCCCAGGTCGACCGGCGTTTACGTCACAACCGTCACCCCTGGCAGCCCTGCAGATAAAGCAGGCCTGCGCGGCGGGACGCGGCCGACGGAAATCCCGGGACTCAACGCAGGCGGAGATCTGATCATCGCAATCGATGGCAGACCGGTAAGGACTTTCGGAGAGCTGCTCAGCTACTTATTCAACTATAAGAGCCCCGGCGACAAAATCACGCTGACGGTCCTCCGCGGGAATGAGGTACTCGAGCTGGACCTGACACTCGAACGCCGGCCCTGACAGATCAGCTGTTGAAGAATCAACCAGCCTGAGGGGAACCCCCATCGCCAGCGGAAGGTTCTTCTCGAATCGATTCACCCGTCTAATGTTGATCACCAGAGGAGATAGAGATGTTCACAGAACAGGACCTTCATGAACTCCTGGAATACAAAGCCAGTCATCCAGTGGTGAGTGTATATCTGAATACGGACCCCTCGCAGGGCAGTGCAGACGCTTATAAGTTACGCTTACGGAGCATGTTGAAAGACATTGACCTCGAGGAAGATGTTGAGGCGATCGCTCGCTTCTTCGATTTCGAATTCGATTGGTCGGGCCGGGGCGTGGCTGTCTTTTCCTGCCAGCCGGCAGGCTTTTTCCGTGCCCATTCTTTTTCTTTCCCTTTCCAGGACCGGGTGCGGATCGGAGATCGCCCTCACGTGAAGCCGCTTGCCGACCTGCTGGATGCTTACGGCGGCTATGGAGTCGCCCTTGTTGATAAACAGGATGCCCGCCTGTTCTACTTCCACCTGGGAGAATTAAGGGAAGAAGAGGATCTCTCAGGGGAAGCGGTTCGCAGGACTAAGCGCGGCGGGGGCTCTCAGGCTCCTGGTCGGCGCGGCGGGACTGCCGGTCAAACGCAGTATGTCAAAGAAGTTACCCAGCGCAACCTGAAAGATGCGGCGGATTTCGCCGCACGGTTCTTTTCGGAAAACAACGTCCGCAGAGTTTTAATCGGTGGCACGGAGGAGAACGTCACCCAGTTTCGAAGTCACCTGCCGAAGGCGTGGCAGAGCCTGATTGTCGGATCATTCCCCATCAGCAAGACTGCCAGCCACGCGGAAGTACTCCAGCGTGCTCTCGAAGCGGGTCGAACCGCGGAACGACGGAGGGAAGCGCAGCTGGTCGAAAGGGTCGTTACGACCGCTGCGAAAGGGCGAGGCGGCGTGATCGACCTCGAAGACACACTGAACGCAGTCCACGATGGCCGGGTCCAGATTCTCGTGATCCGGGAGGGCTACCGCGCCCCAGGTTACCGCTGCCTGGGCTGTGGTTACCTGACCTCGGAAAAATTGGATTCATGCCCCTTCTGCAGCAATAAATTCGAGAACATTCCGGACGCGGTCGAACTCGCAGTGCGTCGGGTCATGCGGGATGGCGGCGAGGTGGAAATCATCCGAGATTCGGTCGGTTTGAAGGAGTTCGGATATATCGGCGCCTTGCTTCGCTACTGATGAAAACCTCCCGCATGGCATGCCTGCGGGAGGTTTCTCTAACCCTTCATTCGTGAATAAAGCGTGATTAACCAGCAGCAATTTTGATCGTCTTCGGACGGTGGGCTTCCGCCTTGGGCACCCTCAAGGTGAAAACGCCGTTCTTTAAGTTGGCCTCCGCCTTGGAAGGATCGAGCGCGGTGGGCAGTGTGATCACCCGGCTGAACCGTCCAACGGGCAGCTCGCACATCAGGTACTTATCGCCATCCGCGTGGGTGTCTTTGAACTCGCCGCGGATGGTCTCGGTATTGTTCAGCACTTCGACATTGATATCATCAGCTTCAACGCCGGGGATAAAAGCGGTGATTTCGTAGGCTTCCTCGTCGCCTTTGACGTCGACCGCCAGCAGCATTTCTCTTTCGACGCTCTCGGTGCTGGGGAGACTTTCATCAAACAGGCGCTCCATCGCTTCGCGCATTCTGGCCATCCGGCGGTAGGGGGATACGTATAGTGTCATCATTTCGGGTACTCCTTCTTATCTGTTCCTCGAGATTTTCCCCCATCTTATCCCTGATATATCAAATAAACGCAAGCAGAATATAGATTTATTATTAACCTTTTCGATGGCGACCGTCTTTTACCCTGGCTGGATACTCAGGACTCGGGTTTGAGGGTTTCCTCGTCGCTGCGCTCCTCGGAACGATGGAATGGGAGTCGGCAGGCTGCCAACACTCCAGAGGAAGTCCATCTGAGTTCCGCGGCAGGTTGGGCGCGTTTCTCACCCGCCAAATGTGACGGCAGATCAGAGCATTCGGAGTCCTGAAAAAAGCCCGGCATTCACGGTACAGGCTTAAGGCAGAGGATCAGATAAGGTGATCCTGGCGCGAACTTCGAGCGATCGTAGTCGCCATAGAGTTCGACGGCGCGCAGTCTGGCCGCTTCAGCCTCCTCGAGGAAAACTTCAACGCCTGTCAGGGTGTGCCTGGTTTCGATCGTGGAGCGCTCGACAGTGCCATCCGGAAGAAGATGATCGTAATGCCACAATAATCGGACCCAATCATCTTCCTTGGAATACTCGCTGCTTACCTGAACCGGATTCCCGCTTTGGGGATGGGTGAAAACCTCCTCGACCTCCGGTTCTCCGTAGGCTGGCAGGTCTGCCAGGATGTTAGGGTTGGGCATGCTCACGGCAAACACGCCATCCGGCAGCAAATGTTCGCGGGCCTTGGACAGCGCCGCCGCCCTTTTGACAGCCGGCAGGGTGTTGAAAGTATTGCAGCCCAGGATAATCAGCGAGAATTGGCGGGCAAACTGGTAGCTGGCGATGTCGGCCTGGACTATGGAGGCACGGCTCGTCATCTCCGTCGGGAGGCTACTTTTAAGGAATTCCAGCATACCAGCGTCGTGGTCCACTCCGGTAAGGTCGCAACCTGCCCGCAGTAGCGGAATCAGCAACCGACCCGTCCCACAGGCCAGCTCCAGGATCGGATCCCCCTGCTGATTGGCGAGGCTCAACCAGAAATCGAGATCCTCGACATGCCGCGCGTGGTGAGCGTGGATGAGGGAAGCCCTCAAATAATCCTGATCCATCGTACCGTAATTGTAATATAGGACGCAGGACCCCGTCATTCAATGTGTATATCGAAGCAGTAAACCAGGTCATGTTATACTAATAGGTCGCCATGCCGCGCCTGTCTTTGTACTTGTTCCTGATCACCATCATCAGTGGGCTCTCTTTTCAGCACGCCAGCGGCCAGGATGCAACTAGGACTCCTGCTGCGCCTTTGATCGCCATCCAGAATCCGCTCCCCGGCCAGGCTTTGCAGGGCCTGGTGACGATCCAGGGAGACCTGAACGTCCCTGGCTTCATCTCCGCCGAGGTGAGTTTCGCCTACCGCGGCGATCCTCGGGGGACCTGGTTCCTGATCGCCGAGATCGATCGAATCCCGGCGGAAGGTCTGATTGCTGAATGGGATACGACAGCGCTCACCGACAGCGATTATGACCTGCGCGTCCAGCTGCACACAGACGAAGGTCTGGTCACTGTTGAAATCCTCGGGGTGCGCGTACGGAATTACTCCCCGGTAGAGACGGATACCCCGGCTCCAACCGCCTCGCCTGCTCCCCAAGACACCCCTGTCCCGACTCACACCTCGACACCCACCGCGACTCCAATCCCCCCAACGCATACTCCGCTCCCGCCCAACCCTGTCCAGGTCACCCGGGAGGAGGTCCTCTCGAGCTTGGGCCGCGGGGCGCTCATCGCCCTGGGACTGTTTACTTTGCTGGGCCTATACCAGGCTCTCCGCAGGCTGGGGAGAAGAGACTGAACCGCCATGGCGCCGCTTCGCTCCCTTTTCTTTCGCAAACAGGAGGCTACTCCGAGATTCCTGCTTGCAGGCCTGGGGAACCCCGGTCGTCAGTATCGCTCCCACCGGCACAACGTGGGCTTTATGGTCGTCGACCAGATCGCCGCGCGCCTGGATGTCTCATTTTCGAGGCTCGAGTCCAAAGCACTGATCGCAAAGGCTGAATATCAGGGGAATCCCCTGATCCTGGCGAAACCTCAGACCTATATGAACCTCTCTGGTCAGTCCTTGGCCTCTCTCGTCAGATTTTACAAAATCGACCTGGGTTACCTGCTGGTGATTTACGATGATGTCGACCTCCCGCTCGGCGGGCTGCGCCTGCGCCCCTCCGGAGGCTCGGCAGGACACAAGGGGATGGCTTCGATCATCGAAAAGCTCGGCACTCAGGAATTTCCCCGTTTGCGTGTGGGGATTGGCCGTCCGGCTGGCCGTAAAGATGCGGCTGCTCACGTTCTGGAGGACTTCTCAAAGGCAGAAGCGGAGCGCCTGCCGGAAATCCTCCAGCGGGCTGCAGATGCTGCCCTCGCCTTCATCTCCGAAGGCGTGGAAATTTCCATGAATCGTTACAACTCCTCTGGGAGTGTTCAGCAGGAAGTTTGATGGTTAACCTGTCGCTTTGAGTATGCTACACGAGATACTCAACCCATCCATCTTGGCTTGCGCCGAGGAGCTCCTTGCGAACCTGACTGCGAGTCCGCCAATGATGTTCCGCCTGGCTTCTGGCGATGAGGCCGTTCCCCGATTGGGGCTGCGACGGTCCGCGCGCCTTCCGGTGCTTTCAGCGCTTTCCTCAGCCCTCCAGAAGCCAATCCTCCTGTTGACTGATCGGGCTGACCGTGCATTGACGCTCTTGGACGAGCTTACTCTTCTGGCTCCCAATGCGCATCACCTTTTTTTCCCGGAACCGGGTCCCCTCTTTTATGAGATTGTTCCCTGGGGAGAGGCAACCCGCCGCGATCGCCTCGTCGTTTTGACCCGGCTGGCCAGGCGGCAGATCCCGGGGACGAACCAACCGGGAAATCCCCTGATTATTGTGGCTTCGGCCAGAGCAGTGATGACCCGCACGCTCCCACGCCGGGATTTCCTGTTGAATGTAAGAATGCTGCGGTCAGGGCAGATTCTTCCCATGGAGGAATTAATCCGTCATCTGGTGAAGAACGGCTACGAGTCCGTCAGTACGATAACCGCGCCGGGGCAGTTTGCCCGCCGCGGAGGGATCCTGGATATCTGGCCGCCAGCTGAGGAGCTGCCGATCCGCCTGGATTATTTTGGTGAAGAAATCGAAGGTCTGCGCCGTTTCGATCCCTCCACCCAGCGCTCGACGGGCAGGATCGAGGAATTTGTCCTCGCGCCTGCACGAGAATTCATCGTCTCCGGATTCTCGCCGGTTGCAAGGGAGAGATCCACCGAATCCTTTAGTGAATTCCACATCCCCCTCCTGCATCCCACGGCGGCGAGCCTGCTCAATTACCTTCCGGAAGAGACACTGGTGGTGATCGATGACCTGGAAGACTTCCGAGATGCGATCCTGGATGTCGAAGATGCGGGGATCGAATTGAGAAAAGAGCGCGTCGAGAGAGGTGAGCTGCCTTCCGATTTCCCGCTGCCTTACCTGACCTGGACGGAGGTCCAAGATTCCCTGGCGATGCATCCTGCCCTGGAGCTCGGACCCTCAAGTGCCCCCGAGTCTTCTTATCTCGCCCAGTGTTTCACTTCAGGACCGCGCTTCGGAGGCCGCGTGAAGCTGCTCCTCGATCATATTTCTCAGCGGATCCAGAGTGGTGACAAGGTGGTGGTGGTATCCCGGCAGGCCTCTCGCTTGAAAGCGCTGTGGACCGAATCGTCCTCCGGAGATGGGAGCGACAAGGAGGACCTGTTTTTTCTCGAAGGAAGCCTGACCGAGGGTTGGATTCTTACGCCTCCCCCGGTGCTCTCCACCAAAGCGGGGAAGATCCTCCACCTGCTCACGGACGGAGAGATTTTCGGCTGGAGGCGTCCTGAACTGCGCCACCGGCGCCGCACCGTAGCAGAAGCGCCCGAATCCGCTTACACGGATTTACAGATTGGGGATTGGGTCGTCCACGTCGATCACGGGGTCGGCCGTTTCTTTGGACTGGTTGACCGCACCGTGGATGGTATCCAGCGGGAATACCTCCTGGTCGAATACGCCGAAGGAGACCAGCTGTTCGTCCCCGTCCATCAGGCGGACCGCCTGTCTCGCTATGTCGGCCCAGATAATCGCGCCCCCTCCCCCAGCCGGCTGGGAGGCGTCGAGTGGCGAAACACCAAATCCCGCGTTAAAGAAGCTGTCGCAGAGATCGCGGAAGATCTCCTGGACCTTTATGCGCAGCGCCAGGTGTTGACCGGATTTTCCTTTAGCCCGGACACCTCCTGGCAGCAGGAACTGGAGGCCAGTTTCCCTTACGTTGAGACCGAAGACCAGGTGCGGGTCATCGCTGAAGTCAAGCGGGACATGGAAAACCCCCGCCCGATGGACCGCCTGATCTGCGGCGATGTGGGATACGGGAAAACCGAAGTGGCGCTCCGGGCTGCATTCAAAGCAGTGATGGACGGTCGGCAGGTCGCAGTGCTGGTCCCGACCACTGTCCTCGCCCAGCAGCACTTCAACACGTTTCGCGAACGCCTGGCTGCCTTCCCGGTCGAGGTGGAAATGCTCTCCAGGTTCCGCAGTCCCTCTCAGCAGCGAGCGATCCTGCTTCGCCTTGCGCTGGGAAGTATCGACATCATCATCGGCACACACCGCCTGCTCCAGGACGATGTTGAGTTTAATGACCTGGGGCTCCTGATCATCGACGAAGAACAGCGATTCGGGGTGACGCATAAAGAATATCTGAAGAAGATGCGTACTACCGTTGATGTCCTGACGCTCACCGCCACGCCCATCCCCCGCACGATGTACATGGCGCTGACCGGTGTGCGGGATATCTCGACCATCAACACACCCCCGGAAGAACGGTTGCCTGTGATCACGCATGTCGGGCCGTATTCGCCCCGCCTGGTCAGGCAGGCGATCTTGCGCGAGCTGGAACGCGGCGGGCAGGTCTTTTTCGTCCACAACCGGGTCCAGACTATTTCGGCTATGCGCAGCCACCTCGAACGCCTGGTCCCCGAAGCCCGCCTCGCCATCGCCCACGGACAGATGGATGAAGCCCAGCTCTCCAGACGCATGGAACAGTTCACCTCGGGAAAGATCGATATCCTGCTGACCACCTCCATCATCGAGTCGGGCCTGGACATCCCCAACGCAAACACCCTGATCGTGGACCGGGCGGACACTTTCGGCCTTTCCCAGCTCTACCAGCTGCGCGGCCGCGTCGGGCGCGGCGCGCAGCGGGCTTACGCGTACTTCTTCAAACACCCGCGCAGGATTCCCTCTCCCGAAGGACGCCAGAGGCTGGAGACGATCGCCGAAAACACCCAGCTGGGCGCCGGTTTCTCCATCGCCATGCGCGATCTCGAGATTCGCGGAGCGGGAGATATCCTCGGCACCCGCCAGCATGGACACATCGCCGCGGTTGGTTTTCACCTGTACACACGCCTGCTTGCGGAAGCGGTCTCCGCGATCCGGAAGCAGCGCGGCCTTCCGCCCGTCCCGGGCAGCCTCCTCACGGAGGTGGGCGCTCCCATGGTCAGTGTCGATCTGCCGCTGCACGTCGGCCTCCCGGGTGATTACGTGCCGGACAAGAACATGCGCCTCCGCCTCTATCGGCGCATCGCAGACCTGCGATCCCTGGGTGAAGTGGATGCCGTGGAGGAAGAATTTACAGACAGATTTGGGATCCCGCCTCCGGCAGTCCGCAACCTGCTGTATCAGCTGAAGATAAAACTCCTCGCGGAGGGTGCCGGGGTGAGCTCGATCGGCACAGAGGACGGACAGATTGCAATCCGGTTCAGGAGCGGAACGCCTCCCGACCATTCCGCCGGATTCGCTCCTCAGGTTCGGATCGGCAAAACCGCATTGTGGATCTCATACAGATCCTTCCCCGGCTGGCGCGACCTGCTCTTGAACCTGCTCCTGTCCCTGCAGCCTTCAGAGCATGCGCCCGAAGCTGCCAGGCCCAGCCTCCCCGATCGTCCTGCTGAAAACCCATAGATTCATCGAACTCTCATCTACGTTTTTTGACTTTTACCCTGCCGCATTGTATAATTAAGTTTCGGGGTGCTCCGGCGACGGACACCCCATATTTCTGCAAAAAACTCAATTCCGCCGTTATTGGCGATATTCGGAGTGTGTGCTATGGAAGCGAATGCTCTCGCGTCACCCGAGCACGCGGAACTTTCTGGTCTGGCTGACATCAAGCGAAAAATGCATTTCACCGGGTCGGTCGTGAAGACCACCCTCGCCGGCGCTGTTGTCGACATCGGCCTGGAAATTCCGGGAGTGGTTCACATCTCCCAATTGCAAAAAGAACCCGTCAACCGGGTCGAAGACGTCCTGAAAGTCGGGCAGACCGTGGATGTTTGGGTGCGGCGGGTGGAACCCCAAAAAGGTCGCCTCGAGCTCACCATGATCGAACCGCTTGCGCTTGAATGGCGTGAGATCGAAAAAGGGATGGTCGTCAAAGGCAGAGTTACCCGGATCGAAAAATTCGGAGTGTTTGTCGATATCGGCGCCGAACGGCCAGGGCTGATCCACATCAGCGAACTGACCCACGACTACATCCGCGATCCCAGGGAGGTCGTCAAAGAAGGCGATGAGGTGGAAGTCAAGGTCCTTGACGTCAATCGCCGCAAGAAGCAGATCAAATTGAGCAGGAAGGCTGCCGAAGAGCGGCCTGTCCCTGTCGAAAGGCCGGCAAAGAAAGGCAGGGAGAAAACGAAACCGGAGGAAGAACCTGCTGAGAAAGAAGAACCAACCCCGACGGCGATGGAAATTGCCCTGCGGGAGGCCATGCAACGTTCGAATGTCCCCATCGGCAAGGGTAAAACACCCGGAAAACGCAGGAGCGGCTCGAACGCCGAGCTGGAAAATATTCTCTCTCGGACTCTGGCTCACCGGGGAAAAAACAGATAGGGGTGGCGGATTAATCCGTCCATCAAATTCATACTGCCAGGTTGCACTGCTGCAAGAATGTAATCTGTCTCCCGCAGGAACCAGTCGGCGGGAGGTTTTCTGTGCAGGAAACAGCTGGAGACCCGGCTCGGAAGCGAAAAATACCAGAGAACTGGTCAATATACCCTGAATTATTGGTAAAATTCTAAATCGTATCCTTGATTTTCTGTTCTCATGCAACAAGAGCAATACATTCTCGATGATAAAGAGCTCTCCTAAAGGACTTGATCTGTGAACGAACCCCTCCCCGCGACATTAGAACGACCACGTCCTTTGCGCCTGGATTGGATCCCCCAGGTTCTGTTTCGCCCGCGTGAAGCGCTCAAGGAAATTGCCAATCAGACCGGCAGCGTCTGGATCACTCCCCTGCTCGTCCTCACCCTGTCGGCGATCCTGCTGGTGATTGTCGCTGGGCCGATCAAGCAGGCGGCTGCACAATCCGGTCAGGTCGAGCTCCCGCCGGAGTTCCAATACTTGAGTCCGGATGACCAGGCCAAAATTCAAGAAGCGATGTCGGCTACCCAGGGTCCGGTGTTCATTTACGTATTTCCCGGCTTATCCGCCGTGGCGGGAGTCTGGATTGGCTGGCTCGTGATCGGCGGTCTGCTCCACCTGGCGCTGACTCTCCTTGGCGGGCGCGGCGCGACGGGCGCTGCGATGAATTTGGTCGCCTGGTCAGCGCTCCCCTTTGCCGTCCGGGACCTCGTCCGCGCTTTCTACATGCTATCGGCAGGACGCTTGATCTCCGAACCGGGACTGTCCGGTTTTGTCGGGCTCGGTGAAAGCGTTTTCAGCCTGTACCTGAACAAACTTCTGGCGTCTGTGGATATCTACCTGGTCTGGCAGATCATCCTTCTGGTCATCGGAGTGCGCGCTGCCAGCGGTCTATCGAGGTCCAAGGCGGTCACGGGCGTCCTCGCCGCGGTCCTCCTGGTGATTGTCCTGCGGACGCTGTTGAGTTCCGTTATCGCCCGCCTCGCAGGCATCACGGTGATCCAGCCGTTCTTCTTTTAGCCGTGAACGAGCCATTCATCCACGTATCAGGCCTGTGTAAAACCTATAATACAGGTCGGGTGGCGGTCCACGCTCTCGACGGACTTGATCTCGACATCGAGGAAAACACCTTTTTGGTCGTCATGGGCCCATCTGGTTCTGGAAAAAGCACGCTGCTCCACCTCCTGGGAGGCCTGGATCGGCCGACCAGTGGAAGCATCCAGGTCAGGGGAAAGGCGTTGGAATCAATGGATGAGAATGCCCTGGCGGTCCACCGCCGCCGCACTGTTGGCTTCATTTTTCAGTCCTTTAATTTGATTCCCAATATGACCGCCCTGGAAAACGTCGCCTTCCCGCTGCGCTTCGACCGTGTCCCCCGCCGACAACGGGAGAAGCTCGCCGCAACGGTCCTGGAAAGGGTTGGGTTGGCTGAGCGCGCCTACCATCGTCCATCAGAACTGTCCGGCGGTGAACAGCAGCGCGTGGCCATCGCCCGCGCGCTGATCCACGACCCGGACCTGATCCTGGCCGACGAACCTACCGGGAACCTCGATTCTGCCAGCGGAATCAACATCATGGAGATCCTTGCAGGGATGCATCAGGACGGGAAAACCGTGCTCGTGGTGACTCACGACCCACGCATGATCCCTTACGCCACCCAGGATATCCATCTCCTCGATGGGCGAATAGTCAGCAGCAATGGTTCATCTGGATCGCAGAAAGCGGTCAAGGTTGAGACACAATGAATATCTATCAATCCGTCATGCGCAAGTCCTTAATGCTGTCAATCCTCCTCCTGGTCGCCGGGATCGTGTTCAAACTTCCTGAGGCGTCTGCTCAGGTCCCTGAACAGACGGGGTCTCCGGCGGATACTCTTCCACCTCCCACCAGCGGCCCGCCGTCGGAAGACCCCCTGCCGCTTCAGACCAGCACCTCGACTCTCGAACCTTACCCGCCCCCGACCACCGAACCTCCTCCCGCAGATGACGCTTCGCAGCGCCCGTTGGTCGTATTGCACTCTTACTCCCCGAGCACGATCGACATCGCGCCTGGAAAGCAGTTCACCATCGAAATCTCTTTGATTAACAAAGGTCAGGAAAAGGCGAGTAACATCGTCGCGGTGATGTCGGGGACCGATTTCTTTCCGGGTGAGACTGGCGGGGTCGTTGCAGTTGGTGATCTTGACCCCGGCCAGAAGAGGAAATTCCTCCAGCCTCTCACCACTGCGGTCGACATCTGGAGCAAGTACTTTGTCACTCTCGAGGTCACCATCAACTACACCGATGCGGGTGGGGGCGCTTATTCGGAGCGGTTCGTGATCAGCTACCCGATTAACTGGGGGAAGATCATCGTCCCGACCAACTCCCCCCTCCCGACCGCGACCCCAACCCCATACCTCCGGCCTCAGCTGGTCATCATCTCGTATCAGACAGATGTTCCCCAGCTGAACCCGGGTGGACAGTTCAAACTGGATTTGAGCGTCCAGAACTTGGGCCAGACCCACGCCAGACAGGTGACGATGATCGTCGGTGGCGGGGGCGTCTCCGGGGATGGCCCGTCCGAGACCGCCCAACCTCCTGGAGGCGTTTCGGGCGGGGGCAGCGATGTTTCGAATTTCGCTCCTTTAGGTTCATCGAACATCAAATCGCTGGGAGACCTGGCCCCTGGCGCTTCCCTGACAGCCAGCCAGGACCTCATCGTGAACGTCTCGACCAATCCAGGCGCTTATCCCCTGAAGGTCACCTTCACGTATCTGGATGACAGCAACCGTGTGTTCGCCGATGACCAGATCATCACGCTGCTGGTCTATTCACCTCCCCAGGTGGAGATCAGCTTCTACCGCGATCCGGGGATCCTGGTTGCCGGTCAACCGAACACCCTCCCCCTCCAGATCGTTAATATCGGGAAGAAGACTGCCATCCTCGGCAATATGCAGGTCGTCAGCGAAGCTGCCGAATTCAGCAACAACGTCATCCTGGTCGGGACATTGGACGCCGGAGGGTATTTCACGATGGATGCCACAATGACCCCCTTCACCCCGGGCGAACTCACGCTCGAGATTTCGGTGAGGTATACCGATGATTTCAACCAGCCCCAGTTGATCACCCGGACCTTGACCGTCCAGGTCGAGGAGGTCCCTGTGATCGAGCCAGAGCCTGGTGGACCTGGATCTCCCGGCTTCCCCGGTGAGGAAGGACCGCTAGAACCTGGGGGGGAGTCTTTCTGGAGCAAGGTCGCTCGGTTTTTCAGGGGTCTGATCGGTCTGGACAGCGGGATCCTCGAGCCCCAACAGCCGGTCATTGACGGTCCGGCCCCGGAATTTGAAGAACCGGTGATCGTCCCTGGTAAAGGCTGATGAGTTTTCTGGATCTCCTCGAATTGATCGCAGACAATCTCGGCCGGCGGATCGGCCGGGTGTCGTTGACCGCCATCGGCGTCGTGATCGGCACGGCAGCCATCGTGATCCTGGTCTCGCTCGCCATTGGGCTGCAGATCAGCGCGAACGAAAGGCTGATCGGGATCGGCGACCTCACCCAGATCGTCGTCGAGCCGAATTATGGAGAGGTGTTCGACGGGCGGGGGATGGTTGTTGAAATCGCCCCACCGGGTCCGGGGGGCGGCGAAAATCAGAACCAGAAGCTGATTACCGATCAATCCCTGGGAGAGCTGGCAGCTCTGCCGGGAGTCGTCAGCGTCATCCCCCGGGACTACATGCAGGGCGGTGGGGCAATGTATTACAACCGCCTCGAATCGTGGCTGGGTGTCACCGGGATGGGGATCACCGATCTGAGCCAGCTCGGCTTGAAGGCCCAGGGTGGCACGCTCGAATTGAAGCGCGGCGAGGCCATCATCGGCGCCATGATCCCCTCCAACTTCATCGACCCTCGCTGGACGCCCGGAAGGGAACCGCCTCCCCCTCCAGACCTCCTCAACCAGGTGGTGAAATTTACCCTCTTCAAATCCGACTCCGAAGGGAACGAAGTCCGCAGATCATTCCCCATCCGGATTAGTGGGATCATCGCCGAATCGAAAACCGAATCGGATTGGTCGATTTACATGCCAATCGAAGATGTAAAGGCTTTCAACGAGTGGTTCCTTAATCGCAGGATCAACCGGAACAAAGACGGATACCCGAATGCCCTGGTCAAGGTCGCCAGCCTGGACGATGTCCTCTCAACAGCCGATGAGATCAACGCCATGGGATACCGGGCGTACACACAACTGACCTATGTACAGGGGATCAACAGTTTTTACACAATTTTGCAGGTTATCTTCGGCGGGGTCGGCGCGATTGCCCTGTTAGTGGCAGCCATCGGCATCGCCAATACCATGGCGATGTCGATCCTGGAAAGGACCCGCGAGATCGGCCTGATGAAGGCGCTCGGGGCGACCAACCGGGATGTGCTTTCCGTATTTCTGGGTGAAGCCGCCGGCATCGGTTTCCTCGGCGGGCTGGGGGGCGTGATCCTGGGTTGGAGCACTGGCCAGGCGTTGAACGCAATCGCCCTGGCTTATCTGGCCAGGCAGGCCACCCAGACCGGCGCGCCTCCTCCTTCCGTCGCAGTCTTCACCCCCCTCTGGCTGCCGGTCTTTGCCCTGGTATTTTCAATATTAATCGGGATTCTGTCCGGTCTTTACCCCGCGCTGCGCGCGGCCACGCTCATCCCTGTGAACGCGCTTAAGTACGAATAATCCTGACCGAATCCCGGCGCTCCGATGCGGCGCCTCACCTGCTTTTGAACAGAAGGCCAGCCAGCACGACAACCACGATCCCAACGAGCAGATAAAAAGCGATGAGAGCCAGGCTTTGAAATGATATCCTTGAGCCGAGCGCGATTCTCGAGTCGATATCAGAGGCCCCTGGTCCACTCACCGCCTCGTGGTACCCATCCCCGTTGTCCCAGTCTCGCACCTGGATGACTTGGCTCTGGCGAGTTGCAGAGATCAGGAATCCATAATCGAGGGTTGCGCCGCGCGGGACCTGGATCCTGAGGGAAAAGATCTCGCCGCTGCCGATCAAGGGCGTCTGCATCATGTTCTCAACCAGGGAAGTCCCAGCCGGGCGGATTTCCTCTGGCAAGGGCGACCAGCCGTTGATCCCCCACACCAGGATGACTTGCAGGGCCTCCTTTGATGTGTAGCGGATCTCCCAGTCGACCAGAGTTGCTTCTACCGGTTCTGTAGCAGCGGGAGCTGGTTCCTCCGTCTCGGCGATCGGTTGGAGGTTTTGCAGGTCCAGGCTGGAGGTGACCTCGACCAGATCGTTTCGCTCCATCACCTGCTTCCTGAATCCATCGGATCCCTCCCACTGCGGCTCCACCTCAGATCCATCGGCGAGCCGGGTGACGAGGAATCCATAATCGACCATGCTCCAGGCAGGCACATTCACCCGGCGCACGAAAGATTCCCCCTCTTTGACCATTGGGGTATTCATGATGTTGTCGACGAGCCTGGTCCCGGGGGCGCGCAGGTCTTCTGGGACCGGCGCCCACCCGTTCACCCCCCAGACTAAAAATACTTCACCAGCCGCAGGCTGGTGATAGCGAAATTCCAGGACCACCGGTGGAAGCCCCGGTCTGTTGACCAGATCACCTGGAGTACACCCTGAGACGAGGACGCCCCCCAGAAACAGCAGAAGTAATTTCTTGAGATTCATACTGCAACAACGATATCAGAGGCCTGATCTTGACCCGTATCGAATTCCCTCATCAGGCTCAAAGGGGATTAGACCAATTCGTGGTGCAAGTAGCCTCGGGCCTTGTGCCCGTCGCCTACCTGGGGCAAGCTGCGTTTCGCACCAGATTCTAAATAGTACTCTGGTAATGGCAAAGTAATAACATCACATCGATAATAACGATGTCTGCCTGGATTTGTTACATGCCTAACCTGATTATTACCAATCTGAGGAAAATTACCCGCTTTCCGCCTGCTCTAGGATTCAGGCTTCGATTTCCCACGAGAGCGGCGGTCTAAGTACTCCCTTCCCTCCGGGATTGTCCCCGATGGTCAGCGGATAAGCGTGCCAGTGGTAATCGTACGCATAAGCCCAATCGTTCCGAAATACGCCGACGTCGACGAAATATTCCCCCTCGACCAGGTCTATCCGCTCGCAGTTCAGGCGGACGACCCCGGTGCCTGCCAGGTCCGGGATCGCCACACCTTCCATTGCGGTATTCGTGTCGAGACAGATGGATCCATCCTCCTTGGACAGGGTGACGCTGAAGATTGGGGATTGGATGCGGCGAGGGGCGTCGTACCCGATGGAGACCTGCAAGGGATCCCCCCCGCAAATTTCTGTCATGGCTGCTCCAGCCCCTGTGGAGAGGCTGACTTCTGTGATCTGCATCTCCTGTGATCCAAACCGGTTCTTCATCAGCTGGAGTTGTGTGCCGAACGCTGTCATCTGGGTTTTTCCGCGACCCGGCGTCTGCCGCTCCGTCGCCTCCCGGAGGTCCTGTTCGTATCGCTGGACGACCAGTTCGGGAGGACCGGCAGCTACCACTCTCCCACCACGCAACCAGATTGTCACGTCGCACAGCTTCCTGATCAGACCTGTGTCGTGGGAGACAACCAAGATAGCGCTCCCATCGGTCCGAAACTGACGGATGCGTTCCAGGCATCTGTTCTGGTAAGCCAGGTCGCCGACAGACAGGATCTCGTCGATCAATAAGATTTCCGGCTGGATGTGTGTCGCCACTGCAAACGCCAGCCGCAGCTGCATTCCCGTGCTGTAAGTGCGCAGGGGGCTATCAATAAATTCATCCAGCTCGGCGAACTCTACAATCGAACGGAAATGCCTGTCTACCTCTCTGCGTGTCAGACCGGAAATGATCCCGTTTGTGTAAACGTTCTCCCTGCCGGTGAGATCGGGATGGAACCCTGCGCTCAGGTCGATCAGCGCCCCGACCCGACCGCCGACCGAAATCCTGCCTGCGTCTGGCATCAGCACGCCCCCCACGAGGCGCAGCAACGTGGTCTTCCCTGCGCCGTTCTGTCCGATGACACCCACCATTTCTCCCCTCCGAACTTGAAGACTGACCTCACGCAGGGCCCAAAAATCGCCTTCTGCTCCAAGGCCCCGCAGCCCCCGGAGGACCGCCTCTTGAAATGTACGCGGCCTGTCGGGCCTGTAGCGGCGGAAGCGCTTGCTGACGTGATCTACCACGATCGCCGGGTCCATTACAGCTCCTCGACAAATCTCTGGCTGGCGCGCTTGAATACCAGGTACCCGAACCCGAGAAGACAGGCTGACACGGCAAACAGCAGGAATAACCCTGAGATGGAAGGCCATTCCCCTTTCATGATGGCTTCACGGCTGGATTCGATCAGGAAGACCAGTGGGTTCAACCGGTAGATGGGTTGAACCTGTACCGGCATGGAAGACGATTCATAGATGATCGGCGAGAGATAAAAACCAAGCAGCAGGAAAATCCCTAACAGGTGCTGCGTGTCTCGAAACGTGACGTGGGTTGCTGCGGCTGCATAAACCAGACTTAATGTCAGGAAGAACTGCACGAAGAACACGACCGGCAGGATAACGATCGCCGGGCTGAGCTGGATCCGGTTCAACATCACGAAGATGAGGACGACTGGGAGCGCCAGGAGAAGATGAACGAAGTTGGTCGTTACCATCACGACCGGCAGGATGCCCGTCGGAAATCCCGGTCTCTTGATCAGGTCCCGGTTGTCGACGATCGCCCCGGTGCCGGATACGAGCGAGGATTGAAACCAGTTCCAAAGGATCAGGCCGATGAACAGGAAAAGGGGATAATTCGGGATGTTCAGCGGCAGGACTCTGCCGAATACGAAATTAAAGACCAGCAGCTGGGCGAGCGGGTTGAGTAGAGACCAGGCGACGCCGAGCACCGAACGGCGGTACCGCAACCGGATATCGCGCCGGACCAGTTCGCTTAACAGGTCCCGCAGATAGTTGGCCTTTTGCCAGGGTCCGGGTTTCATCTGACCGACCATCGCCTGAATCTATGTCGCGGCCCAATTGTACAGGTGGATAAACGCAAGGAAGTAAAAGATCTGCAGCGCACTGAGCGTGTAGAGCACCACCTTTCCGATGAATTCTCTTCCGCGCAGCATCAAAGCTACCAGCAGGAACAACGGAAAAACGACTGCCAGGAACCGGAGCGTCCCATTCAGGTTGCCCCTGGAGATGATCAGGGTTACGCTCAGGACGGTGTAAAGGAGATATTCTACCGGCAGCGCGTATTTTTTGAACATGACGAGGGTCAGCAGGACAGCCCCTCCGGCGGCTAAAAAACTGATCGGCGTCAGGTCCCACCCATAATATGAGATAAGGACCGGCTTCGCAAGGAATCTCGCCATTGCCGTGAAAGGAAGAGCCAGGCTGTTGTCCCATACCCCCTGCATTCGCACGCTGGCGAGCGGGTTCCCCGTCAGACTATACAGGTGGATCATGAATCCGGCCTGCGCCAGGGGGATCAGCACCAGGGAGGCAGCCCGCCAGGGATGGGTTTTATGCTGCCGGTATTGCTGGTAGTACATATAAACCAGCGGGATCACCAGCAGGACTCCCTGCAGCCGGGTTAGCGTGGCCAGACCCCCCACGATGCCGGCTGCCAGCCAGTTCCCTCTTTTCGCCAGGTAGAACGAAACCACGACGAGGAAGAGAAATAATGACTCGGGACCAGGTCTCATGAAGAAATAGGATGCCGGGAACACGACGATCAAGACGGCAGCCGTTCGGGCGATTTCTGCCCCATAATCACGGGAGACCAGGCGATACAGGACGGCAAGCCCGGCCATAAAAAATGCCGTGCTTGCCAGGATCCCTGAGATCAGCATCTCGCTGAATAGCAAGTTGCACAGGCGCAGGACGAACGGCCACAGAGGGTAGAAGCTCCAGTTGGCTTTTTCGTCGTCGGAAAAAGGCCGTATTTCGTACCCATTCCGGGCGATGTCCATATACCAGGTGACATCCCCATAGCTCAGCGGCGCGGCGATTTCACGGATGTAGCCTGGATCGATCCCCAGCTCGCGGGCGTCCTTGTTCGCAGAGGTTGCGAAGGAGATAAATGCAATCCCCGCTAATAACAGCCTCGAAAACAGGGCAAATCCGATGATTCCAAGTACATTTCGATCCACCGCCAAGCCGCGGCGGGATGGCGCGGCTGTGCCCGCGCTGTCGACATCTATTCCCTCTCCCTGGGGCTCAGCGATCATGGCTGGCGAGTCGTTCCGCATCTTAAGGCACTCCTCCGTGGGTAATCTGAAGCCGCCCTGGATCACGCCGGATGGGCATTGCCGGCGGCGGAGATCTGCCTCCCCATCTCGATCGCATCCGTCTCCCCCGGCAGGCGGTGGTCGAAAGGCGGGCTTACCGACTCGCAGACAAATGTCTGGGCGAATGGTTCGACGGCCTGGTGGACCACGCGAAAGCCGGATGTGCCCAAAAGCGCGCGGAGGCAGCTGGGCGTCATCCCCCAAAACCAGTTCCCGTATCCCTGGTCCGGCTTGAACTCTTCCGTGATCCCCAACTGCCTGCCGACCCGCAGGTCCCATAAGTCCCTGTCCCTTTTAGACAGGGTGGGGTAATACACCGCAAAGTTAGGTAGACCCCACACCTCTGGGATAGACGCAGTACGCAGAATCAACCACTTGCCGCACATCCGGCGCAGGGCGACGAGGACATCGAACGGGCTTGGATGGTGATAGAGCACCCCGGCGCAGAACACCACATCCATCCCTCCTACTCTTTCGATCGTCTGAGGGTGGCTGGCATCCCCCAAGATGAATTCGACCCGGGAAGATCTCTCCTGCCTCGTCGCTTCGAATTCCGGCGTAGGACCGAACACGTCGACCCCTTTCACCTTGATTGCTCCCACTTCTTCAGCCAGGAAAGCGTGCGCGCCGTTGACTCCCCACATGCAGCCGATGTCGACGAAGCTGTGTCCCGGCGCATACTTGCGGATGTAGTCGCCCAGGTGGCTGTAATTGCCGATGGTGCATCCTCGCCGCGTGTGCCACCAGCGCCAGACTCGCCCCCCCAGGTCAGTTTTCAGAAACCGGATCTTCCATTCGTATATCATGGAACTCGCTTCCTCCCTGCAGGATGCGTTCTCTGTTAGACTCGTACTCGAAGCCGGACGGCCTCCCTGGTTTTCCCGGGCGAAAAGTGACTCCAGCCCGATCTTTGGCAGGGATGTAAGGATCGCTTTTTCCCAGCCTCCGGGCACGGAGCAACGATCCGACCAATGCTGGTCCACCGGCGAGGCTGCCGGCAATTTCCAGCAGGATCATATCCGGTGGGTAATGGCTCCTCCCGCGCAGATACTCCTTTACCCTGAACAGGTACGTCATGGGGAGCTCGATCATCAGTCGCACTAGTCCGCGCAGGTCGTGGTCGTTGAACACAGTTAGCAGATTATACGCGACGTGGCCTTTGCTATAATTGTAGATCTGCCGCCGCAGGCCGGCCATATCACGGCGGTGGTGGTGCCAAACAAAAGCGTTTGCCCGATAGGCTGCCCGGTAACCGGCCTTCAATATTTTGTAGTAAAGGTAAGCGTCTTCAGAACAGCCGGTCGGGGACCCCGCGCCCAGCGCTTCGTGGAACAGGCCAATCTCTTGGTCTGCGAAAACGCTCGCTCGAAAGGCTGCATTGGCGGTTGCTCCGAGGTCCCAGGTTGGCACAGCGCGGAACCGGTAGTTCACGAACCACTCCAGCCCGCGCTCGAAATCCTCCACCCCCCTGCTCAACCCTCCATACTCCTCGAAGAGGACCTGCGCTTTCGAGCTCAGTTCGGCCGGGAGGATGTTCCCCGTGACGAGCATGACATCTGGCTGTGAAAAGGGCGCGAGGAGCGCTTCCAGCCAGTGAGGGGGGATCGTCACGTCATCGTCTGTCGTGATGATGATATCCCCCGTGCTGGCCGCGATCCCCCGGTTTCGGGCATACGACAAGCCCTTTCTCTTCTCCTGAACCAGAACGACGTCGGGGAATTCCGCGACCACAGCTGGTGTCAGGCCTGAATCAGGGTTGTTGTCCACCACGATCACCTCAACCCGCCGCCGTGTCTCCTGGGACGCGATCCCCTCCAGGCACCTGCGCAGGTCGGCGGGGCGGTCGCGCGTGGCGACCACCACCGAGATTGGGATCGTACTGGGCAGATAGTCTACGCTTTTCTCCTCCCCCTTCGTCTCGCCGCCCTGGATGTGACGGACAAAATTGCTCATTACGGCAGCCCACAGCAGTTCTTCTCCGAGCTTTCCTTCCAGGTCGAGCAACCGGGGACCGATCTGCCTGACGATCTCATCACACAGTCGTGCCCGGCTGATCGACTCGCCCCCATTCGCGATAGTGCAGGTACCTGATAATTGCTGCCGGTGAGTCAGATAAATCAGCGCCAGCTGGTGCTCAGCCAGCCCGGTCACCGGTTCGAGAGGGAGTGCCAGATCGATGGTGCGCACGGCAAAAGTCCGCTGGATTTTATAAAACCGTCCACGCCTCGGTCGTGGCTTTACCGGGGCCGTAGAATCGTATGCTCGCTGGATCTTCACCGCCGTCCGCCGGGCTTTTTGGTACCGTCCCAGTCCTATCAGACTGCCCAACAATTCCGCCAGGATCAGTTCCCGTTTGAAATATTGGGGATTGAAAAAGGATAGGATTAATCTTCGAACGCTCCACCAGAGGAACCACCAGATCCCAAACCGGATGAGCGCCCATTGGTCCTCCGGATATGCCAGCGCGCTCCGGACCAGATAGGAGTAGAAACCGATCCCGTTGTTCGCGATCTGTTCTTTCAATTTTGGGTAGTCTCTCCGGTGGCGGTGGCGGACGATTGCGCAGGGTTCATAGACCAGAATGTAGCCCTCTCTCAACGTGCGATAGAAGATCTCCAGATCGCCGCCGCCGTTGGTGACCGTGCCAACATCCAGGGCCGGATCAAAGACTCCGATCTTTTCGAATAATTGACGCCGGAATGCCATGTTTGCGCCGGTCCCGTATTTGCCACTGCCGCGGAAATCTCCCGAGAGATTCTTCTCCTGGGCAGCGTGGAACCACCTGCGCTCGAAACCCCGTCCAAACCCCCCGTACCGCTCGAACAAGATCTGCGCCTCGGTCTCCAGCTCGTACGGCACGACCAGGCCGGTGACGGCCATCGCCTCGGGCGCCTCCATGAAAACCATAGCGATTGCCTGAGCCCAGCCTCCATCTACAACAGCGTCATCGTCCGTGAAGGCGATGATCTCCCCGCTCGCCTCTTCGATCCCACGGTTGCGTGCCCAGTTGAGTCCAGGTCGTGGTTCTAACACATAACGGAACCCCGGGAAATTCTCCCGCACCAGCTCCCTCGTCCGCTCGTTTGACGGGGCATTGTCTACCACCAGCACTTCCAGGTTCTCGTACTCGAGTCTCTGAATCGCCTCGAGGCAGACTTCCAGGTAATCCGTGCGGTCGCGGGTGCAAATGACCACGGAAATCATCGGATGGGTCTCAGGTGCTGCCGGCTCAGGGAGATCCAGCAGTGTTTCGATGGATAATGAACCTGTCCGCGAACCCTTGATACTCTCCAGGAGAGTGTGCCTAAGGATCGCCGGTTTGAGCTGATCGAACATCGCCCTTCGGATCGCCGCTGCCGGGCAGCGTCCGTTGGTCACCTTTGCCCGCGCGATACCTAACGGGGTTCTGTGAAGGCGCACCAGCCCCCATACTCCGCCGTACTTCTCCAGGCCGTCGATATCCATAAGTGGCTGGCTCAACTCGACGTCGATGACTTTGATCGGGAAGATTTTCGACACTTTAAGACCTGGTGGACCTGTTTAAGGATGATGAAGAGAGGATCAAGAGCTCAGAACAACCGGACGGGAATTGAGGTATTGTGCAAGATTCGCTCCGTATGCTGCCAGTAGAGTCATATCGGAAGCCTCGAAATGCCCGGGGGTCAGGTGGACCAGGGTCAGCACTCCAACCAGATGTCCTTTTGCAAGAATTGGGGTGCTGATGGCGGACCGGGGTCCTCTTCTCTCCTCCCAGGATCTCTTCAGCCATCGCATATCCCGGCACGTGTCGGCCACGAGAGCCGGTTCGCGGTTCGCCGCCACCCAGCCTGCCAAACCCGATTGCAGGGTATCGATCAAGTGGTCGGCGGGATACAGGCGGACAGTCCCCTCGTAAGCGATCGCGGCCCGCATAGGAGCACCGAATCCGCCATATACGACCAGGCTGCCGCTGTTGGCGTTGAAGACCTCGAGCGAGATCTCCAGTCCTTTCCGCAGATAATAATCAAGCCGAAATTCACTCGGATCGGCCCTGTCCAGTTCACTCAGGCTATCCAGGATCCGCTTGGCTTTTTCCGACGTGGCCACCTGAGCTGGAACCCGTCTACCGGACTCAGCGCCAGAAAACAGCTCGGGGGCAGGCTGGTCGATCTTTGCCTCCCCCGTCCGAACATGCTCCTCTTCTTGCCTCATCTCGCGGAGAGCTTTGCTCACGATGTGCTGGAAAACCAGTATGCCGTCCTCGACCTTTTCTTGAGTGTCTCCTGGGATTTCGACCTGGACATCGACCTTGATGCCCTCCTGGCCTCTCGGCGCCCCCGTGATCAGGATCGTCTTCGCCCTGGCATTGCGAGCGTGATGGATCCCGGCGAAGATACCGGTCTTCCTTTCGTCAAGGGTGATCGCGACCAGGACATCCCCCTGGCGGAGGAGGGTGGGCAGCTCGAGAATCGGGATCTCCCGATGCCGTTGCTCGGCCTTCTTCCCCTGCGCGACTTCGCGGGGAAATCTCGCCGTGCGCACGTGGAAGACCTGGTGTGGTCCCGGTGACAGGTCTCTCGCCAGGTCCCGGGCAAACAGCCCCGCCAGGGTTGCCATCTCTCCTTCCCCAAGAATGAATATCTGTTTCCCATGCAGCCGGGCGCCCTGGATCATCGTGATCGCTTTCTCCACCCCGTCTAATGGCAGTAGGTCGATGGTAAATGGCAGGTCGGTTAAGTAGGTCCTCAACTTCCCGTTGACTTCCTTCCGGGCGATCCCGATCGAAGGGAACAGCTTCTTCACTGCCTTCAGGTATTCTGGGATGCCCTCGCGCTGCCTGATTTCAGCGTTAAGCCACTGGGCAAGGATGATCAGCTGGAGAAATCCCTGAAGAGAGGCGAAAACCAGCAAGATAGACGGCCTGTGCCCGCCCACGAACACGGTCAATATCGTCCCTACTATGAGGAGGAGAATGGTTGCAGCCTGAGGCAAAAGCCAGACGGGGTTCAGCCTGCCGGAGCTTTTGGGTGTTGAGCGGAAGGACAGCGGCACCCGCAGCATGGCCATGATCCAGGCGACCAGGTAGATCGGCCAGGTCGCGTAAATCAGGGAGATAGCCCTGACTAGGGAGGTCTTCGGAGTCGATGGATGCTGCCAGGTGCGGAGAGCGACGAACCGGATCAGGGCATCGCACAGGGCGAGGGGAGTCAGGTGGATCAGGTAATCGTGAAATGCCTGGAGGAAGGGACCGGAGGCGTAGAGCAGGACCGCGATGGTGGCAATCAGGTGCAGGCCGATCGCCGGTCCGATCCAGTATTTGGTCATGCGGACGGCGTAAGACAGCCGCTGTCCCCACGTCAATTTCCGGAACACGCGGGGAAATACCATGATGAGCAGTTCGAACACCCCCCTGGCCCACTTCATCTGCTGGATGAACCAGGCGACGAAGCTGGGCGGCGCCTGACCCGGCGCCAGGGGCTCGGCCACGTAGGCTGACTTCCAGCCGGCGGCGTGCAGCGCGATCGAGGTCGCCAGGTCCTCAGCCAGCCCAGCCTGGTATCCGCCGATCCCATCGAGCGCAGTCCGCCGGATCAAGGCATTGCTGCCCATCATGGTGGCCCCGCCGATCACGTTCGCGCCCAGATAGGTCGGGTTGTAAAATTCGAGGCTGGTTTCCATGGAGGCCTTCGCCACCCAGCTCTCCCTGGCATTCCCGAAGGTGATCATCACCTGCACAAACCCGATCTTCGGATCCTGGAAATATCCCAGGGACTTTTCAAGGAAATCCGGTTCTGGCGTGTGGTCGCAGTCGAAAATGACAATGACGTCTCCGCTCGTGCTGGGGAGTGCTGCGTTCAAATTGCCTGCCTTTGCGTCCTTGTGGTCAGCTCTGGTCAAATAGCCGCTGCCGTACCTCTCCGCCAGAACCGAAAGCGCCGGGTCGCGCCCATCGTCCAGCAGCCAGGTGCGGTGGTTGCCGCGCATGGCGCAGGCCGCAGCCAGGGTGCGTTCGATCATCGCGTAGGGTTCCCGGTAGGCCGTCACGAAGACGTCGACGGTCAGATCGCCTGATGGTTTCGGCGCCTCCTCCGCTTGCCGGGCAACCAGGTATAGGATCCAGTTCCCCAGCACCTGGACCCCTGCGTACAGTACGGCCCCGATCAGCCAGGCCCACATCAGGAGCGAATTTAGCCGGTCACCGACGAACCACCAGCTGAAATAGTATCCCAGTGCGATACATCCGCCAGCCACGAGCAGTGGCATGACCCAGGTCCGTACGATCCTCCTCTCACCACGTAGCAGCGTATCTGTTTTACTTCCCAAAAGCTTTCCGCGTGATGCGCGCATCGTACCTTTCACCCTCACCCATCGCTTTCCAGGCCCGCTTCGAAACGGCTTTCAGCAGGATAGGTGTAGACGCGCATGGTGAATACTCGTGCGCTGAAGTGGTTGTCCAGGTTTGCGACCAGCTGCGTGTGTTCTTCCATCCATTCGTGCACTTCTGGGTAGAGCTGCCTGACGGTCATATCTTCCACCAGCCAGACTTGTCGAGACTGATCCAGGTCGAGTTGGGGAAGCTGCCTGAAACCGACCACTTCTTCACCCAGGTAGTAATTCCCCACTCCAGTGTTCGCGACCACGACCAGGTCTCCTGGGCTTTTTTCCTCCCGAACGATCTGCAGAGCTTCCCTCCAACGGTCCCGGTTCCCGTGCTGATATTGGTAATAGAGCACATTTTCGCTCAGGGCAGATCCAAGGAGCAAGGCGATGACGCCTGCCGCAAGGATCCTCTGGTTGCCGTGCAGAGCAGCGACCAGCTCGGTCGCCGCCATCGAAGCCAGGAAGAGCCAGCTGGTCAGCGCAACGAATATGTACCGGTTTGCCGTGTAGTGAAAGAAAGACAACCCTACGATCCCGATCAGGGGGACTGCCGCTCCAAGCGCCAGGAAGAGCGCCCGCCGGCTTCTTTTCATCAGGAAATGAAACCCGCCGACGGCCGCCAGCAGAACGGTGGGCAGACCTATGTAATAAAAAGTGCTGCCCGTCAACCAGAATGGGTTGTTGTTCACCCGGCTGAAAGATTCGAACCATCCGCGGATATTCCCAAGATATGGGAAGGCAAACAGCAGCCCAACGATGCCCAGGGGGGCAAAGAAGATTGCCAGGTTCTTCCAGCGCAGTCCGGCTGGCTTTTCGAACGGGAACAGTCTCAGGCAGATCAGATAAAGCACTGCGACGGGCAGGAAGAAAAATGCCAGCAGCCGTTCCTTAGCAGCCATGGCAAAAAAAACGAGAGATAATAAAATGAAAACCGGTTTGTCCTCTTCTAGCCCGAGGAAGAAGGTCAGCAGAGCCAGGGTATGGAAGAGCAGTAAAAGCACATAGAAGCGGGCGTTCTGCGACCAATACAGGTGCCAAGGCGATATCGCCAACAGGACGGCTGCCAGGAGGGCCACCCGGACGCCGAGCATCCGCTTGGCAGGGAAGTACAAGATCGGGACGGATAAGGTCCCGATGAGCGCGGGGACCAGTCTGGCGCTCCACTCCGAAGTGCCCAGGATGGAGGTTGTCAAGTGGATCAGCTGGACCGTGGTCGATTCGACGAAGCCGTCGCTCCTGTTTCCCAGCGAGAAAATCTCGTCTCCCCAAAAGCTCCATTCTCCCAGCCGGAGGAACCGCAGCAGAGCCGCCGCGATGGTGATCACTCCCAGGGAACAATATTCGACTTCGAGGTGCAGCAGGAAGTCGCGCAGACGGCGCCCAAACCAGATCCGCTTGTCCATAATTTCTTCGATCTCTTGAAATAACCCGGTTTTCCCCTTAGTCCAGTCTACATCGCGCTCACTATAACCGATTCGTGCAGGACACGATAGCTTGGTATTCACCACAACCGGCACAGCCGGATATACATAAGAGGCTTTCTTCACCCCGCCAGTACGCTGGGGAAATCCTCAATAAGTCCGTTCATCCGGAATAACGTCCAGCGGGAAGAATTGTTACACCCAAGTAATATCTAGTCCCGCAAGGTGAAAAGAAAAAACCCTGGAGAAGGCGCTTCCTCTAGGGTTCCACGTTTTCCCAGGGTAACTGCTTCAATCACCTTCCTGCCCCGGCAGTTCTACCTCTGCGATCATCTCTTCTCTGGCCTGTCGTGAGTTAGACCCATTCCGGAGTATCCTCGCCACCCCGGGGATCAACGCCCGCAGGCCGGTTAACCGGCCTTTCTCTCGCAAAGAGGTCTCTTCTTCGTAATACCTGGCGTAATAGCGGTTTCCGGTGTAGTACCGGAAGGATTTCAGAGGCAGCCGGTTCAGCGCCACCCCAACCATACGGCCCCCGGCCCGCTTGATCTGCTCCACCATGCTGCGCAGGGCAGGAGATTGGGTATGTCCCATCCATACGACCGCCAGGATGCCATCCACCCTGGCCGCAAGCACTGCGGCGTCAGCCACGATGAACGGCGGTCCGTCGATGACCACCACGTCCGCCTTGCCCTTGAGCCGCTCGAGGATCTCCATCATCTTCTTTGAGCCGAGCAGTTCGGCCGGGTTTGGCGGTGGTTCGCCGGCCGTGATAATGGCGAGCTTCCCACCGTTCCATTCTTTTACAACCTGGTCCAATTCCATTTTATTGCGGAATACGTCGCTCAACCCGCTGTCGTTCGGCAGTCCGAAGAAGTTGTGCACGTTTGGCCGGCGCATATCCGCGTCCAGCAGGATCACTTTCTTTTCCGCCTGCGCCATGATGACCGCCAGGTTCGCGGCCACGGAGGTTTTCCCGTCGCCCGTGTCCGCGCTGCTCACGAAGATCGTCTTCAAGGGCCGATCCACGCCGGAGAATTCCAGGTTGGTGCGCAGGTTACGGTACTCTTCGACGATCGGGTGCCTGGGATTTTCGGCCACGTAAAGCTTTCCAGACTGCTCGATATCCAGTTCGGATAGATAACCGATGATCGGCGCGCCGGTCAGCTTTTCGACGTCCTTAGAAGTCTTGACAGTCGTGTCCAGGTAATCCAGGATGTACGCCGCCACCGTCGCCAGGGCGAAGCCAACTGCGGCTGCCAGGGCGATGATCATGGGTTTGTTCGGTCCGATCGGGCGGCGGGGGACGGTCGCCCGCTCGATGATGCTCAGGGTGTTCGATGCGCCGCTCTGCGTCGACGAGAGCAGGTCCGCGTAGATCGTCTGCATGGTGGTCAGCTTGTTCTGCAGCGCGTTGAGCTGGTTTTGTGTGTCGGCGATCTGGCTGGCGCTGACCAGGTTGCCCAGCTCCTGCTGGAGCTCTTCGATCTGCGCCTGCGTCTCTTCGATCTGCACTTCCAGGGTGTTCAACTGCTCGTTGACGAACTCGTTCCGGTCCGGGTCATCGCCCTGGACGCTCGTCGGTCCGAGAAGGATCAGCTGGTTTGCCAGTTCGTTCGCCACCGCTGCCGCGCGCTCCGGAATCGTTTCATTCACGACGATCTCGAGGAACTGGCCATTAGGCACCGCCTGGGCGATATAGGATGGCAGGCTTCTCAATCCCAGGGCTTGCATGGTCGCCACCCGCAGGGGTTCCCGGTTGGCGATGTCGGCGTAGTTGCTCGCCAGCTCCTGGGAGAGGATGAATGCGTTGGTCGTCGGGTTCGGGTCGTAGAGGGCCTGTCCGACGATGAGGGTTGAGCGAGCCTGGTAGATGGGCGCCTGGCGAACCGTCGCGAGGAAACTGGACGCCGCCGCCAGCGCGGTGGCCAAGACCAGCAACCACCACCATCGGCGAAGGGGGAGTAGGTAATTTTCGATTTCCATGATCACTTCCTAGTTAAATTGCCTGGTTTCGAGTTCCCGTTTGTAGATACCTTCAAGCTGTTCGACAATTGAGCTCCAGCGGTGATTTCGTTCGACGTACCGGCGCCCGTTTTCGCCGAGGGCGATCTGCCGTTCTCTGTCGCCTATCAGTGTCAGGATCGCCTCGGCAAAGGACCGGTCGTCTTCGGCGACGAGGGCGTCTTCGCCCGGTTCGAGGTCGATCGCCGAGACCGCCTGCGGCGTGGCGACGACCGGCGTGGCGCAGGCCATGGCCTCCAGCACCTTGTTCTGGATGCCTGCTCCGTAGTCGATCGGCGCCGCGGCGATCGTCGCAGTTTGAAGATGCGGGCGGATGTCTGCTAACGTGCCGGTGACCGTCACCCGGGCATCCTTTTCCAGATCTCGGATGCGCTTGGGTGGATCCTTCCCCACAATCACCACCTTGACCCCAGGGTTTCGCGCCCAGACCGCGGGCATGATCGACTCCACCAGGCGCACGACCATCGTGACGTTGGCGTGGTAACTCATTTTACCACTCGCCAGCACCGTGGCGGGTTCCCTTTTTCTGGGATCTCCAGGCTGGAAATAGTCCAGGTCCACGCCGTTGCGCAGCACGGTGATCCTCTCCGCATTGTAGACCGGGTTTCCATACCCGTGTCCCGTACCCGGCCAGTATTGGGAAACAAGGGACAGCAGCGCCTCGCGGTCCATGCCGGACGTCACCAGGGTCCGGTCGAACTGGGTCACGAGCCAGGCTTCGTACGGCTCTGTGCGCTTCAGTTCGAGCCGTGTGATCCCCCGGTTCACGGCGCTCTTCGCGCGGCGCATCGCCTGCCGGAAGAGATGGCTGATCGAATCGACGCTGTCCCAGACGATCGGGATATCTACGCCTTCCGCTTCCATCCTGTTTTTCAGGTGCAGTCCGTACAGCGCGCCCCGCAAGTGTTCCACGTGGACCACGTCGATCTTTCCGGCGTTACCCGGATGGATCAGGCGCTCGAAGCTGGCCCGCGCCAAGCTCTTCTCCCAGGAATAGACAGTCTGCAAGGGTTTGTCGGTGGGCAGCGCCCACACACAATTCCACAGCGAGCGCCAGCCCGGCATCTGGACCGCCTCCACCCGACTGCAGGAGGCCTGCAGCTCTGCGAGCGCCTCCCGCTCCTGTTCGTTCGTCCAGACCGTCATCACCGTGACCTGGTGGCCGCGCGCGGTCAGCTGCCGGATCAGGTTGTAAGGCCGGACCCGGATCAGCGTAGGCGCGTACGGCACCGCAAACAGGATATTCATCATCTAACCATCACGCCGGTCTTATCCGCCCCCTCCCACCACGACCGGCAGGAACGTGGTGAGCGCATCCGTCACAATCCACAGGAATTCTTCTGAATCGCTCAGCGGAATTGGAGGGCCATTGTCCGTGACGGTAACCGTCACGGTGTAGGGACTGCCCAACGATGCATCGAAGCGGATCACCCCGGTGATCAGGCCGGACGCCGGGTCGATGCTCAGCCCGGGGGGCAGGTTCTCTGCGCTGAAGCGGAAGGTGTCTTCAGGGTCGGGATCGGCGGCGTGAATCTTCAGGGAGACCGTGGTGCCTTCGATGTGGCTCTGGTCTGCCGGGGGATCGAGCAGCTCCGGCGCCCGGTTGGCGTTCTCCACCGCCCAGGTGAGGTCCACCGCAGCGCTGAGGGGAGGCTCCCCATCGTCCGTGGCCGTAACCTGGACGGCGTACGCGCTGCCGGTGTACGCCGAATAGCTGATCGTCCCGCTCACCTCCCCTGTCGAGGGATTGATGGTCAGCCCGGGGGGCAGGCCGCTCGCGCTGTACGTCAGGGGATCGCCGTCCGGGTCCGCAGCGGTAAATTCCAATGAAATTACATCTCCTTCCGTGCTGTACTGGTCGCCCGGCGGACTGCCGAAAGCGGGGGATCGATTTACATCGTTCACCGTCCAGGTGAACGGCTCCTCCGACGGGAGCCCCGGCTTCCCGTCGTTGACCTTGACCACCACGCTGTACTGCGCTGGGCTCCCCTGGGAGGCGTCGTAGGAGACCGTCCCGCTGATCAGGCCGCTGGAAGGATCGATGTCCACGCCTGGGGGCAGGCCGGTGGCGCTGTACGTCAGGGAGTTGCCGTCTGGGTCCGTGGCGTAAACCTGTAGGCTCACCGGCACACCCTCGCTGTCCGCCCGGTCGGGGATCGGCGTGATGGTCGGCTTCTGGTTGTTGCAGGTGGCGTCTATCACTTCGATGATCTTCGCCTGCCACACAGCTGCCATCTTGGCATATCCTGTGGCAAAAGGGTGTTTATCATCCCACATGTCTCCCGCCGGCTGAATTTTGTAAACAATCCCGGCGCCATTCTCCATGTCGACGATCTGGATCAGGTCCCCGTTATTAATCCGCTCCTGGGCCATAGCCACGACGTTGTTGTTGAATATCGTCGTCTTCTCGCTGTAAGGCACCCGGTTGATGATCCGCGCCAGGATGACCGTGATTTGCGAGCCTGTATCCGTTTCGAAGCGATCGATCTCATCCAAAATCCCCGCGACATCAGCAGGATCCGTCGTCAAAGCATTTGTTCCAATGTGCAGCAAGATCAGATCGGCCGGATTTACCGTCAAGAAACTATACACGTCCGATTTAATCTGGGCGGCTGTCCAGCCAGCGTGTCCCTCGTGATCCGGATCGAATCCGCTGTAAGATTGGCCGTTCTTCAGGCTGCCAACGAAATCCACGGGATATCCGGCCTCTGCAAGCCCATTCCATAGATCGCGGCGGTAGGAGATATACTTCGCTGGGTCGCTCACCCCGGAGCTGCTCCCCATTGTGATCGAATCCCCCAGCGGCATGATCTTCGCCGTCGTGCAGATCGAGAGCAGCCCGGCGGCAGAAGCCCGGCCTGCGGACCGGCCCCAGCCGGTAGCCGCAATCGAGCCAACCACGAGAAGCCGGACCAGGATCAGGATCAGGGGGAAGGTTCTTCTCATCGCCTCTGCTGGACTGGGTCGGATCCAAGCTCAGGGCTCCCAGTCTATCACCACCGGCAGGAAGACCTGTGCAGTGACCTCCCAAACAAATGAAATGCTGTCTTCCATGTCCCCGTCCGACACGACGACTTCCACCTGGTGGCTCCCCGCCGAGGCGTTCGTCAGGATGCCGCTGATGACCCCGGTCGCCGGGTCTATGTCCAGGTCCGGCGGCAGCCCGGTCGCGGTGAAGGTAAGCAGATCGCCGTCGGGATCGGTCGCCTCGATCTCAAGATGGATCTCCGCCCCGCTCGGGTGCGCCTGGTCTCCGGGCGGGTTCGTGATCTGCGGGCTGCGGTTGTCGTTCGCCACCGTCCAGGCGAAGCTGACGGTCGTGCTCTTCGGATCTGTGGGGTCGTCATCGGTGACGGTGACCTCTGTCTGGTAGGGGCTGCCCGCCGCCGCGGTGTGGTTTATCGTCCCGGAGATCACCCCTGTGTCCGGGTCGATGCTCAATCCCGGCGGGAGCTTCACCGCCGAGAAGCTCAGGGCATCGTTGTCCTGATCGCTGGCCTGGATTTGCAAATGCACCGGCTCGCCCTCGATGCTCTCCTGGTTCCCGGGGTTCGTCACCTCTGGCGGCGCGTTGACCTCGCTGACCGTCCAGGTGAAGCTGACCTCGACCGGGGTCGTGACCTCATCCGTGACCGTCACCGTCACTGCGTACGGAGAGCCGGGCGCGGCGTCGTAGCTGATATTTCCGCTGATCAGTCCAGTCGTTTGATGGATGCTTAACCCCGCAGGCAGACCGGTTGCCGAATAAACCAACGCGTCGCCATCCCGCGGGTCTGCTTCAATTTGGAGGGAGACAAGATCCCCCTCGCCATTTACCTGGTTGGCGGGCTGCGTCACATCAGGCCGCTGATTGCAAAATTGCAGCACCTCACTGTGCAATTCGGGTAGCCAGGTTTGAGCCATCAAGGTGAATCCGGTCTTATACGGATGCAAATTGTCCCACATATCCCCATCCGGAGCTAAGTTGGGGTCATATTGATGGTAATCGAAACCGGGGATAAATTCCATATCGACGGAGACGATGTCCGGATCGCCTCGCATTGCGATCAGATCGGCGACGGCGTTATTGTAGCTCGTCGTCGTTGTGCTCTCAGGACAGCCGGTAAGTACGCAGCTCCGATTTATGATCTCTGCCACAATCACTTTTACTGTCTTTCCACCTGGGCTAAGTTCAAAATCGTCGATCAAGTCCAATATTCTTTCCATCTGGACTGTATCCGATTCGGGGCCATTCGTGCCGATATGCAGAAGGATTACATCTGCCGGATAAGTCTCTAAATATGGACCCGGTGTTTCCTCAGCGCCGCTGACTGGATGACTCCCAAACTCCAGGAGATCCGCAATGCCGCGCACGGTTGCATCAGGATAGCCGGCGTGGTCCGGATCGAATCCGGTATAAAACTGCCCGTTGACCTCGTCGCCGATAAAATCGACCTCATATCCATCAGATAGTAAGGTATCATACAGATCTTTACGGTAGGATATCCATTTGGCCGGATCAGCTTCACCAGACGACTTCCCCGCTGTGATCGAATCCCCCAGCGGCAGGATCTCCAGCGGCAGCGGGCAGGTGTAGCTGTCCGCTGTGGTTGCCTCCGTGTTCCCGGAGAGCGCGCCCTGCCCCCTGGGCGCGGCTGCCGCACGCACTCCACCGGTCCCCGCCGGGGCTGCCAGGGCGTACGCCAGGACCCAACCGATGATGAATATTGACAACAACCTCCGGGCGATGTCCTGTATCCGCAATGTTTCCATCTCCTGGAGGGATAGGGGTGAATCCGAAGGAGGCATGGTCATCGGATTCGGAGACCTCCCGCGCTAGGGTCTGCACCCTACCAGGTGACCTTCGTGGCTCTGGACTCCCTCATGGGCTTGAGCGGATGACCACCGGCTGGTAGATGTACCACTTGTCGGTGATCGTCCAGGTGAACTGCACGGTCTTCGTGCCCCCGGGCTTGCCGTCTGTCACCGCGAGGATCACCGTGAAGATGCTCCCCGGCTCGGCTGTGACCGTGCCGCTGATCAGCCCGGTGCTGGCATTGATGGCCAGCCCGCCCGGCAGCCCCGTCGCGCTGAAGGTGATCGGGTCGCCGTCCGGGTCGCTTGCGATCACCTGGAGCGACACGTACTCGCCTTTCCGGCTCACCTGCGGTTTCGGTTTGACCACCTCCGGTTTCCGATTGGTGTTCGAGACGTTCCAGGCGAAGGTGACGCTATCGCTCAGCTTCGGCGAGCCGTTGTCCGTCGCCGTGACCGTCACCTGGTAAGCGCTGCCCTGGTACGCGCCGTAGCTGATCGTGCCGCTGATCACCCCGGTGTTGGGGTTGATGCTCAGGTCCGGCGGCAGGCCGCTCGCGGTGAAGGTCAGCGCGTTCCCGTCCGGGTCGCTCGCCAAGATCGGCAGGCTGATCGACGCGCCCTCGGCGCTGTTTTGCGTCCCGGGGTCCTCGACGACCGGCGCGCGGTTGACGTTATTCACCACCCAGCTGAACGTCACGCTGCCCGACTCCGGGGGCGCCGCGTCGTTCGTCGCCGTCACCTGGACCGTGTAAGGGCTTCCAGCCGCGGCGTCGTACCCCAGGCTGCCGCTGATCAGCCCGGTGGAGGCGTTGATGCTCAGCCCGGGCGGCGCTCCCGTCATCGAGTAGGTGAGCGTGCTACCGTAATCCCCGGCGGCCTGGATCTGAAGGGCGATCCCCGTGTCGCCTTCGCTGTTCTCCTGGTCGCCTGGGTTGACGACTTGCGGAGCTTCTTTGCAGTACGATTGGCCCATTCCATTGCTGTAGTGCGCCTGGATCTCCTCCAAAGAGAGCGCCTTTCCGTAGACGGCCACCTCGTCCAACGCGCCGATGAAGTGGTAGCCCGGCTGGAAAGGCGGGGTCTGTCCGGACTGGTAATACCCGATCGTAACAAAATCTGGTCCGGAGAAGGTGCCGGTGTAGGTGTTGTTGGCATTAATGGAATTGGCGAGCTGGCCGTCCACATACAGCAGGTTTTCGTCGCTGTTGCTGTCGCGGACGCCGACGACGTGGTGCCACTCATTGTCATTGATGGGCGCAGTGCCGTTAAGCTGAATGTCACCGCTCATGCTGGCCCTCAGGCTGAAAATCGCCACGATGTTCGGATTTTCGCTCAATGGGTCATCCGGCCCGCAGCCGAGCCACCAGGCTGCCCCATTGGCGCCGTTGTACTCGCCAATGATGACCCGGTTCGGGATGGTTCCAATGCAATCGTCTCCGGTCTTGAACCACGCCTCCAGGCTGAAGCTGTCGGCGAGCTCGAAGTTCAGGGAGGCGTCGTCTGCGACGTTGATCCGGTCGTTCCCGTCGAAGTTGAACGCAGTGCCTACCTTCCCCGATCCAGACGAGGGACAGGTCTGAGTCACCGCGCAATTTCCGGGGTTCGATCCAACCACGTCTTCGAAATTCCTGGGCGGGGTCGCCGGACCGTCGTCGAGCGGCCAGTAGGAGCTCATCCCACTCGTGTCCGGCGTGCAGGCCGCCAGCGAAGACACCATCGCGTTTTCAACCTGCCTGCCAGGTGCGCTGGTAGGCGCATCCCTGTTCCCCAACCCAGCCAACATCGACACCGCCAAGAACACCGACAACGCTGTCAGCAATGAAATGGGTTTGTGCATCCCGATCCCTCCTGTCGTATTCGAGTCGGATGTTCATCCGCAGCCCGGAACCCGTCCACTCTATTCTTTACGCAGCTGGCGCTGCTGGTAGGTAGTCAAAGTCCTCTGACGCCACCCGCGGCGCGCCTCCGCCTCACTTTTCGCCGTTCAACACTTCTCTCTACACCTGGCTGACCTCCGTTTCGTGAATTTTAGCAGTCCAAAGATCCTGGCTGGTACCAATAAATTACTAATTTTGGTCTAGTCCTGTCACGGGCTTTTCAGGACGATCGGCAGGTAAACGGACCAGTACCGCTTCACCGTCCAGGTGAAGTCCACCTCAGCATAAAACAGGTCTGCGGTCCCGACCTCGGTCACCCTCGCCGTGACCGTGTAGGGGCTGCCTGCCGCAGCGCCGGCCGCGATGGTCCCGCTAATCTCGCCCGTGGCGGGGTCGATGCTCAATCCCGGCGGCAGCCCGGTCGCGCTGAACGCCAGGTCGTCGTTGTCCGCATCGGTCGCCGTGAGGTCGAGCGAGACCGCCTCGCCTTCCAGGTTCGACTGGTCTCCCGGGTCGGTCAGTTCCGGCGGCAGGTTAACCGGGTTGACCGTCCAGGTGAAGGTGACCTCCGCCTCGTCCGTGCCGTCCGAGACCGTCACGGTGACGGTGTAGCCGCCGCCCGAGGTCTGGGTGAGCGTCCCGCTGATCAGCCCGGTGGAGGTGTTGATGCTCAGGTCCGGCGGCAGGCCGGTCGCGTCGTAAGTCAGCGTATCCCCGTCCAAGTCTGTTGCGACGATCTGCAACGAGGGGCTGTCCCCTTCGTCGTCCTCCTGGTCAGCCGGCGGCGTCACCTCCGGCGGGTCGTTTAACGGGCCCACGGTCACGTTCACCGTCCCCTGCACGGGAGCCGCGATCCCGTCGGTGATGGTGTAGTGGAAAGAGTCTGCCCCGTTGAAGTCCGCCGGAGGGGTGTACTGGTAATTCCCGCTGCCCAGGTCCGCGATCGCCCCGCCCTGCGCAGATTCTGTGTCCACAGAATCCAGTGAAGGTTCCGCGCCGTCCGGGTCCGAGTCGTCCGCGAGCAGGTCTGCCCCCGTGAAGCCGACCGGCGTGTCTTCGTCCGTCGAGAGGCCATCATCCACGGCAACCGGATCACTGTTGCAGTAGGACTGCCCGACGCCCCCGTTGTAGTGCGCCTGTACCTCCTCCAGGGTCAGTGCGCGTGTGTATACCGCAACTTCATCCAGGGTCCCTTGGAATGAAAACCCGCTTTGGAAATATCCAAATTTCAACGGGGACGATTCGGCTAGAGCATACTGCCCCGTAAAGTTTAACGCGCCGGACTTCTCTAGCTGACCGTCAAGATAGATATAGTTCGTGTCTTTGTCATTGTCCCGAACTGCGACCAGGTGATGCCAGGCATTGTCATTGATGAGAGTGTCGCCGATCAGCGTGAGATCATCAGTATTTGGACCCTGCATATTGAAGATCGCCACGTAGAGATCCGGCACTGAATCGTCCGGTCCGCAACCGATCCACCATTGGATGTTTTGAAGGTTTCCCCCGTTGTCCCGCCCCAGAAATACTTTGTTTCCGGTACAGACCTGCGCTGTCTTGAACCACATCTCGAAACTAAGATTAGACTCATCGGCAAAATCAAAGGCATATGGCAGCAAGGCATCGTCCGGAACGGTGACTTGATTGTTATTATAGGTGAAAGCGGTGCCAACTTTGCCCGCGTCGGACGACGGGCAGTCATCGGTGCAGCCGGCTGGATTGCCCGGATCACTGACAAGGTCATCGAAACTGGTTGCGCCTTGTCCGTCGTCGAAGGGCCAATATGCGAGCATGTCCGAAGTGTCCGGGGTGCACGCGGCCAGCGGCGCGGCCGTTTCCACCTGCTCCTCCGCAGGTTCCGCCTGGACAGCCGGCGCCCCCCTCCCAATTCCCAATAGCAGCAGCGGGACGAACAAGAGAGCGAAAGATGAAATTCTGGTGAGCCTGATCATGGATGTCTCCTTGATGATTATTCCCTATCGATAGACTTCCGCCATCGCCTTCAGGACGACCTGCCAGTCGTAGCGCGCCTCCGCCAGTGTCCGGCCCCTGACAGCCAGCTTCTCCCGCAGCCCCCGATCCTGGAGGAGCCTGACGACCTCTCCTGCGAAAGCCTCCGGGCTGTCCGCGAC
>Ga0073934_10001384_pt1 | contig 58896 bp, 56 predicted proteins | sample LarsenN4metaG_FD_76834 | JGI IMG/M metagenome (GOLD analysis project Ga0073934, IMG submission 76834) | Hot spring sediment bacterial and archeal communities from British Columbia, Canada, to study Microbial Dark Matter (Phase II) - Larsen... ...
GCGCGCGACGAGCGCGACGGCGTCGCGCGCCTCGTCGGTGATCGAGGCATACTTCGGGCCCGCATGGTCGACGATGATCGTCTCGCCCGACGGCAGCGGACGGCCGGCGAGGGCCGCGGCCTTCGCGGCGAGCCGGGGCACGCTTTCGACGAGTGGCCGCGACGGGCGGGAGACGTCGACGCCGAGCACGCGCACGGATGCTGGCAGGCCGGCGAGCAGGCCCGCATGCGTGCCGCCGCTACCATCGGCGACCACCACCCAGTCGGGTGGCTCGCGCATCTGGGCGAGCAGCTCGTCGGCGGCATGGACGTAGGCGAGGGCGCCGACCGGCGTCGCGCCGCCGACCGGCATCGCGTAGGCGCGCTCGCCGATCTCGCGGGCGATGCGCTGCACTTCGTCTTCGAGGATGCCCCAGTCATCGGTACCGGCGAAGTGCAACTCGGCGCCGAAGAGGCGGTCGAGCAGGAGGTTGGCGGTGAGCCGGGACGGCGCTTCGCCGCCGAGGACGAGGTGACAACGCAGGCCCAGCTTCGCGGCGGCGCCGGCGGTCATGCGGGCGAAGTTTGACTGTGCGCCGCCGGCCGTGACGATGGTGTCGCTGCCGCGGGCAACGGCGTCGGCGAGCAGGTAATCGAGCTTGCGGGCCTTGTTGCCGCCGAGCGCGAGGCCGGTGAGGTCGTCGCGTTTCACGAGGACGCGCAGCGGGGCGGGGGCGATCGCAGAGAGCGCGTCGGAGAGCCGCGGCGCCTCGTCGAGGGGTGTCGGCAGTACGGCGAGGCCGAGCGGGGATGGTGCATTCATCTCATTGCCCAGGGCGCCCGTGATGTGAGATTGTAGCCGGGGGCGGCATCCGGCGCGGACTGCCGTCTTATGTTTGCAGGGCGCCGCCAAGAGAGCCGCCAAGAGAGAAGGGAAGGGGCGGCAGGCGAGAAAGCTGCCGTGTATGCGCTCGTGGTATCGCACAATGAGCGCCGAGCGGATATAGACTTGCGGTACGACGGGGAGCAGGTTCGCAAAGGAGGGGGTTCATGGCTGCCTCATCGATCTGGGACCGGGTAACGCAACAGCGCGTCAGCCGCCGTCGCGCGTTGCAGATGACAGCGCTCGGCGGCGCATCGGCCGGCGCGATCGCGATCGTGGGCTGCGGCGGCGGGACGAGCAGCGGCGATAAGACGAAGACGGCGGCGGCCGGCGGCGGCACGGGCACCGGCAAGACGCCGGGCGTGACGGGCAAGCCGAAGCCGGGCGGCACGCTGCGGGGCACCGTCAGCCTCGTGCTCGGCAAAGACCCGATGAAGGCGTCGACGTTCCTGACGCACGCGCTGGCGTCGTACTCGTACAGCCGGCTGATGCGCTTCAAGACTGTCGAGGGCGAGCTCGACCAGAAGGACTGGTACACGACGGAGCCGGAGCTGGCTTCGAAGGTGGAGCATCCGGATCCGACGACGTACATCTTCACGATCCGCGATGACGCGGTGTTCCAGAACCTGCCGCCGGTGAACGGCCGCAAGGTGACGGGCGAGGACGTCGTCTACTCGTACAACCGCTACCGCCAGATCTCGCCGAACAAGGCGAACTTCGACATGGTGGACAGCGTCACCGCGAACGGCCAGCAGGTGACGTTCAAGCTGAAGCAGCCGTTCGGGCTGTTCCTGAACCGCGTCGCGTCGTTCCAGGACCTCTGGATCATGCCGCGCGAGTTCATCGAGTCGAGCGAGAACGCGTCGGAGGAGCGGATGCTCGGTTCCGGACCGTTCATCTTCGACACGTATACGCCGAATGTCGCGATCAGCTGGAAGAAGAACCCGACGTACTGGGAGAAGGACAAGGACGGCAACCCGCTGCCGTACCTGGACGCGGTGAACCTCGCGATCCTGACGGACCAGAACCAGGTGCTGTCGCAGTTCGCGGCGGGGCAGCTCGACACGATTTCGGTGCCGCCGAAGCTCGTCGACTCCGTGCGCAGCCAGTCGCCGAACGCGATCATCGACCAGGCGCTGCGGAACATCCTGAGCTTCCTGGCGTTCCAGCCGGAGAGCTACACGGCGAACAAACCGCCGTTCAACGACGACCGCGTGCGGCGTGGCATGTCGCGGGCGCTCGACCGCGAGGGCCTGCTGCAGCTCGTCTCGAAGGAGGGCGGCGAGTGGCCGAACCTGCCGATCAACGCGGGGTTCGGGAAGAGCTGGTGGCTCGACCCGCAGGGCAGCGAGATCGGGGCGGCGGGGGACAACTACAAGTACGACGTGGCGGAGGCGAAGAAGCTGTTCGGCGCGGCGGGCGTCAGCTCGATCAACGTGCCGATGCACTTCAGCAGCACCGTCTACACGACGGTCGTGCCGTACTACGACATCGTGCGGCAGGCGCTGCCGGCGATGCTCGCGGACGCCGGCGTCACGGTGAAGGAGGTGCCGGAGGAGTACGGCAACTACATCTCGACGACGTTCGCCGGGAAGTTCGATGGCTTCTCCTTCAGCCTGGAGTCCGTCTTCAGCGACATCGCGGCGTACTGGACGAACATGTTCTACCCGCGCGACGCGGGCGGCGGCCGCAACCACTCGTCGGTGAACGACCCAACGCTGGTGCAGAACATCCAGAAGATGCTGCAGGCGACGGACATCGAGGAGCTGCGGAAGCAGAACTTCGAGTTGCAGAAGTACACGTCGGAGAAGATGTACTACGTGCCGGTGGTGACGCCGGTGGAGTTTGCGGCGCGGCAGCCGAAGCTGAAGGGCGTGCTGAACACGACGGGCCCGACGACGTACGCCATCGGCACGGAGGGGGCGCTGACGAACTGGTTGGACGTATAGGTGAATGCGGGGCGGGCGTGTAGCCCGCCCCGTACTCATGCCGGGCGCGGAGCGATCGCGTGCGCCAGTACATCCTCAAACGCCTGCTGCTCGCGGTGCCGACGCTGGTCGGCGTCTCGCTGATCGTGTTCTTCATGGTGCGCCTTATCCCGGGCGGCGTCGTGCAGCAGATCGCGGGCGACACGCCCGTGACCGAGGAGTTCCGCCAGCAGGTGGAGCGCGACCTCGGGCTGGATAAGCCGGCGGTCGAGCAGTACTTCGTGTGGCTCGGCGGCGTGGCGCACGGCGACTTCGGGCGCTCGCTGCGGGACCGCCAGCCGATCGACAACCGGCTGCGCAACACGCTGCCGACGACGCTGGAGATGGCGGTGCTGGCGATCATCATCTCGCTGCTCATCGCCGTGCCTGTGGGCATGATCTCGGCGATGCGGCAGGACTCGATCATCGACTATCTCTCGCGGACGGTGGCGATCGGGTTCCTGGCGATCCCGTCGTTCTGGCTGGGGACGATGATCATCGTGTACGCGTCGTTGTGGTTCACGAAGGCGACGCCCGTGCCGCAGCAGTACGCGCAGATCTGGGAGGACCCGTACGCGAACCTGAAGTTCCTGCTGTTTCCGTTCGGGTACTTCGTGCCGGTGGGGCCGGCGGTGGTGCTCGGTGTCGGGCTGTCGGGGACGGTGATGCGGCTGATGCGGACGCAGATGCTGGAGGTGCTGCGGCAGGACTACGTGCGGACGGCGTGGGCGAAGGGGCTCAGCGAGCGTAGCGTCGTGCTGCGGCACGCAGTGAAGAATGCGATGATCCCCGTGATCACGGTGATCGGGCTGCAGGTGCCGATCGTCGTCGGCGGCAGTGTGATCATCGAGAGCCTGTACAACGTGCCCGGCATGGGGCAGTGGTTCTTCCAGGCGGTGGGCTTTCGCGACTACACGGCGGTGCAGGCCATCGCGTTGCTGACGGCGGTGGCGGTCGTGCTGTCGAATCTGATCGTCGACGTGGCGTACGCGTATCTCGACCCGCGGATCAGGTACAGCTGATGCAACAGACAGCGGCCGAGATCCCGATCCTCGCGCAAGAGCCGATCACGTTCGAGCGGCCAACGGGCGTCATCTCGGTGCTGCGGAACGTGGGGCGGTTCTGCCGGCGCAAGCCGATGGGGGCGATCGGCGGCGTGATCGTGCTGACGATGCTGTTCGCGGCGCTGTTCGTCGACGCGAAGGTGATCACGGCCGGCGCGAGCAACGAACCGTTGCTGGCGCCTTCGGGGTACAACGAGCAGCACATCCGGCGCGCCGAGATCAACCAGGGGCCGTCGCTGGCGCACCCGATGGGGACGGACGAGCTGGGGCGCGACATCTTCAGCCGGATCCTCTACGGCGCGCGGATCTCGGCGGTTATCGGGTATTCGTCTGTGGCGATCATCGTCGTGGTGTCGTTGCTGCTGGGGACGTTTTCGGGCTACTTCAGCGGCTGGGTGGACACGCTGACGCAGCGGCTGATCGACATCGTGTTATCGATCCCGCCGATCGTGCTGCTGATTTTTTCGCTCAGCGTGTTCGCCGGACGGTCAGGGCCGTACGTGCGGATGTTCTGGATCATCCTGATTGTGGGCGTCATCGTCTCGGCGCAGTCGGTACGCGTGGTGCGCGGGGCGGCGATCGCCGTCTCGAACAACCAGTACATCGACGCGGCGCGGGCGATCGGTGCGAGCAACGCGCGGATCATCCTGCGGCACATCATCCCGAACGTCGTGCCCGTGGCGATCGTGCTGGCGACGGTGAACCTGGGGACGGCGATCCTGGCGGAGGCGGCGATCAGCTTCCTGGGCTACGGGATCCCGCCGCCGTTCCCGTCGTGGGGCGGCATGCTGAACCTGAGCGGGTCGTCGCAGTTCCGGGCGGAGCCGTTGCAGGCGCTGTGGCCGGGGCTGGCGATCGCGCTGTCGGTGTTCGGGTTCAACATGCTCGGCGACGCGCTGCGCGACGTGCTCGACCCGCGGCTGCGCGGCGGGCGGTAGCGGCTGGCGCTCACCGCATTCGCGAATCGACCCGAAGCAGCGCGACGGTCCGGGACGGTGTCCTACGTGAGGGGGATGCGGTCCCGTTGGTTGAGGCGATCGAGGTTCGACCAGGACTCAGCGTCGCGCGGGATCCAGTCGTTGACGGCGAGGCCGTCGATCTCGCTCATGGTGCTCACGAGGCAGCGGAACCGCATGACACCGATGCCGGGCTCGTCCCAGACGACGGGGTACGACCAGCGGAGACGTTGGCGGTTGCGCGGAAAGTCTGCGCGTTCCCACGCGGCCGCGAAGCGCTGTACGTACTTCGGGTCGCCGGCGAGGAAGCGCTCGAGGACAGCCTTGAGGTATGGCGTCGGGCTCGTGAGGGACTCTTCCGCGCGGTGGTAACCCTTCCACGAACCGGCGATGGTCTCGATCGCTTGGTCCCAGTTCACGACGCGCTCGGCGAACCGCGGATTGCTGGCGACCGACAGCAGGTTGCGGTCGATCGGGTCGACGAACTCGCGGCGGAGGTCGACGCCCCAGAGCGCCTGAGAGACGGCGTTGGCGGCGATGACTTCCATGCGCTCGGTGAGCACGAAGGATGGCCAGGCGTAGTCGGCGATCTCCAGCTCGGCTTCAAGCGGGGTGAACTGCCACTCTTCGATGTTGTGGGCGCGGACGGCGAGGCCATCGGGCGAGAAGCCGGCGGCGGAGAGGATCTCGTTGCGCCAGCCGCGGTCGATCTGGAGGGCATCGAGCATGGCGATGAGGTACGGGCGTGAGGGGTGGCGGCGGCCCTGTTCGTACGATTTGACCGAGGCGAGCGAGACGTGGGCGCGGGCGGCGAGCTCGGCCTGTGAGAGGCCGAGGCGAATCCGCGCCTCGGTCAGCATCCGGAACCATTCCGCCATGGGGCGATGATACGACGGGATGTCGCCCGTGTGGAGAGGATGAGGCGTACCGTTTGTCGCCCTTTTCAGGCGACGAGATGCCGTGCGAAACGCGGCGCTCTCAGAGGCGTTCGTCGGCGCTCGTGCGGTGGGCGCGGGTGGCGGGGACGGTACCCATGCGGCCCGCGTTGAAGTCTTCGATCGCCTGGATGATCTCCTCGCGCGTGTTCATGACGAAGGGGCCGTAGCGGGCGACGGGCTCGCGGATGGGCAGGCCGCCGAGCACGAGGACCTCCCAGCCGGCCTGGGTTGCCAGCGGCTGCTTCTCCGCCGCACGCACGGTGATCGCATCGCCTGAGGCGAAGGCCGCGAGCTGGCCTTCGGCGAGCGGGCGGTCCTCCATGCCGGCGAAGCCATCGCCCGCGAGCACATAGACGAGCGCGTTGAAGTCGCGCGGCCAGGGCAGCTGCAGCCGCGCGCCGGGGGCGACGGTGGCGTGCAGGTAGGTGATGGGGGTCCAGGTGATGCCGGGGCCGGGGTGGCCGTCAAGCTCGCCGGCGATCACCCGCACCAGCGAGGCGCCGTCGTGCGAGGCGACGAGGGAGACGTCGCGCGCCTCGATGTCCTGATAGCGGGGCGGCGTCCACTTCTTCGCGGCGGGGAGGTTCACCCAGAGCTGGACGCCGTGAAACAGGCCGCCCTTCCTGACAAGCGCATCGGGCGGGCGCTCGATGTGCTGGATGCCGGCGCCGGCGGTCATCCACTGCGTGGCGCCGTCGGCGATGAGGCCGCCGCCGCCGGTGGTGTCCTGGTGCTCGAAGGCGCCGTCCATGATGTAGGTGACGGTCTCGAAGCCGCGGTGGGGGTGCCAGGGCGTGCCCTTCGCCTCGCCCGGCGCGTACTCGACGGCGCCGAGGTGGTCGAGCAGAAGGAAGGGGTCAGCGAGCGAGAGGTTGTACGACGGGAAGGGGCGGCGGACGACGAAGCCCTCGCCCTCGAGCTGGCGGTGGGCTGTGACGACGCCGGCGACCGGGCGCCAGCGGGTCTCGCGCTCGGGGAGCGGGCGGAGGCGCGGCAGGGTGAGCGTGTCGGCGGTGACGGCGGGCATGAGGGCGCTCCTCGGGCGTGTTCGTTGCGTCTGCAACGATCATAGCACGCGACGGCAGCGCCCCGATCCAGTACCGGCGTTCAGGCGCGCCGGGCGGTGGTGAGCCAGGCAGCGGAGTCGAGCAGGACGCCGTCCTTCATCTCGTGCCTGGCGAAGAGCTCTCGCAGCGCGGCGAACGCGCGCTGCCGGGTCGCCTCGTCCGCCTGGCCGAGCAGGCCGTGGCTGAGGCCGCTGCCTGCCCAGAAGGCGAACGCCTCATCGGCGGTGGCGCCGAAGCGCATGGGCTCGTCGACCTCACGCATGGCAACGTCGCGGAAGCCGGCGCCTTCGAGCAGCGGCCCCACCTGCGCGGGGTCGGCAAGCCCGAATGGCCCCGGCCGCCCGTTGGGCTCTCCCGGGAGGTCGCGCCCGGCGGCGAACGCCTCGCGGACGCGCGTGAGCCAGACCTGTTGGTCGAGCGGGCGCCACGACATGAGCACGAGCCGCCCGCCGGGCCGCACAGCGCTGGCGATGTTCGCGAAGGCCGCGGCCGGGTCGGCGAAGAACATCGCGCCGAAGCGGCTCATCGCGATGTCATATGACGCATGGTCGAACGGGTGCACCTGCGCGTCCGCCTGCTCGAACGTGACGTTCGCCAGGCCCCTCTCCTTCGCGCGCTGCCGGGCGCGTTCGAGCATCTTCGCGGAGAGGTCGACGCCGAGCGCTGTACCCGCCGTGGCGGCACGCCCCGCGTCGCACGTCGACACGCCCGTGCCACAGCCGATGTCGAGCACGCGGTCGGAGGCGCCGATCGCCGCGGCGGCGATGAAGTGCGCGTGGTGGCGGGCGACGGCGCCGTTGTACATCTCGTCGTTTGCTGCCCAGTGTTCGCCGTCGTCGCCGTCCCACGAGCGGGCCTGCTCGATGTTGGCGATGTCCTTCAGCACGCTGACCTCCGTTCGCTCAACCCGATGATGGACGTGCTATACTCCCATCAGGAGTATAATGTAGTCCCTTAGGGAGTATGATGTCAAGATCCGCTGCCCGTGACGAGCTCACGACGACGTCATACGCGCTGCTCGGGCTGCTCGCGATCCAGTCGTGGACCACGTACGAGCTGGCCCAGCAGATGGACCGGAGCCTCGGCCGCTTCTGGCCGCGGGCGGTGAGCAAGATCTACGAGGAGCCGAAGCGGCTCGTCGCGCTCGGGCTGGCGCGCTCGCGGCGCGAGCTCGTCGGGCGGCGGCCGCGCACCGTGTACGCGATCACGCCTGCCGGCCGGCGCGCGCTGCGCGCCTGGCTGAAACAGCCGGCCGCAAGAGGGCCATCGCTTGAGTTCGAGGCGATGCTCAAGCTCTTCTTCGCTGACAGCGGCACGAAGGCCGACGCGCTGGCGGCGGTCCGCAGCGTTGGCGCCTGGGCCGCCGCCGATATCGACCAGCACGTCGCCGTCGCCCGCGAGTACGTGTCCCGCCGCGGCCGCTTCCCCCAGCGCGCTGCGGTGACTGCGCTCACGGGCCGCTTCGTCTTCGAGTTCGCGGCCATGGCGGCACGCTGGGCCGCCTGGGCCGAGTCCGTCGTGGAGCGCTGGCCCGACGACCCGCGCGAGGCGGAGCCTGAGTGGGCGGCCATCGCGGAGGTGGCGGCGCTCGCGGACGGCGCCGGCCCGGTGATCTCGGGGCCTCTGCCGGTCCGGCCTGCCGGAAGGCCGCTGGCGCCGAGACGGGCGGCGGCGGGGGGCGGTGCCGCCGTCGCGCGCCGCCCGCCATCTGCGCGGAGGCGTCGCGCGGGCTGAGCTGCGCGCGACGGCCCTGCTTCCGGCTGGGGTACCTGCGGCCTATCCTGCTCGCACAGACTGTCGTACCGAAGGGTGTCTTGTGCAGGCGTTCGAGTACTCCGCCCCACGCACGCTTGATGAGGCTGTGCGCTTCCTCCGGCGAAACGGCGCAGGCGAGCCACGCGTGCTCGCCGGCGGGACAGACCTGATCGTCCAGCTACGGGAAGGGCGCCGTCAGGCTGCGCTTGTCGTGGACATAAAACATATCCCCGAGCTGATGGAGCTCCGTCACGATGACCGGACGACGACCATCGGCGCCGCGGTGCCGTGCGCGCGCATCTACGGGGACGCCGAGATGCGCCGGCGCTTCCCCGCGCTCATCGAGTCGGCGTCGTTGATCGGCGGCATCCAGATCCAGTCGCGGGCGAGCCTCGGCGGAAACCTCTGTAACGCGTCGCCGGCGGCGGACTCGATCCCGGCGCTGATCGCGCTCTGCGCCGTCTGCGGGCTCTCCGGACCCGATGGCGAGCGCTCCATTCCCGTCGAGCGCTTCTGCACCGGCCCCGGGCAGAACGCGCTGCGGCCGGGCGAGCTGCTCGTGCGCCTCGTGCTGCCGGCGCCGAAGGCGCACAGCGGGGCCGCGTTCGAGCGGTTCATCCCGCGCAACGAGATGGACATCGCCGTCGCGAATGCGGCGGCAGCCGTCGAGCTGTCGGCCGATGGCGCCCGGTTCGTGTCGGCGCGGGTGGTCGTGGGGGCCTGCGCGCCGACGCCGCTGCTCGTGCACGAAGCGGGCGAAGCGCTGACCGGCCAGCCGGTGGGCGAGGAGGCGATCATGCGGGCGGTGGAGGCGGTGCGCGCGGCGGTGCGGCCGATCACCGACATGCGCGGGTCGGCGGCGCAGCGGCGGCACCTGGCGGGTGTGCTGGCGCGGCGGGTGGTCGAGAGGGCGGTGGAGCGGGCGAGGGCGGCGCGATGACGAAGGCGCATCTGCGGTTCGAACTGAACGGCGAGCCAACCGAGCTGCTCTGCGAGCCGCGCCAGAGCCTGCTCGAAGTGCTGCGCGACGAGCTCGGGCTGACCGGCACGAAGGAAGGCTGCAACAACGGCAACTGCGGCGCCTGCAACGTCCTCTTCAACGGCGCGCTCGTCAACGCCTGCTGCGTGCTCGCCGTCGAGGCGGACGGCGGCAGCGTGACGACAGTGGAGGGCATCGCCGAGGGCGAGCGCCTGCACCCGCTGCAGCGCGCATTCCTGGAGGAGGCGGCGCTGCAGTGTGGCATCTGCACCCCGGGCTTCATCGTCGCGGCGAAGGCGCTGCTCGACAGCGAGCCGGATGCGGACGAGGCGCGGGTGCGCCACTGGCTCGCTGGCAACCTCTGCCGGTGCACGGGCTATGACAAGATCGTGCGTGCGGTGCTCGCCGCCGAAGCCGAGATGCGATGACGCTTGTGCAGTAACCAGAGGAGGCCGTGATGGTCCTCGAGAAAGAGCGCACCTACCAGGTCATCGGTACGCGGCCGGTGCGGCCGGACGGTGTCGACAAGGTCACGGGCCGGGCGCAGTACGGCGCGGACATCCGGCTGCCGGGCATGCTGTTCGGCAAGGTGCTGCGCAGCCCGCACGCGCATGCGCGCGTCCGGCGCATCGACACGTCGAAGGCGCTGGCGCACCCGGACGTGCGCGCCGTGGTGACGTCGGCCGACCTGCCGGAGCCGGAGGACCGCGTCCAGGAGCTGGGCGAGGGCGCCGCGAACCTGCGCGAGCTATCGAGCAACGTGCTCGCGCGCGAGAAGGTGCTGTATCGCGGCCATGCCGTCGCGGCGGTGGCGGCGACGAACGCGCACGCGGCGCAGGAGGCGCTGGCGCTGATCGAGGTCGAGTACGAGCCGCTGCCGGCCGTGCTCGATGTGCGGGACGCGATGCGTGAGGACGCGCCGCTGCTGCACGAGAACCTGCGGGGCAAGACGCCCGAGGGGCCCCGCGCTGCGCCGTCGAACATCGCCGCGCACACGTGCTTCAACTTCGGCGACCTCGAGCAGGGGTTCGCGGAGGCGGACGTGGTGGTCGAGCGCGAGTTCAGGACGAAGATGGTGCACCAGGGCTACATCGAGCCGCACGCGTCGACGGCGCTCTGGAACGCCGACGGCCAGCTCACGGTGTGGACGTGCACGCAGGGGTCGTTCCCGGTGCGCGAGCAGCTCGCGCAGGTGCTTGGCCATCCGATCTCCCGCATCAAGGTCGTGCCGACGGAGATCGGCGGCGGTTTCGGAGGCAAGATCCCGGTGTACCTCGAGCCGCTCGCGGCGCTGCTGTCGCGTGCGACCGGCAAGCCGGTGAAGATGCAGATGGACCGCGCGGAGGTGTTCGAGGCGACGGGCCCGACCTCGGGGACGTGGTCGAAGGTGAAGCTCGGCGCGAAGAACGACGGCACGCTCGTGGCGTGCGAGGCGACGCTGGCGTACGAGGCCGGCGCGTACCCGGGCTCGCCGGTGACCGCGGGGGCGATGACGATGATCGCGCCGTACCGGCTCGAGCACGTGCGGATCGACGCGTACGACGTCGTCGTCAACAAGCCGAAGGTGTCGGCGTATCGGGCGCCGGGGGCGCCGGCGGCGGCGTTCGCGATGGAGCAGGTGGTGGACGAGCTGGCGGAGCGGCTTGGCATAGACCCGCTGCGCTTCCGGCTGGAGAACGCGGCGCACGAGGGCAGCCGGACGCCGTGGGGCGCGCCGCACCCGCGCATCGGCCACGAGGAGTGCCTCGAGGCAGCGCTGAGCTCGGCGCACTACAACGCGCCGCTCGAGGGGGCAAACCGCGGGCGCGGCGTGGCGTCCGGGTACTGGTTCAACGCGGGGCTGCGGTCGAGCGTAACGGTGACGGTGATGCCGGACGGCACCGTGAGCCTGATCGAGGGCTCGACGGACATCGGCGGCACGCGCGCGTCGCTGGCGATGCAGCTCGCGGAGACGCTGGGCATCGCCTACGAGGACGTGAAGCCGACGGTCGTCGACACGGACTCGGTGGGCTACAACGACGTCACCGGCGGCAGCCGCGTGACGTACGGCTCCGGCATGGCGGTGTATGAGGCGGGACGGAAGCTGATCGACGAAATACGAACGCGGCTGTCGAAGCACTGGCAGCGGCCCGTCGAGGAGATCGCGCACGCGGATGGGCGCTTCCGCACGGCGGACGGCCAGCACGACGAGCCGTTCAAGGAGGTCTGCCGGCAGCTGATGACGCGCGGCGAGGGGATCAGTGCCAGCGCGTCGGTGAACGCGCGCGGCGGCGCCGGGGCGTTTGCGGTGCACATCGTGGACGTGGAGGTCGACCCGGAGACCGGCAAGACGACGGTGTTGCGATACACGGCGGTGCAGGATGCGGGCAAGGCGGTGCATCCGTCGTACGTCGAAGGGCAGATGCAGGGCGGTGTCGTGCAGGGGATCGGCTGGGCGCTGAACGAGGAGTACTACTACGGCGACTCGGGCCGGATGGCGAACGCGAGCTTCCTCGACTACCGCATGCCGACGGCGCTCGACGTGCCGATGATCGAGACGATCATCGTCGAGGTGCCGAGCCCGACGCACCCGTACGGGGTCCGCGGCGTCGGCGAGGTGCCGATCGTGCCGCCGCTCGCGGCGATCGCGAACGCGGTCTACCGCGCGACGGGCGTGCGGCAGACGGAGCTGCCGATGTCGCCACGGCGCATCCTCGAGACGACACTCGGGGTCGAGTAGCGCCGCCGTGGGGGAGCGGAAGCCGGTCGTCTCGGTGGTTGTGCCGACGCGCGACCGCGCGGCGATGCTGCGGGCGGCACTGGCGAGCGTGCGCGCCGCCGAGGGCGATGGGTTCGCGGTGGAGCTGATCGTCGCCGACAACGGCTCGACGGACGACACGCGCGACGTCGCGCGCGAGTTCGGCGCTCGCGTCATCGAGGCGCCGCGCCCGGGCGCGTCGGCCGCGCGGAACGACGGGTTGCGCGCGGCCACGGGCGACTACGTGACGTTTTTGGACGACGACGATGTGTGGCTACCCGGGCATCCGCGCGCGCATGTCGAGCTCCTCGAGCGGCGGCCGGACCTGGGTGCGGCGGTGGGGCGCGTGCAGCTCGCGGACCCGGAGATGCGGCCGTTCGGCGAGCCGTACCCGGAGCGCTGGCCGGCTGACGGCGACATGGTCGCGGCGTTTTTCCGCGATGGGCCGCAGGTGGCGTCGGTGGTGTCGCGGATCGAGGTGCGCGACACGGTCGGCTTCTTCGACGAGGGGCTGCCGAGCAGCGAGGACTGGCAGTGGCACCTGCGGCTCGCGATGCAGCACCGGATCGGCTTCGTGACGTGCACGTGCATCCTCTTCCGTCAGCGGCCCGTGGCGACGCACGATGACCTCGAGTGGCTGCGGCTGCGGACGGATGGGCCGGCGTTCTGGCGGGCCTTGCGGATCACCGGCAAGCGCCGGCCGCCGTTGCGCGACGTGGTCCATGCCTATCTGACGTACCACGGGCGGTACTACGCATACTTCTCGCGCAGCGCGGTCGTCCACGGCGAGCGCGGCGAGCGCGCGGCGGCGCGGCGCTGTGTCTGGCGCGCGGTGCGGGCATCGCCGTTGCATGCGGCGTATCACCTCGCGCGCGGCGGCGAGATGCGGCGGGCGGTGCGGGCGCTCATGAACCGCTGAACACCGCCGTGGAGGGCCACACCAGGCCGTTGTCAGACGTGCGTAGAGGGTGGAGTAGAAACGGGGGCAAGACCAAGAGCCGGCCGGCTCTCACAATGAGTGGACCAGAGACCGGGGGCAGGTCAGCCTCGCTGCGGCGAACGAGGCCGCCCGCTCCATTGTAGGGATCTCCCGTGGCCTGTCATCGCTCATCCGTGGTCGACGATGGGAATCTGGAGAGTGATGCCATGCTGCGGGCCGGTGCGGCGTGGCCGCAGGCGCGCGATCACTCGATCAGAGGTCGATGGGATGGCGGCTGATATCGATACCGCGGTCGCTGAGGTGCACGAGGTTCACCGAGCGGGCGACGTCGGGCGAGCCGGAGTAGTAGGCAGGGACGAGGCCGCGGCCTGCGGCCTGAGGCACGTCCCAGTGACCGAGGGCGACGTAGTCGGCGTCGAGGGCGTCGATCTCGTCGTCGCGGATGAGCCAGCCGCGATGGTGGTCCTCGGGGCCGCGCACCCAGTGACCGTGGGCGACGACGATGTGCCAGCGTCGCGAGCGCGGAGCGACGCCGGCGAGCGGCGACATGTCGGCGTAGGAGGTGTGCGGTGCGCCCCAGACGGACAGGTCGAGGTCATCGAACATGACCGCGTCCTCGTGGTGGACGCCGATGACGTGCAGGTTCGGCACGGCGGCGCGGTCGAGCAGGCGATAGACGGCGTCGTCGGTCGCCGGGTCGTGGTTGCCGGGGAGGATCACGACGCGCGCGGGCGAGGCGGCGATCGCCTCCGCAACGGCGTCGGCATACGGTGCGGCCGCGCGGTGGCTGTCGAACGTGTCGCCGGCGAGCAACACGACGTCGGCGGCGGTCTCGCGGGCGGCCGTGAGGACGGCGGCGAGGGTCGCGAGCGGGCCGTGGCCGGCCCACCGCGAGCCGATGTGCAGGTCGGACGTGTGGACGATGGTGATGGCGCGGTCCCGCGATGCGCCGGCGGCGCCGTTACGTTCGCTCACGCGGACAGTCTGGCGGCGTGGGCGCTCGCGGAAAAGGCCGCGGACTCGCGCGCCAAACGGAGCGGTTCGGAAGGGCGAAGCACGACCGACGACCTGGCTGCCGGAAGGGCGGTAAGAGTGGAGCGGGAGACGAGACTCGAACTCGCGACCCTCTGCTTGGGAAGCAGATGCTCTACCGGCTGAGCTACTCCCGCTCGCTGACAACTGATTCTAGCGCAGCGAGGCGGCCGGCGGCGGCGGTGTCGCCGGGAGCGACGCGCGATGCGGGTGGTGTGACGGCTCGACGCTGACAGATTCCGACAGGCGTGGGCGTCCTCGGTCAACGACCTGCCGGGAACGGGCGTTTCGCCGATGATGCGCCCGTGGCATCGGTGATGCGGGTACGTGTTCGCAGCGTGACGCGCTTGTTCGCGCGGGGCTGCCGGACGGGCCGGCGATGGGGAGCGTGGCGGAGGGGGTGGGATTCGAACCCACGGTGGTTTTAAGCCACAACCGTTTTCAAGACGGTCTCCTTAAGCCGCTCGGACACCCCTCCTGCCGTTAGTGTAGTCACTGGTCGCTGGTCGCCGCCGTGGGTGCTGGCCGTCGGGCGCCGCACTGGCATCGCCGGGCCGCTGGTCGCTGGTCGCCGGGCGCCGGGCGATGGTCGGGTGCGGTGGGTTGGCGGTGCGCCGTCGTCGCTGGTTCGGGCGTGTGTGCGGGAGGCCGGGTCAGAGCCGGTCGCCACGGGTGGGCGATGCCGAAGTCACAGGCGGCTGGCGGCGTGATTGAGGCTTGTGAAGAGGTGCACTATCCTGCCCGCGACGAGGAAGCACGCGATTCGGAGCCGCCCATGACACTCGATACGCGCTGGGAAGACGTCGATGCGCTGCTCAAGCGCACGGAGCGCACGCAGGACGAAGAGCGGGCGAAGGCGGTCCACGAGATCCTCGAACGGCGGTTCAAGTTCCCGACGACGGAGCACCCGTCGTACCGCGCCTACGCCAACGTGCCCGAGGTGACGATGGCGGTGCAGGTCGGCGAGGAGCAGCTGGCGCCGGACATCGTCGTCGTCGACAAGCTGAAGACAGGCGAGACGCGGCTCGTGATGACGGCGGCGGTGGCAACGCGTGAGATGGTGAACGATGGCGAAGCGCGCGCGCACTGGTCGCGCATCGCGGCGCTGCCGGACCAGGCGTTCTACCTCTATGTCCCCGTCGGCTACGGAGCGCAGGCGAAGGCGATCTGCCGGCGCAACAAGGTGAAGGTCGAGGGCTTCCGTACGTATCGCTGGACGCCGCGCGGATTTGAGATCAACGACATCTCGGAGCCGGCGTCACCGCTTGCCGCGCTGATGCCGCCGATCGTGCGGCGGATCCTCGCGACGCCGTAGCGGGCGCCGTCCGGTCTAGGAGCGCTCGGACCTGCGGTCGGCGCCCGGCGAGCCCGGTCAGCAACCGCCGTTGAACGGCTTGCCCGGCGCCCACATGTTCCAGCCCGCCGCCGCCGCCCAGCGCTCCGCCGCGAAGGCCCAATAGCGGTACGCGGCATTCCCCGGTCCGACGTCCGCCGCGTGTGCCAGTCCGACGAACACCATGACGATCCCGATGTTGTACTCGCCGCCGTCGTCACCCATCCAGATCGGTGCGGCGAGGGTGCGGCCCTGCGGGTCGGTCCGCGTGGTGTCGTAGCGCAGGGCGACGTAGCGCCCGGGCGTCAGGAAGATGTACTGGAGGGCGGCTTTGGCCCAGTCGCCCCCGCACTGGCCGGGGTCGGGCGCATCCATCTGGAGCATGCGGACGATGCGTCCGTCGCTGCAGACGAACGATTCGCCGTCGATGACCGACTGGACCGTGCATGGGTCGCCCGGCGGCCGGCCGGAAAGCGCCATGTCGAGCGCGGCCGCCATGTTGATGCGGCCGGCGCCGATGTTGGGGTCGGTGCTCGCGACTGCGCTGGCGCGGATGATATCGGACACGCGCGATGGTGAAAGGGCGGGTCGGACGGCCAGCAACAGGGCGGCCAGCCCGCTCACCTGTGGCGCGGCGAACGACGTGCCGGCGCTGCTGCCGTACGGCTCGCGGCCGAAGCAGCGGATGAAGAAGGGGCAGTGCGAGCGCGTGACGGTGCCGGCGACGTCCTCGCCGGCCGCGGCGACATCGAGCTCGGGGCCATAGCTCGAGAAGCGCGCGCGTGTCGGTGGATCGCCCGGGACGGTCGCGGCAACAGCGATGACCTCTGGGATGCGCGCGGGAAATGCGATCCCGGCCGTCCCGCTGTTGCCGGCCGCGGCCACGACGACCGCGCCGCGCCCGACGGCCTCGGCGATCGCGTCGCGCACGACCTGGGCGTCTTCCAGCCCGCCGAGGCTGAGGTTGATCACGCGCGCGCCGTTGCGGGCCGCGTACGTGATGCCGCGCGCCGTCGCCAGCGAGTCACCGGCGCCGTGGCAGTCGAGCACCTTCACCGGGAGAATCCGCGCATGCGGTGCAACGCCGACCATCCCGAGGCCGTTCGCAGCTGCCGCGGCCACCCCGGCGACGAACGTGCCGTGCCCAATGTCGTCGTTCACGAAGCCATTGGTGACGTTCTGGCACCCCGGCGAGCTGTCGCTCACAAAGGCGCAGCCGTTGACGTCGTCGACACAGCCATCGCCGTCGTCGTCAAGGCCGTTGTTCGGCTGCTCGCCGGGGTTGAGCCAGATGTTGGGCGCGAGGTCAGGATGCAGGATGTCGACGCCCGTATCGATCACGGCGATCGTCACCCCATCGCCCTGCGTGCTGTCCCAGGCGCGAGGCGCGTGTTCCTGTGCCAGATAGCCGGACTGCTGTGCGTACAGGGCATCCGCCGGGATCTCCGCGGCGGCCACGCGCACGGAATCTTCGACGTAGCGCACGCCGGGGAGCGCCGCGAGCGCCTCACGGTGCAGCCCGTGTGCCTGGACTTCGAGCGCATCGACGTCCGGATAGGCCCGGACGTCCGACAGGCCGAGTGCTGTGAGACGCAGGGCCACGTCCTGGCCAGCGCCTCGCTGGACGCCGACGACCCATCGCTCCGGTGGCCGCCCGGGAACCGTGGGTACGCCTTCGGCGACCGCCGCTGCCAGGAGTGCTGTCGCAAGGATGGCCGCGTGCAAGATCGTCGACAAGACCGCCACCTGCACATCTTGTAATCGGGCCATCGTGGGGCGTATGATAGCGCAATCTCCGCACCGTTACGGCGCGACCGGGAGGATGAAGATGGTTGCACTCCTGTCCTGGCGGCCTGGCCTGTCGCGTCGCGGCGTTGGTCTGGTCATGCTCATCGGGGCGGGGCTCCTCGCCCTCAATGCGCGCTGCATCGAACGCACAAGATGTGGGTTGATCAAGACGGCTATACCCACATCACCGGCGAGATGGTGAATGACACGGACGTCCAGGGTGCGCAGATCGTGCTGCGCGGCACGCTGTTCGACGGCGCCGGAAACGTCATCGCCATCAAGGATGCGCCCACCTGCCCGCCGGACACGCAACCCCACCACGAGACGGCGTTCGACATCCGTTTCGACAACCCAGGGATCGCGGGCGCGGCCGCGTTCGACGTGCGTCCCGTCTCCGGGCGCGCACTCGATGCCCTGTTGCCCGCCGCCGATGTCGTCGTCCTGGAGCAGAACGCCATACGCTTCCAGGGCGTCCCGCGATTCCCGGCCTGAACATCACCGATAACGATGTCTTCCTTGCGTTTGGCGTCCGAAATCGGGGCGCCGCACTGGCGGGCGTACAGGCCTGCGCGGCCCTGTACGATCAGCAGGGGAACGTCATCTTCGTTGACCAGGGCGAACTGCTTGAGCTTGGCCCCGACGGCTTGCCCCGTCCGGCCACGCTCGGCTCGACGAGCCCTGTGAGCATCTTCCACATCATTCGCGGCGTACCCGCGGGCCCCGTGCAGATCCGTGCCTGGCTGTGGTTCGGTGCGAAGGGCTCGCCTACGTCGCCCTACCAATTCTTCGAGACGCCGTTGATTACCATCCAGACGCGCGTGCTGGGCTAACCCCCGCGTCCTCGACGCTATCGCCATCCGCAAGCGCGGGATACGCTGACGCCAGATGGCCGCCGTCGACCTCGTCATTCCCTGCTACAACGAGGAGCGCGTCCTCGCGCAGAGCGTGGAGAAGCTGCGCGCGTGGTGCGAAGGCAATCTGCCGTACCGGTGGCGGATCGTCATCGCCGACAATGCGTCGACGGACGGCACACTCGACATCGCCAAGACACTGCAGGCGCAGCACGCGGACGACGTGACGTACGTGCACCTCGACCGCAAGGGGCGCGGGCGGGCGCTCAAGGCGGCCTGGCTGGCGAGCGAGGCCGACGCGATGTGCTACATGGACGTCGACCTCTCGACGGATCTGGCGATGGTGAAGCCGCTGCTCGCGGCGCTCATTGAAGAGGGGTACGACATCGCCTACGGCTCGCGGCTGGCGAAGGGGGCGGACATTGAGCGTTCGTTCCTGCGGGAGATCAACTCGCGCGGCTACATCACGCTGATCAAGCTGTTGTTCTGGACGAAATTTTCGGACGCGCAGTGCGGCTTCAAGGGCATCACGCGCCAGGCGGCGCAGGCGCTGTTGCCGCGCATCGAGGACGGCGAGTGGTTTTTCGACACGGAACTGCTGATCACGGCGGAGAAGGGCGGCTGGCGGCTGAAGGAGATCCCGGTGCGCTGGGTGGAGGACCCGGACACGCGGGTGAAGTTCCCGCAGGACATGTGGAAGATGGGGAGCAAGCTGGTGCGCCTCCGGCTGCGGCGGTTCGAGCGGAAGGCGGCGCCGGCGTAGTCACTCAGGGGCAATCCCGCACGCACTCGTGCTGGGCATTGAGTCTGAACGACGGGAACGTGTAGCGGTTCCCGGTGGTCGGGTCGAAGCCCTCTTGCACCTGGTCGCGGGTCAGCACGCCATCCGCGAGCATGCTATTCACGAAGCGGCGCGTCTCGCCGCCGAGACGCTGGCCGACGGCTGTTTGCGCCACGACCTCGCAGATGCGGTTGAACGTGAGAAAGGTAATGCCCGGCTGGAGGCGGGCGGCTCGGATGGCGCGGATGACTTCGTGACGCTGGGGCGCTGGCAGCTCGATGAACCGTTCGTCCTCGCTCGGGGTGCGCGCGTCGTGTTCGGGTTCGTGGCCGCTCGAGAGCGTGACGGCCTCGCCCGGCAGGTAGAGCCAGTCGACGAGGCCCTGGTTCACGACGCGGATAAGGCCCTGCTGGTCGAGGGCCGCAACCATCTGCTTAAGCCGGCCTTTGACGATCATCGAGAAGGTCTGCGCGTTTTTCCGCTTGCTGAGCTCCATGCCGAGGCTGCTCAGCAGCAGCTGCTGCCCGCGCCCGCGGTACTCCTTCACGATCGCGACGATATCGCGCAGGATTCCTTCCAGCTCCGGCTGCAAATCATCGGCGAGGCCGGATGCGCGGGCGACGTCAGCGGCAGCCCAGGTGATGTCGTCGATGGTGGGTTCGGCCGTCGGCGGCGCGGGTTCGTACTGCGGCGGCGCCGGCGCCGGATCCACGTCCCGGTCGTAGTAGATGACGTCATCGACGCGTTCAGCGAGGCGTGCTGACGTCGTCCACGATACACCGATGATGATGACGCGCTTGCCGTACGGACGGAGCGTGTTGACGACATGCAGGAAGTCCTGGTCGCCCGTGACGAGCACGTAGGTGCCGATGTTGGGGAATGTATGGCAGAGCTCGATGCAGTCGGCGGTGAGCTTCACGTCGACCGAGTTCTTGCGCTTCTCCTCGCCTTCCGCGTGGGCACATACACGGGCTCGATACCGCCGGCGTACAGGTTGCGCGGGTCCTGCGTGTGATACCCGTCCTGCCAGTCGGCGTAGGCGCGGGCGACGACGACGCGGCCGAACGACTCCGCTTTATCACGAAGCGCCGAGACGTTCGGACGCATGCCGCGTTGCATGAGGCTGAACTTGAGGTTTTCCCAGTCGATGAGGAGCGCCGCGTCCTGCGGGCGGTCATCGCCCGGCATGTCACACCTCGACGTAGACGTCGTCGCCTTCGATGCGGGTGGGGTAGGACTGCAGCCCGCGCTTGAGGAAGCCCGGGAACGTCGCGTCCATGAGGAGCTTGTACCAGGCGGGGTGGGTCACCCAGCTGCAGACGCCGCCGTCCGTCAGGTCGAATTTCGCGCCGTGGCCGGGGCACTCGAGGACGGTGCCCTCGACCTTGCCGTTGTGCAGGTGGTAACGCAGATGCGGGCAGCGGTCGGAGACGGCGTAGGCCTCGCCGTCGATGTTAGCGAGGCAGATCTCCTTGCCCTTCGCCTTGACGCCCTTGAGTCCGCCCTCGGGGATCTCCGACAGGCGGGCGACCCGCACCCATTCGGCCACGGTGTGCCTCCTCGCTTGCTTCGGCGCGATTCTAGCGGCGGGGCGGCGTAGGCGGAAGCACGTGGTTGCTGGCTGTGTGCGATTGGCGGTCGGTGGCCGGCTTCCGGCTCGGTCAGCTCTGCGCGACAATCCGGACGGGCGTGAGCGAGCGACGCCCGCGCGGGCTGAAGCCTTGCGCCACGGGCCCAGAAGGAACGCACGAACGGAGGCGGGAGCGCGAGATGAAAGTTCACGAGTACCAGGCCAAGCAGATCTTCGCCGAGTTTGGCGTGCCCGTGCCGAAGGGGCGCGTGGCGCGCGACGCCGACGAGGCGCGGGCGATCGCGCAGGAGCTGGGTGGGAAGGTGGTGGTGAAGGCGCAGATTCACGCTGGCGGGCGTGGCAAGGGCGGCGGCGTGAAGCTCGCGAACTCGCCCGAGGAGGCGGCGCAGCGCTTCTCGGAGATCTCCGGCATGCAGCTCGTCACCCACCAGACGGGGCCTCAGGGCCAGAGGGTGAAGACGGTGCTCATCGAGGAGCAGATGCCGATCGAGCGCGAGCTGTACCTCGCGGTGCTGATCGACGGCGCGGCCGGCCGGCCGGTGATGATGGCGAGCGCGGCCGGTGGCATGGAGATCGAGGAGGTCGCGGCGCGCACACCGGAGGCGATCCACCGGGTGACGGTCGACGCGGTGACGGGCTTCCAGCCGCATCATGCGCGCGAGCTGGCGTTCGCGCTCGACCTCACCGGGCCGCTCATGAAGCCGGCCACGCAATTGATGTCGGCGCTGTATGCCGCGTTCGTTGCGAAGGACGCCTCGCTCGCAGAGATCAACCCGCTCGTCGTCACGTCCGATGGCCGCGTGCTGGCGCTCGACGCGAAGATGAACTTCGACGACAACGCGCTGTTCCGGCACCCCGAGGTCGAGGCGCTGCGTGACAAGGACGAGGAGGACCCGAGCGAGGTCGAGGCGTCGGAGAAGGGCATCAGCAACTTCATCAAGCTCGACGGCAATATCGGCTGCCTGGTCAACGGCGCTGGGCTGGCCATGGCGACGATGGACAGCATCAAGTTCGCGGGCGGCGAGCCGGCGAACTTCCTCGACATCGCCACGGCGAACGACGTGAACAAGGTCGTCGACGCCCTGAAGATCATCGCGCGCGACCCGAACGTGAAGGCGATTCTGGTTAACATCTTCGGCGGCATGGCGCGGGTCGATGTCATCGCCCAGGGGATCATCGAGGCGCAGCGGCAGATGCCGACGGCAATCCCGGTGGTCGCGCGGCTGGCCGGCACGAACGTCGAGGAGGGCGAGCGCCTGATCCGCGAGAGCGGCCTGCCGGTGATCCGTGCGGACGACCTCGGCGACGCGGCGAAGAAGGCGGTCGAAGCGGCACGCGCGGCGTAGCCTCGTGCGGCTCACGCGCGCCGGGCGCTATTCCTCGCCGAAGAAGCGCCGGCGCTCCCTCTCGCCGGCCGGTGCGTCGGGCCCGGCGAGGAACTGGTCGGGCATGCGCGTGGGGTCTTGCGCGAGCAGCGGGAACGCCCGGCCACGGCGCGCGTCCGCCTCGGGCCCGGTCTCATAGAAGAACTGTGTCCACCAGTCCTCGACGGTGTGGATGGTGCCGTAGTAGCGGTCATGCTCTGCCGCGTAGCGCGCGCCGGCGGCGTCCCAGTCGTCGGTCGCGACGAGCGCGTCCCGCAGCACACGTGCGTCGCGCACCGTCAGCGAGAGTCCCTGTCCCCACGACGGGTCGCTCGAGGACGCGGCGTCGCCGATGAGCGCGACGCCATCGCGGTACGGGGACTGCACGTAGCAGTCGGCGCCATTGAAGGTGGCGAGCGGTCCGGCGGCCTCTGCGCGCTCGTAGAACGCGGCAGGCATGCCCGTTGCGACGCAGCGCTCGATGAACTGCGGCACGTCCTTCTCGCCCTGGAGGCGAAAGCCGTCTGAGACGCGGTGGATGAAGTACGTGCGCGCGCGCTGGCCGCCGAGCGGGAAGATGATGCTCGCTTGTGCGGTGCTCACGTCATTCACGAGGCGGACGCTGTCCTCGGGCGCCGAGCAGCCCTCCATATACAGCCCGCAGATTTGCATGCGGGGCGGGTCCTGTGTCTCGCTGAAGCCCGCCCACTTGCGCACGAGCGAGCCGCGCCCGTCGGCGCCGACGGCCATCCGCGCGGTGATGCGCTCAGCCTCGCGTCCGTTCTCGACGGTGACGGTCGCGGGCCGTCCGGGCTCGACGCCGGTGGCGCGAACGCCGGTGCGCACCTCGGCGCCCGCGGCGGCGGCGTCGATCAGCGCCTGCTGCATCGACGGGTGGTAGAAGCTCAACGCTGGCTGATGCGGCGGCGTTTCGAGCAGCGGCCGGTCGGCCACCTGCATTGCGCCGAGGTAGTTCTGCCAGCGGGTCAGCTCGTGGCCGTCCGCGGACATGATGACGTCGTCGATGCCAAGCGCCCTGGCGTCGACGACGCCCCAGGGCGTCATGCCCTCGCCGCGCACCCGGTCGCGGAACTTCGCTTCGCGTTCAAGCACGAGGACGCGCGCGCCGCGCTTCGCCATCGCGTATCCAAGCGACGAGCCGCCGAGCCCGCCGCCGATCGTGATCAGGTCGTAGTCGGCCACCCGCACCTCCGTGTCGATTCAGGTCCGCGATCGGTTCGATGCCGCGGCGCACCTGGATCACCGGGCAAGCATACTCGGATCGGCGCTTCCGCGGGCGGCGGCCAGACGTTGCCACTGACAGCGGGCGATCAGCGACCGACGTCGCCCTACTCGACGACCGGCTTTTCGACGGTTACGAACGACGCGACGCGCGTATGGTCGATGAAGTTCTTCTCGTCCTCCATCGCTGCTTTCACTTCGGGCGAGCCCATCGCGGCCCGCATCGCGTCGAGGTCGTCGAACCACAGTTCCGCGGCGCCGTCGAACGGTGGCTGCTGGCGGTCGTAGAGCTCGGGCACGACGTGGCACTGGACGTAGCGGCGGAGGCCCGGGATCGCTGCCGCGATCGGCGCATGCACGTCGCGCCAGTACCGCTGGAACTCCTCGACCGGCATGCCGGGCTTCTTCGTGATGCAGTAGATCAGCTTGACCACCATGCCTCCTTGATCTCGACACTGTGTCCCAGCGCTGCGTCCCTAGGATTGGGCGGCCGCGCGTTCTTCCACGCGCCTGGCGCCCACCGGTAGGTCGCCGACGATGCTCGCCTCGTACAGCGCATCGATCTCCTCTGGCGTAAGGCCGGCGATCTCGGCGAGCACGGCACGGTTGTGCTCGGCGAAGAGCGGTGTCGGCCGGCGCGTGCGCAACGGCATCCCGTCGACGGTGAGCGGCAGTCGCGGCAGGGAACGGCGGCCGGCGGAGGCGTGGTCGACGTCCTCGAAGGCGTCGCGCGCGTTGATCTGCGGGTCGGAGGCCAGCTCGTCGAAGCGTAGTACGGGCGCCGCGGCGACGCCCGCCTCTGCGAGGGTGTCGGCGAGGGCGCGCTTGTCGCGCAGCATCGTGCGCTCGGCGATCGCGGTGTCGAGCCAGCGTTGGTTCGCGAGCCTGGCATCGGCCGTCGCGAAACGAGGGTCACCGGACAGTTCGGGCGCCGCCAGTACATCGCACAGCGCGCGCCACTGCGCGTCGGTCTCGGCGGCGATGGCGATCCACTGTTCGGGCCCCTTCGCCGGGTAGTAGCCGTGCGGCGCGAAGGCGAAGGCCTTGCTGCCCTCACGGCCGAGCACCGTGCCATCGAGCGAGTGCAGGACGATGCCCTCGCCGAGCTGTGCAAGCAGCGTCTCCTGTTGCGAGAGGTCGATGAACATCCCGTGCCCGCTGCGGCGGCGATAGGCAAGCGCCGCGAGGACGGCTACCGCCGCGTGGGCGCCGGCGACCGGGTCGCCGTACGTGAGGTCGTGCGTGATCTGCGGCGGCCCGTCCCGGTAGCCGAACCGTGAGGACATGCCGGACATCGCCTCGTTCGTGTTGCCGTAGGCGGTGCCGTTGGCGTACGGGCCAGTGGCGCCGTAGCCGGGCATCGAGAGCGAGATGATGTCCGGGTTCACCGATGCCAGCCGCGCGTGGTCGAGCCCGAGATTCGGCAGCACGCGTGCGCTGAAATTCGACAATACCACGTCGCTCTTCGCGACGAGCCGGAAGAAGACGGTGAGGCCGCGCTCGGACGTAAGGTCGAGGGCGATCGCGCGCTTGTTGCGGTTGGCGGTGCCGAAGAGCGGCGTGCGGTCGTAGGGGCGGTCACCGGGGTCGTTGTCGGCGTAGGCGCCGATGCCGGGCGGCGGCGGCAGCGCAGGACCGCGCCAGCCGTCGTAGTGGGCACACGACTCGACCTTGATGACATCGGCGCCGAGCAGGCCGAGGACGCGCGTCGCCGACGGCCCCGCCCAGGCCGTCGTCAGGTCCAGCACGCGGACGCCGGCCAGAGGAAGGAAGGCCGGCTCGCCGCCGGACGCTGGCGGCTCGTATCGTCCGCGAACACCTGCCGATGGACGAGGCGCTTGGTCGCCGTTGTGCTCGCCACGCATCGGCGCCGGCGCGACGCGCCAGGTACCGTCGCTCGTGATAAACGGCGCCCCCGGCATCGCGTAACGGCCGGCGACCGGATGTATGACCTCGACGATGGCGTTGCGCTCGCGCAGGTGCGGGTCCTCGCGCAGGCTGCGCGCGTCCATCACCATACCGACGGCGCTGCGCAGGTCGAGCGTCGCCTCGAAGATGTCGCGGGTCTTGCGTGCGCGCAGCAGGGGGCCGAGGACGGCATCGAGCTCGGCGCGAAACTTGACGCGGCCGCGGTTCGTGCGGAACCGTTCGTCCTCTCGGAGGGCGTCGTCATCGAGCGCGAGCACGAGGTTCTCCCAGTCGCGCGCGTGGTAGAAGGCGAGGACGACGGCGCCGTCGGCGGTCGGGAACATGTTGAGCGGGTACCAGCGCTCGGTGCTGGCGAGCTGCCGGTGCGGGACCTCGCCGTTGTAGGCGAACCCAGCCAGCCGCGACTCGATGAAGCAGATGCCTGCCTCGAGCGTCGACACGTCGATGGAGCGCGCGCGGCCCTCGAGCAGCGCCGCGATGGCGCCGATGGCCGCGTACGTGCCGGCGCAGCATTCGTACTGCCACCCCGGCAGCTTCAGCGGCTCGAGCGGCGGCTCGCCATGGATCGACGCGAAGCCGCAGAGCGCTTCGGCCGCGAGCTCGTTGCCGGGACGCCCGGCGTACGGGCCGGTGCGGCCGTACGGCGTCACGGCAACCTCGACCACTGCGCCATTCGCCGCGCGCAGCGCCGCGCCGTCGAGGCCGAGGCCGTGCGCTTCGGCATCGGTCATCGAATGCAGCACGACGTCCGTCCGGGCTACGAGGCCCAGGAGCCGGTCGCGGTCCGACTGCTCGCGGTCGTCGAGTACGACGCTGCGCTTGGCCGCGTGGTAGTGCAGGTGCGCGGCGCTCAGCTCCGGATCGCGCGCGCCGTGCGGAAAGGGGCCGAGCCGGCGCAGCGCGTTGCCCTCTGGGGGTTCGACGAGCGTCACGTCGGCGCCGAGGCCGGCGAGCAGCCGCCCGCAGTAGGCCGCGCCGACGCTGCCTGCGATCTCGACGACGCGCACGCCCGCGAGCAGGCCCTCAGGCATCGCGCTTGGACCTCGGGTCTTCGTTCGCCAGCGAGCGCTCGACGCCGGGGAGACGCGGCCGGCCCTTCGCGTCGCGCGGCGGCGGCCGGTCACCGCCGGCCAGTTCCAGGATCATGTAGTTGGAGTGCGCCGCCTGCACCGCCGTGCGGAAGCCCATTGCGTCCTGGGCCTGGTTCGCCGAGAACTTGATCATCCGCGCCGTCAGCGGGTCCATCTGCGCGATGCGCTCGGCGAGCGCGAGCGTCTCCTGCTCGAGCCGCTCGCGCGGCACGACGCGGTTCACGAGGTCCGTCGCCAGCGCCTCCTCGGCGTCAATGAAGCGCGCCTGCCAGAGCGCCTCCTTCGCGCGACGCACGCCGAGGTCCCACGGCGCGCTGAAGTACTGCAGATGCGCGGGCAGGAAGCGCGCGTCCTCCGAGTAGACGATGAGGTCCATCGCCGATGCGATGATGAAGCCGCCGTAAATGCAGAGCCCCTGCACCTGCGCGATCGTCGGCTTCGGCAGGTCGCGCCAGCGCAGCGACATCGCGACGTAGAGGTCCCACGAGCGCTGGTGCTGGCCGCGCACCCCCGGTGGATACGGGCGCGCCTCGCGGTCGGCCTGCTCCTCCGGCGTACCGAGGTCGTGGCCCGACGAAAAGTGCGCGCCCGCGCCGGCGAGGATGACGACGCGTGTCTCGGGGTCGGCGGCGGCGCGGGCGAAGGCGGCGTCGAGCTCCTCGAGCAGGACGCGCGACTGGGCGTTGCGGTAGCGCGGGCGGTCGGCGGTGATGCGCGCGACGCGGCCGAGCTGCTCGTAGCGGACCTGGGTGTACTCGCCCATCGGTACGGAAAGCCTACGCCCGCCGGCTGCGGCCCAAAAGCACGGCCTCCAGCCGGCGAAGCATCTCCTCCGCTTCGATCCCCTCGACCTCGACGAGTTTCCTGCGCGATGTGGCGCCCGAGACGAGCCGTAGCCGCGACGGCGCCAGGCCAAGCGCGCCGGCGAGCAGGCGCAGGAGCGCGTCGTTCGCCCTGCCGTCGGCTGGGGGCGCGGCGACGCGGACGCGCAGCGCCTCACCGTCCCAGCCATCGAGCGCGTCGCGGCCAGCGCGCGGCGTCAGGTGGATGACGATGCGCGCGGGCCGGCGCGGCGGTCCCTTCAGCACGCCGCAGCGTAGCGCTCGCGCAGGGCGAGCGCTGCCTGTAGGATCGCTGCGATGACGAAGACCCTCGAACTGCTCGGGTACGACCCGAACGACCGTGTGCTGCTGATCCATGCCGATGACATCGGCTTTTCGCACGCGTCGAATGTCGCCGCATTTGAAGGGATGAGCGGGGGCAGCCTGACGTGCGCCTCCGTGCTGGCGCCGGCGCCGTGGTTCGCCGAGACGGCGAAGCTGGCGAAGGAGCACCCGGAGGCGGACTTCGGCGTCCACATGACGCTAACGGCGGAGTACGAGGTCTACCGCTGGCGGTCCCTCTCCGGCCGGCCGTCGCTGCACGCGCCGGACGGCGGCATGTGGCGCACCGTCGCGGACGTCGTGGCGCACGTACCGGCGGCGGACGCGGACGCGGAGCTGCGGGCGCAGGTGGCGCACGCGAAGGCGATGGGCATCGACGTGACGCATCTCGACACGCACATGGGGACGGTGATGCTGCCGCAGTACCTGCCGCTGTATGTGCGACTGGCGATCGAGGAGCGCGTGCCGGTGTTCTTCATGCGCCCGAGCGAGCGGCGGCTGCGGGCGCTGGGCGAGGCGCGCGAGACGTTCCTGCACTGCCTCGACGAGTTGGACGCGCACCGTTGGCCGGTGCTCGATAATGTGATCATCCGGACACTCAGCGAAATCGCGCCGGAAGATAAGGAAGTCCGGTTCCGGCAGTTCTTCAACGAGTTGCGCCCCGGACTCACCCACTTCATCTGCCATCCGACCAAGGGCGGCGAGGAGATCGATGCGATGTCGCCGGACGACTGCCGTCATCGTGCGCGTGAGTACGAGCTGTTCCGCTCGCCGGCGCTTCGGGAGTACTGCGAATCGCTCGGTGTGAAGCTCGTTGGCTACCGCGAGGTGCGCGACCGCATGCGGGCCGCGTTGCCGGCCTGAGCCGACGGCCGGGGTTCGGGACGGCCGCGGCCGGTTTACAGCGCCTCGTGGCGGCGGCTATACTTAGGGCCGCGAGCGACTGAGGCGACGGGGCCTCAGTTCTTTTTTTCACAATCGCTGCTCGAATCCTGAGCTTCGGCCCGCGGGCCGAAGCTTCCGTACAGAAAGGGGTGCCCCGCGATGGTCGACAAGCCCCAGCCCATCACCAAGGAGGGCCTCGCGAAGATCGAGGAGGAACTGCGTTACCTGGAGACGGTGCGGCGGCGCGAGGTGGCCGACAAGATCCATCAGGCCAAGGAACTCGCAAGCACCCAGAACAACGCCGAGTACGAGGACGCCAAGAACGAGCAGGCGATGGTCGAAGGGCGCATCCTCCAGCTCCAGAGCCTGATCCAGAACGCGACGATCATCGACGAGGACGGTGCCCACAAGTCGAAGCAGGTAACCCTTGGCAGCACCGTCAAGGTGAAGACCAGCGACGGGAAGTCGCAGGAATACACCATTGTCGGCCCGGCCGAGGCGGACCCGCGCGAGGGGAAAATCAGCAACGAGTCGCCGGTCGGCCGCGCCCTCATCGGCAAGAAGCTGAACGACGAGGTGCAGGTCAACGCGCCGCGTGGCTTGATCACGATGAAGATCACGAAGATCAGCTAACCCGCCGGACGCGCGATCGCCCGAAGGGAGCGCGCGCCGGTGCGCCGGTCCCCGACGACGTCGCGATGACCCCAATGACCCCAGTACCGCGTGCGCTCACGCGGCGAGTAGGCGGCGGGGCACGCATCGCCGGTGCAGGCGCCCGCCTTAGCAGGCGCCGAACTTTGCGGCGACGAAGCCGAGGTCCGCGGCTGAGATCACGCCGTCGCGGGTAATGTCGAAGTCCGGCACGTACTTCGTGCTCGTCGACGGCCCGAAGGCGGCCGCCACGAGCCCGAGATCGGCGGCTGTGACGACGAGGTCGCTGTTCACCGATGTCACTTCACGCCCGTCGTCGCAGACGTCGCCATCGGTGTTTGTCGTGAGCGGGCTGCTCCCCAGGTACCGGTACTCCAGCCCGTCGGGGAATCCGTCCCCGTCGGTGTCGCGGACGCTCGGGTTCGTGCCAATCACAAGCTCGAACCCGCTGGTCAGCCCGTCGCGGTCCGGATCGTCGGCGACCGGAGGCAGCGGCGGCGGTACGGAAGCGGCGTTCGTCGGGTCGGTGCCCAGGGCGCACTCCGCCCCGTCGAGGACGCGGTCGCCGTCCGTGTCGCCGCGCGCCGGATCCGTACTCGCAGTCGCCTGCTGGCAGAGTCCGTGATAGGCGCCGCCGGGGCCGAGGCCGGCCTCCTGTGCGTCGGTGAGGCCGTCGTTATCGTCGTTGGGGTCGCAGGCGTCTCCTGTCGCGTCCGAGTTGACCAGCGTCAGGTCGTCGAACGGCTTCCCCCACGGCGCGAGCCCGATGAAGTTGCGGTCATTGTTCGCCTGTGACGCATTCGCTTGCGACGGACAGTTGTCGGCGATGTCCGGCACGCCGTCGCCGTCGATATCGGAGCCCGCCGCGACGCGTCGCACGCGGTGGTTCACCGCATCGGCGATGAGGATGTTCGCTGACCCATCGACGGCCACGGCGCGCGGCTGCGCGAGGAGCGCCGCCGTCGCCGGGCCACCGTCACCGGCATAGCCGCACGACGTGCTGCCGGCGATGGTGGCGATCATGCTGCCGCTGACCACGCGTACGCGGCAGTTCTGGCTGTCGGCGACGAGCACGCTGCCGTCGCCTGTGACCACGAGGCCTGACGGCTGGTCGAGCAAGGCCGCCTGGGCGGCGCCGCCGTCTCCCGCGAAGCCGCAGGGCCCGTTGCCGGCGACGAGCGAGATTGTGCCGCCGCTCACGCGGCGGAGCCGGCAGCCGCCGGTGTCCGCGATGTAGATCGTGCCGTCGGCGCCGACGGCGACCGCTTCGGGAAAGGTGAGTCCGGCGGCGAGCGGCGGGCCGCCGTCGCCGCCGGAGGCGCACGACCCCGAGCCTGCCACCGTCGTGATCAGCGGGCCGCTCACGACGCGGATGCGGCAGTTGAGCGTATCGGCGATGTACACCTTCCCGCCCGCCACGGCGACGCCGTGCGGGAAGTTCAGCCGCGCGCTGGTCGCCGCGCCGCCGTCGCCCGCGTAGCCGCAGACGCCCGTGCCGGCGACGGTCGTCAGCGCGCCCGTCGAGGCGTCGCGACGGCGGATACGGCAGTTGTCGGTATCGGCGATCCACAGGTTGCCGGCCGCGTCGGCGGCGATGCCGCGCGGGTGGTCGAGTGCGACATCCGTGGCGATGCCGTCACCGTCGAAGCCGCATGCCGCGCGTCCGGCGGCCGTCGTCACCACATTGTTGGTTGCGATCTTTCGGATGCGGCAGTTCGTGGTGTCGGCGAGATAGATGTTCCCGGCGCCATCGGTTGCCACTCCGGAGACGTCGGCGATGGCGGCATCGGTCGCGGGGCCGCCGTCCCCGGCGAAGTCGCAAAAGCCGTTGCCCGCCGCCGTCGCAATCGTGCCCGCCGCAATCGTGCGGGCACGGCAGTTCCCGGTGTCGGCGAGCGCCACGGTGCCGGTCGAGGCGGCACTGAGGCCCCAGAGCGCTGAGAGCTGTGCGTTCTCCGGCGCGCCACCGTCGCCGCCCGTCCCGCACACGGCGCCCCCGGCGAGCGTTGTGATAACGGTCGTCGGGTAGCTGACGCGGCGGACACGGCAATTATCCGTGTCGGCGATCAGCGTGTCGCCCGTCGAACTGACGGCGACGTCGCGCGGCCGCGCGAGCTGCGCGGCGGCGGCGGAGGCGCCGTCGCCGCCGTATGCGCAGGTCCCATCGCCGGCGAGCGTGTTGATCTGCGACGCCGGAAACACGACGACGCGCACGCGGCAGTTCTCGGTGTCGGCGATATAAAGGGTGCCGGCGCCGTCAACGGCGACGCCGTGCGGGTGGTCGAGCCGTGCCGACGTGGCGGCTCCGCCGTCTCCCGCGAAGCCGCAGACGCCGCTGCCGGCCGCCGTCGTGATGGTGCCGCCGGACACGACGCGCACGCGGCAGTTGTCGGTGTCGCCGATATACAGCTCGCCCGACGGGCCGATGGCGACCCCGTGGGGATGCGCGAGCGACGCGGCGGTCGCGGCGCCGCCGTCGCCGGAGTAGCTGCAGACGCCGGTGCCGGCGACGGTCGTGATGACGCCCCCCGCGAGGCGGCGGATGCGGCAGTTGTCCGTGTCGGCGATGAGGAGCGCGTTCGACGACGCGTCGAACGCGACCGCAACGACGAAACCGACCCGCGCGCTGGTCCCGGCCCCGCCGTCGCCCGAATAGCCGCAGATGCCCGTGCCGGCGACGGTCGTGACGATGCCGCCGCTGACCTTGCGGACACGGCAGTGCGGACCGTCGGCGATGTAGAGGTTGCCGGCGCCATCTACCGCCACGTCGTACGGGCTGACCGCCGCGCTCGTCGCTCCCCCGCCATCGCCGGCGCCGCCACCCGCGATGGTGGTGATCGCCGTCGAGGCTGCCTCAGCGACGCCGGGACGCCGTGCGCCAGCCACCACGGCAGGCGCGAGCGACATGGTCAGCAGGAGCGCGAGCAGGCTGCGGCGCAGCGCCACCCGGGTTCTCCTGTCGGATCGTGGCGGGGTGGGGGTAGTGTGGCGACGGGCAGGGCGTGACGTCAAGCGCGCGCGGCGTACGGCCGGTGCGGCCATCGCCGTGGCCCCGACGTAGCGCCGTAGGTCGAGGTTGACGGGTACCGGGGCATATCGTATTTTTCCGATATGAAGGCCATCGCCCAGACCGACGCCGAGGCCCGCACCGTCGCCCTGCTCCGGGCGATCGCCCACCCGGCGCGCTTCCGCATCGTGAAGCTCCTCGCGCAGCGCCAGGCATGCGTCTGCGGCGACCTCGTCGATGAGCTGCCGCTGGCGCAGTCGACGGTGTCGGAGCACCTGAAGGTGCTGAAGGACGCCGGCATCGTGCGCGGCGAGATCGACGGCCCCAACCGCTGCTACTGCCTCGAGCCGGAAGCGCTGGCGTGGTTGCGGCGCGAATTCGGCGAACTCAGCGCGGCGTGCTGCTGACGCCACGTCTTTTGTTCGGCCAGCAATCGGATATTTCCGAACAGGAGGACCACCGATGACCAGGACCGCGAAGGAGATCAAGCAGGCCGTCCAGGAGCACTACGGCGAGCGCGCCCGCCAGGCGACGTCGTGTTGCGGCCCCGACTACAAGGAGCGGCTCTACGTCGTCGAAGACATCGCCGACATGCCGGAGAGCGTCGCCTCGTATGGCTGCGGCAACCCCACGGCGATCGCCGGCCTGCGGGAGGGTGAGGTCGTGCTCGACCTCGGGTCTGGCGCCGGTCTCGACTGCTTCCTTGCCGCGAAGGCCGTCGGCCAGCGTGGCCGCGTCATCGGGCTCGACATGACTGATGACATGCTCGCGCTCGCGAACGCGAACCGCGACAAGCTTGGGCTCGTGAACGTTGAGTTCCGCAAGGGCGAGATGGAGGCGATGCCGCTCGACGACGCCTCGGTTGACGTCATCATCTCCAATTGCGTGATCAACCTCTCGCCCGATAAGGACGCCGTCTTCCGTGAGTCCGCGCGTGTGCTGCGCCCCGGCGGGCGGTTCCACGTCTCCGATGTGGTGCTCTCGCGCGAGCTGTCGGCGGCGGAACGCGACGACCTCGCCCTCTGGGCGGGCTGCGCCGCCGGTGCGCTGCTGGAGAGCGACTACCTGGCGCGGCTGGCCGCGGCCGGCTTCGAGGACGTGCGCGTCGAAAGCCGCAGCGCCGTCGGCGACAAGCCGTGGTACAGCGCGACGATTTCGGCGCGGCGTGCCGCCGCCGTGGCGCCGTCCTGCGGCCCGGACTGCTGCTAAGGTGACGGCATGACCGTGCGCGTCCGCATGTTCGCCGGCCTGCGCCACCTGGTGGACGATCAGGAGCTCGAGGTGCCGCTGCCGGCCGGGGCGACCGTCGGCGTCCTGAGGGACGCGCTTATCGAGCGGTACCCGGTGCTCGACGGCTTCCTCTCGACGCTCGTGTTCGCGATCGACGAGGAGGTGCAGCCGCCGGAGCGCGTGCTGCGCGACGGCGAGCTCGTCGAGGTCATCCCCCCGATCGCCGGCGGGCGGCGATGACGGCGACCGGGCGGCGGCCGTGCGTGCTGTTCGTCTGCGTGCAGAACGCCGGCCGCTCCCAGATCGCCGCCGCGCTCGCGCGCCAGCTCGCCGGCGACCGCGTGGACGCACGTTCGGCTGGCTCGGCGCCGGCCGAGCGTGTGCACGCCAATGTGGTTGCCGCGATGCGCGAAGTTGGCATCGACCTGGGCGGCGTGCGGCCGCGCCGCATCAGCGATGACGACGTCGCCGCCGCAGATGTCGTCGTGACGATGGGTTGCGGCGACGCGTGCCCGTACATCCCCGGCAAGCGCTACATCGACTGGCAGATCGAGGACCCGGCGGGCGGCGGCATCGAGGCGGCGCGCCGCGTGCGCGGCGTGCTCCGCCTGGCGGTCGAACGCTTGCTCGCGGAGCTCGTGGTGAGCGGCGCGCCTACGGCACGCTGACCGTTCCGGGGTCGTCTCCCTCGAGCGGCTGCGTGAACGCGCGCCCGGCGTCGCGCAGGTCGCCGGAGAGGTCCTCGCCGGCCGGTTGCGCGCCCTGCTCGGCCCAGGCGACGAGGTCGGCGAACGCGCGTTCGCGCTCCTGCTCGCTGAAGTTGCAGTGCCCGGCGCGGCGTACGGAGCGCTGCACCAGTAGGCCGCCCGCGCCCGCCGCGTCGACCGCACGCCGGTACGACTGTTCCAGGCTGATCGGCACGAAGAGGTCCCCCGTGCCGTGCAGTGTCAGGTGCGGCCGGGCGATGCGGCCGGTCAGCGGCTGAAACTCCGGGTACTGCGCGGCGTCGCGGTACATCGCGTTTGCCTGCACGCGCGAGATCTCGCGGTTGATTTGCGCGCTCGTGTACCCGAAGCCCTCGTCGATCGCGTACTGCACGCCGATGTTGCTCGCCGCGGCGGTCGACGGACCGGCGGCGGCGACGGCGTTGAACAGGATCACGAAGTTGAACAGGTAGTTCTGCCGCAGGCCCTCGCGGAAGAACGGCCGCGGCCCACCGGTGAGGTGTTCGATCGCGTCGACGAACGCCCGCCCGGCCGTCGTGAGGTTATCGAGGCCGCCGAGCGCGGGATAGACCTCGTCCTTGAGCTTCGTGCCGAACGAGATGGCGTCGGCGGAGGCCGGCAGCAGGTCGACGTGGGTGAAGTAGCCGGCGAGCGCGCCCCAGCTTGTGAAGTAGTCGAGGATCTCGCGGCCGAGCGCGCCGCACTCCGTCAGCGCGCCGTCGTACGCGTCCGGATACAGCTCGAGCGAGAGCGCGGTGACGTGGCCGCCCATCGACTGTCCGTAGATGTACTGGCGCTTCGGTGCGCCGATCGTCCTGGCGACGACGTCACGCAGCGCGTACGTGTCGCGGGCGCCGGCGCCGGGCTCGTAGCCGTTCTTGCTGTAGCTCGAGGCGGCCCAAGCGTAGCCGTGGTCGATGAAGTACTGCCGCAGCGGCGGTGGCGTGATCGTCAGCTCGGGCGGGTTGCCGCGGAAGCCATGCGCGAAGTAGACAACCGTGCCGTTCCAGTCCGCCGGCACCTCGATCTGGTAGCCGCCGCCCGCGTACTCGCCGAAGTACGCGCGCGCGCCGGGCAGCGCCTCGAACGCCGGGTCGATGACCCGGTACTGCACCGAGACCGGCGTCACGGGCAGGGCGCGCGCTGTCGCCTCGGCCGCCGCTGGCGAGGCCGTCGTGGGCGGCGCCTCGGTCGCGGCCAGCGACGTGTCGGCGGCCTGCGCCGCCGGGCGCGGCGCGGTATCGCCACCGCAGGCGAAGGTGGCGAGCGTGGCCAGCCCGAGAAGGGCACACAGCAGCCAGGTGGGTCGTCGGTCCGTCACGGACGTTCGCTCGCTTCTCTGCAGTGATCCTCGGCGCCCGGGCGGCGCCGCGGTCGCTTCATCTGGCGTGGCGGACCGGAAGGGTGTGCGGGCAGTGTAGCCGAGGGCGGCCGACGCCCGGCGAGGGCAGTGCGCACGCGCCGCCCGGCGGCGCGGACGTCCGGGCGGCAGGCCGTCGCATCCCTTGCGCCACCGTCGATGCCAGCAGCAGCCGGCCAGCGTAACGTCTGCGTGTCTGCGCCACAGTCGCGTGCGAGGGCGGCCTCGCCTACACTCACGCGCGTGAGCGTACCCGAAGCCGTCTTCCGGCCGAAGAGCATCGCCATCGTCGGCGCCTCCGCCAACATCGACAGCCCCGGCCACGACTACCTGCGCTCGGTCCTCGACATGGGCTTCGCCGGCCCGGTCTACCCGATCAACCCGCGCGCGCCAGAGATCCTGGGCCTGAAGGCGTATCCGTCGCTCAGCGACGTGCCGGGCGATGTCGACTACGTCATCTCCTGCATCCCCGCCGAGGGCGTGCTCGACCTGATCGAGCAGGCGCGCGCGAAGCACACGGTGGCGCTGCATCTCTTCACCGGGCGCTTCTCCGAGACGGGCGACCCGCGCGCCGCCGACCTCGAACGCCTCGTGCGCGAGCGCGCGGCAGCGGCAGGCATCCGCATCCTCGGCCCGAACTGCATGGGCGTGTTCGACTCGGCGAGCGGCCTCTCGTTCCGCCCGGATTTGCCCAAGGCGCGCGGCGATGTCGCCTTCATCTCGCAGAGCGGCAACAACTCCGTCGAGCTCATGCTGCATGGCGCCGCGCGCGGGCTGCGCTTCAGCAGGGTCGTCAGTTACGGCAACGCGCTCGACCTCAGCGAGGCCGACTTCCTCGAGTATCTCGCGGCCGACCCCGAGACGCGCGTCGTCGGCGCCTATATCGAGGGTACGCGCGATGGCCGCCGCTTCTTCGAGGCGCTGCGGACGTGCGCGCAGGCGAAGCCGGTCGTCGTGCTGAAGGGCGGCCGCACCGGCGCGGGTTCGCGCACGGCGGCCTCGCACACCGCAGCGCTCGCCGGTCGCCGGCAGGTCTGGAGCGCCGTGCTGCGCCAGGCCGGCGCCGTGGAGGTGGCGACGTTCGACGAGCTGCTCGACATGCTGGTGGCGTTCGCCTTCCTGCGGCCGGCGCTCTCGCCGATGCCGCCGGACGGCTGGCGCGTCGGCATTGTCGGCGGCGGCGGCGGCCGCGCCGTGCAGTCGGCCGACGTCGCGGAGGAAGCGGGCCTGCGCGTGCCGCACCTGCCGGACGACATCCGCGGCTTCCTGCGCGAGAAGGCGCCTCAGCTCGCCGGCTGGGTCGACAACCCCGTCGACCAGTCGGTGCTCGCCGGCAGTGGCGTCTCGGGGGCACGCCTGCTCGAGATGATGCTGGACGACGATGCCTTCGACGCACTCATCGCGAACGTCGGCGAGGACTGGGTGCTTGGGCGGCCGGACGCCATCGACCGGATGGCGCACCTGACGCAGCGCTTCGCCGATATCGGTGCACAGGCGCGCAAGCCCATCGCCTTTGTCCTCGGCCCCGCCGACTCACCGGACGAGACGAAATGGCGCGCTGTCGAAGGCGCGCGTGAACTGCTGACGGAACGGCGGCTCGCTGTGTACCCGAGCGTCGACCGCGCGGCGCACGCGCTCGCGGTGCGGTTGGCGTTCAGCGCACGCGAATAACGGCACGCCCCGCCATCGTCAGGTTCGACGACGGGCGGCGTGACGGTAGATCGCGAGCACCACGCATGGTGCTGCGCCGCAGCCGGGCCACTGGGGCCGTCTCGCCGCGCACACGGTGCAGATGCGCCTGACCTGGCTGCCGCGAGTCTGTGGTCGCATCGGTTACCTCCGCCCGCAGCATGGCATCGGCGTCGCCGCCCCCCACAGGGCCGAATGGCCGGTCCGCCGGCGACACGTGCGCCACGCCGGAGACGCAGGGATGGCCGAACCGGCGCCCGCAGGCGTACCATGGAAGGCACACCACCCAAGCAGCGAACGGCCGCCCGGCGGCCGGAAGGAGCAGCACATGCGCAGGGTCGCCGTCGTCGGCGCGGGGATGACGAAATTCGGCAAGCACATGGACCGCGGGCTCAAGAGCCTCGGCCGCGAGGCCGTCGAGGCGGCGATGAAGGCGGCCGGCGTCGACAAGCCGCAGATCGAGGCGGCGGTCGTGGGCAACGCGACCGCCGGGCTGATCACCGGCCAGGAGATGATCAAAGCGCAGGTCATCCTGCGCGAGATGGGCTTCGGTGACATCCCGATGATCAACACCGAGAACGCCTGCGCTTCGTCGAGCACCGCGTTCCACCTGGCGTGGCTGTACGTCGCCTCCGGCATGTACGACGTCGTCCTCGCGCTCGGCGTCGAGAAGCTCTACCACGAGGAGAAGCGGCGCTCGTTCCAGGCGATCGGCTCGGCGGTGGACATCGAGGCGATCAAGGAGCTGATGGCGCGCACGGCCGAACGCGGCCGCAGCGAGGGTGAGGCGAAGAAGGCCGACGACGCCAAGGGCGGCGCCGGCGAGTCGCGCTCGATGTTCATGGACTTCTACGCGGCGAGCGCGCGCGAGCACATGAAGCGCTACGGCACAACGCCGATCCAGTTCGCGAAGGTGGCGGTGAAGAGCCACAAGAACGCGTCGCTCAACCCCTACGCGCAGTACCGGGAGATTTACTCGGTCGAGGAGATCCTGAACTCGCCGATGGTCGCCGAGCCGCTGACGCGCCTGATGTGCTCGCCGATCGGCGACGGCGCGGCGGCGCTCGTGCTGTGTTCGGAGGAGAAGGCGCGCCAGCTGACAACAAAGCCGGTCTGGGTGACGGCGTCGGTGCTCGGGTCGGGCAAGGACCGCGCGCCGGGCGAGCCGGGGGTGACGACGCGCATGGCGAAGAAGGCGTACGAGCTGGCGGGCCTCGGGCCGGAGGATATCGACGTCATCGAGCTGCACGACGCCTCGGCGCCGGCGGAGCTGATGGAGTACGAGGAGCTCGGACTGTGCAAGGTCGGCGAGGGCGGGCGGCTGATCGAGGAAGGCGTGACGGAGATCACGGGCACGATCCCGGTGAACCCGTCCGGTGGCCTGCTCTCGAAGGGCCACCCGATCGGCGCGACCGGCTGCGCGCAGCTCACGGAGATCTTCTGGCAGCTCCGCGGCGAAGCCGGCGACCGCCAGGTGAAGGACAGCAAGGCGAAGGTCGGCCTGACGCAGAACGGCGGCGGCATGATGCGCGGCGAAGCCGCCGCGATGGCGGTGCACATCCTCGAGCGGTGACGCCTTCGGGACAGCAAGCATCCAACGGCAAACATCAAAGGTCCGCGATCCCGGGCCTTTGATGTTTGCTGTTTGATGTTTGTCGTGTTCACCCCAGCAGCGGGCCGCCCTTGTCCAGCACCTTGCCGTCGAGCGAGATGACGCTCGGGCGCTCCTCGCAGTAGCCGCCGAGCTCACACTTCTCGAAGAGGAAGGCGTTGTGCTCCCGGCTGAAGAGGATCTGCCACGTGCCGATGACGACGTTGTCCTTGCTCGCGAGCTGCTCCTGCAGCACCCGAATCAGCGCTTCGAGCTCCTTACGTCCCATCGGTGGTCCTCCTCGCGGTGTGCGGCAGTCGTGCGATCACCGTAGCACGGGACGTCCGTCAGCTCGTTAGCCGGTCAGCCGCCGGTTGGGGCGTTCGGGGCGCCCGCCCGGCGCGCTGACAAGCTGACATACTGACCACCTGACTGGCTACACTTCCGCCGCATGACCACCGACACCGGCCTCCAGCTGTCCGTCGAGATCGCCCACGGCAAGCGTTCGCTCACGCTGCCGAACCCCGTGATGGTCGCCTCCGGCACGTTCTCCTACGGCGTCGAGCAGGCGAAGCTCTTCGACGTCCAGCGCCTCGGCGCGATCGTGACGAAGACGACGACGCTGCGGCCTCGGGCGGGCGCGCCGACGCAGCGCATCGACGAGACGCCCGCCGGCATGTTGAACTCGATCGGCCTGCAGAACATCGGCGTCGCCAAGGTCGTGCGCGACTACGCGCCCGTGTGGGCGCGCTGGCGCGTGCCCGTCATCGTCAGCATCCTCGGGTCGTCGCCGGAGGAGTACGGCGCGTGCGCGGCACGGCTCGACGGCGTCGAGGGCGTCGCCGCGCTCGAACTGAACATCTCCAGCCCGAACGCGCAGCGCGGTGGTATGGAGTTCGGCCAGGACGCCGACGTCGCGGCCGCCGTCACGGCCGCGTGCGTGCGGGCGACGACGCTGCCGGTGATCGTCAAGCTCACGCCGAACGTCGCCGACATCGCCGCGATCGCGCGGCAGGTCGTCGAGGCCGGCGCGAGCGCGCTCGTCGTCGTGAACACGCTGCAGGCGATGTCGATCGACGTGCGGACGCGGCGGCCGCGCATCGCGCGCGTGTTCGCCGGGCTTTCGGGACCGGCGATGAAGCCGGTGGCGCTGCGGATGGTCTGGCAGGTGGCGGGCGCCGTCGATGTGCCGGTGATCGGTTGTGGCGGCATCGCGACGGCGACGGACGCGCTCGAGTTCATGATGGCCGGAGCGTCGGCGGTGCAGGTCGGCACGGCGACGTTCCGCAACCCGCTCGCCCCGATTGAGGTGCTCGCTGGCATCGAGGCGTGGATGCGCGCCGAGGGCGTGCGCGACGTACGCGAGATCGTCGGCTGCGCGCGCTCGGCGACGCCCCAGCCGTACTGGTAGGATGCGCGCGATCGCGGATGGGGAGCTGACATGACGTCATCGGACGGCGCCTCCAACACGACGCTGCACGACGGGCCCGTCGCCGTCGGCCGCATCGGCTGCCCGCCGGGCCAGGAAGCGAACGTCGACGAGTTCTACTTCTGGGTCGCGCCGGGACAGCTCGTCGAACAGACGCAGATCGTCCGTGTGCCGACGACGATGGGCGGCGTCGAGGTTGAGCTGTTCGGCGTCGTCGAGCAGGTGTATCGGCGCTCGACGATCTCGTCGATGCACATGGAGCTGGCCGCGCACGACGGGGACCCAATCGCCGACGACCTCGTGCTCGACCGCGACGGCGTGACGTACGCGAAGGCGCGCGTCGTCAACGCCTTCCCGCCGAAGCTGGCGCCGCCAATCGAGGGCAGCACGGTCTTCTCCTGCGGCGCGCGCGACGCCGAGCGCGCGTACGAGATCGACACCTACGCCGACGACCGCGGCGTCTGCGTCGGCCTCATCCGCAATGGCGGCGACGCGACGGCCGGCCGGGCGGTGCTCGACCAGGACTTCCTGCTCGGCGCGCAGTCCGGGCACCTGAACGTCAATGGCGCGGCGGGCTCCGGCACGAAATCGTCATTCCTGACGCTGGCGGCGTACCAGACGATCAACGCCGTGAAGACGCGCGGCGCCGGCATGGTCGGCACAGGACGCGCGCCGCGTGTGAAGGCGATCATCTTCAACGTCAAGGGCTTCGACCTGTTCTGGCTCGACCGCTGGTCAACGAAATTCACGGAGGACGACCTCGCGGTCTGGCGCGACATGGGGGTCTCGCGGCCGGATGTCTTCCGCAGCATCGCCTACTACGCGCCGGAGTCGCCGCAGCGCAGCGGCGCGCCGCTAGCGATCGGCACCGGCCGCCCGGGCGAGGTGAAGGCGTACTCGTGGTCGCTGAAGGACATCATCGATTTCGGGCTGTTCGACCTCCTCTTCTCGGAGGAAGCGCGGGCGAACGACAATCTCGTGACGCTGATCAACTGGCTCTCGCACCGGCTATCGGTGGGCCGCACGAAGGCGCTGTCGCTCGAGGAGCGGCTCGGCGGCACGGCGGACGAGCGCGTGCAGGCGCGGCGGCAGCTCACCGACACGCTGGAGCGCGCCTTCAACAGCAAGAACGACCTCGACAACGGCAACCCGGTGCTGACGTTCCAGGATCTGCTCGACTACATCGAGATGAAGGCGAACCCGGAGTCGAAGGACCTCGACGACGACAGCCTGCGCTCGATGAGCAACTCGACGATCCAGGCGCTCTGGCGGCGCCTCGCGCGCGTGCTCGGCCCGACGTCGGGCGTGCTGCGGCGCGACGACGTGGACGGCGCGCCGTTCGCGCTCGCGACGATGCAGGAGGACGTCGCGGTGATCGACATTCAGTCGATCCAGGACGCACACCTGCAGCGTTTCGTCATCGCGGCGACGCTCAAGCAGCTCGTCGACTGGCGCTCCGGGCCGCACGCGGCGCGCGATGAGACCTTCCTCGTCGTCATCGACGAGCTGAACCGCTACGCGCCCCGCGGCGCCTCAGACGCCATTACGCGGCTGTTCGAATACGTTGCCAGCCAGATGCGCTCGCGGGGCATCATCCTCTTCGGCGCGCAGCAGCAGGGCTCGCGCGTGTCCGACGTCGTCATCGAGAACAGCCAGACGCGCGTGCTCGGCCGTTCGGGCGGGCAGGAGCTGGCGGACGCGATCTGGCGCGGCTTCTCGGAGGGGGACCGCAAGCTCGCGCTGCGCCTCGGTCCGGACGAGAAGGTGATCGTCGCGCCGAACTTCCGCGAGGCGCTGCACGTGAAGGTGCCGCGGCCGCCGTGGGCGATGCGGCCGGAGGAGGCAACGGACACGCCGCCCTCATGCCTGGCGGGCGCCGAGCGGGCGCCGGGCGTCGGCGCGACGAAGGCGAGGCCGTCCGAGTCGGCGCGCAAGCGCGCGGAAGCGCTGGAGCTGTAGGTCTGGGTGTTGAGGGATTAGCTGAGGGACTGGGCTGGTTGCGGTCTCCACTGCCCAGTACCCAATCTCTGATCTCCAACCTCCAGCCCCCTATCCCGCCGCCTCCGCCGCCTCCGCGCGCGTGGAGAGCGCGGTGCGCGCTTGCAGCTCGCGGTGCGCGCGCCTGTCGTCGATGAGGAACGCCAGCGCGAACGGCACGAGCAGCAGCGCGAAGATCGCCAGATACGCGTCCTGATAGCCCATCACCGCCGCGTGCAGCGGGTCGACCGTCGCCGACTCGTGGACGCGCGTGCGGTTGAGTGCGATCGTGATGATCAGCGCGACGCCGAATGACGCGGCGAGCTGGCGCAGCGTGTTGTAAGCGGCCGACGCCGGCCCCTGCTTCTCGCTCTCGATCGGGCCGAACAGCAGGGTCTGCGCGGCGACGACGGCGAAGGCGAACGGCAGGCCGCGCAGCACGAGGAAGATGATGACGAGCCACAGCGGCGTGCCGAGCCCGACGAAGTGGAACGGCAGCATCGTCGCTGCCGACAGCGAGTAGCCGGCGAGCATCATCTTGCGCGGCCCCATCCTGGGGTAGATACGGCTGGCGAGCGGCAGGGAAATCGCCGTCCCGACCGACGCGGGCGCCTGGATCAGGCCGGCCTGCAGCGGTGAATAGCCGCGCAGCTCCTGCATGAACAGCGTCAGCAGCAGGATGAAGCCGCTGAAGGCCGCGAACGACGGCATCATCATCGCGTTCGTGATCGTGTAGAACCATCGCTTGAACAGCCGCAGGTCGAGCACAGGGAACTCGATGCGCAGCTCCCAGAACGCGAAGATGGCCAGCAGCGCCAGCCCTGCCATCCCCGTGACGACCACCTCCCCCGCGCCGAAGCCCTCGGAGCCGGCGCGGGTCACCGCGTACAGCGCCAGCGCGGCGCCGGCGCTGCCAGTGATGAGGCCGATGATGTCGATGCCGCGCTGCGCGTATGCCTCGCGGTGCTCGCGCAGCAGCTCGAGGCCGACGAGGAAGCCGATGACGCCGACCGGCAGGTTGACGTAGAAGATCCAGCGCCAGCTCACGTCCTCGACGAGCCAGCCGCCGAGCACGGGCCCGAACGTCGGCGCGACGACGACGGGGACCGAGATGATTGCCGACGCCTTCGCGCGCTCGGCGCCGGGAAACTCGCGCGAGAGCATCGCCGTGCCGACGGGCGTCATCATGCCGCCGCCGAGCCCCTGGAAGAAGCGCGCGGCGATGAGCTGCTCGATGTTCTGCGCCAGGCCGCAGGCCGCCGAGCCGGCGATGAAGACGGCCATCGCCGTCAGGAAGACGCGCTTCGTGCCGAAGCGGTCCGCCAGCCAACCGGACGCGGGGATGACGACCGCGAGCGCGAGCAGGTAGCCGGTGACGGTCCACTCGACCAGGCTCGTGCTGGCGCGGAAGTCGCGCGAGAGGCTCGGGATCGCGACGTTGACGATCGTCGTGTCCATCAGGTCCATGAAGAGGCCGAAGATGAACACCGTCGCGACGGCCCACTTGTAGGGGATGGCCTCAAGACGGGCCGCGATCGCGTTCGGGAGGACAGTCAATGGCACCTCGCGGGATGTCCCGTTTACCGTAGCGAACGGCGGATCGAGCCGACAGTCGTCCTGCCTGACGGCTTCGCTCGGGACGACGCTGCACCGCGCTGGCCGAGCGGCCGCAAGCGGCACACACCGGGTGGCTGAACGCGCGCGCTCGAAGGCTCGTTGGACGGCGTACAATCGTCGCGTGGCGAACGCAGCCCGCGCCCCGCTTCGCATCGACCTCGCCGGCGGCTGGACCGACGTGCCCGATTTCGCCGATGCCGAGGGTGGCGCCGTCGTCAACGTCACCATCGACAAGTGGGTGCGCGCCCGCCGCGACGGCGACGCCATCACATACACCCACGATGTCCGTGCCGGCGGGCTGGGCTCGAGCGCGTGCGAGCACGTGCTCGCCGAGGCGCTCCGCAACCCGGACGCCGACCTCGACGATATCGCCGAGGCGGCGTTCACGGCCGAGTGTGCCGAGGGTGTCCGTGGCGGCCGCCAGGACCAATACGCTGCTTGCTACGGCGGGCTGAACTTCATGACGTTCACGCGGCCGGCGCCGGGCCGGCTGCCGGTGCGCATCGAGCGCCTGGAGATGCCGGAGAAGCACCTTGCCGCGTTCCAGCAGCGTCTCGTGCTCGTTGACAGCGGCGTCTCGCGCCTTTCCGGTGCGATCCACGACGCCGTCTGGTCGGCGTATGCGCGGCACGACGACGATGTTGTCGGCGCGCTGCTGGCGCTCAAGCAGTACGGCCGCGCGATGCGTGACGCCATCGTCGGCAGCGACTTTGGTGGCATCCGGCAGCTGATCGACGAGAACTGGCGCCAGCAGAAGCGCCTGCACGTGAGCATCACGAACGAGGTCGTCGACGGCATCTTCGAGCTGGCGATGAAGGCGGGTGCCTCGGCGGGCAAGGCGTGCGGCGCCGGCGGCGGCGGCGCGCTCGTCTTCTACGCGTCGTCCGAGCAGGCCGCGGACTCGCTCGCGTCCGCGCTGAGGACGGCAGGCCTCGCCGTGATCCCGTTCGCGTTCACGTTTGACGGACTCGTCGACGAAGACCAGGATTGACCGGCGCTCATTCGCGTGCCACTGATTCGCAATGTCGAAGTCACATCTTCGACATCTTCCCGTCGCACGATCGGCCGATAATGGTGGCGTCAGGCCCCGCCCACCACACCGCGCCGAGAGGAGCGCACATGCGGCGACAGTGCGGCGAGACGCGGCGAAGGGACGCGGTTCGGCTGGCCGTTGCCAGGACGAGCGCGCAAGCCCGCCGGTACCAGGTGCAGGTGCGGTCCACGTTCGTCCGCGTGCCGCGCGCTCGCTCGGCGGTGATGGCCACCTGACGCGTGGGTCGAGGCGAAACAGCCTGTTCCCGCGCAAGACCGAGCGGTGACGCTCGCAAGAAACGGCCGGCGATGACGCCGGCCGTTTCCTTTTGTGTTCAACCATGGCGTCACAGAGGCGCGGAGATCATTGATTGGATGGTCAGATTCGGGGACGCGGCGTCCCGTCTCAGCCGATGATGGACGCACCGGCGTCGGTCGGCGCCGTGATGATCGTCCGGCCGCTGTAGCCGCGCGCGATGGCCGCCTGCATCATCGCGCGGGCGATGCGCTGGTCGCCGTCGGTCGTGAACGCGGCGACCGTCGAGCCGCCGCCGCTAAGGTACGCGGCGTGGGCACCCGCGTCCTTCGCGGCAGCGAAGATGTCTGGCAGCGCCGGGAACAGCGTCGCGCGCGCGGGCGTGTGCAGGCGGTCCTGCGTCGCCAGGTCGAGCAGCTCCCACGCGCCCCGCGAGAGCGCGGCGACGAGCAGTGCCGCGCGGCCGATGTTGTGCACGGCGTCCTCGCGCGACAGCTCTTTCGGCAGGAGCTTGCGACTCTCGTTTGTCGGCATGTCGAAGTCCGGCACGAACAGGACGACCCGCAGTTCCGGGGCGACAGGCACGCACAGGTGGCGGTAGCGCTCGCCGTCGCGCACAACGACGCGGAGCCCGCCGAACAGCGCCGGCGCGATGTTGTCGGCGTGGCCCTCGAGGCCGGCGCCGAGCGTCAGCCTCTGCTCGTCGCTCAGGGCGCCGCCCATCAGTGCGTCGGCGGCGACGATGCCCGCCGCCCGCGCCGCCGCGCTCGCCCCGAGCCCGCGGCCGATCGGGATCGTGCCGTCGCCGCGCGCGCGAAGGTCGGGCACCGGTACGTGCGCCAGCCGGTACGCCGACCGCGCGGCGTCGAGCGCGAGGCGCACGAGGCCGTCGGCCGGGTCGGCCGGTGTGCCGACCTCGAACGTCAGCGTCTCCCAGACGTCGAGGGCGAGGCCGAGGCTGTCGAATCCCGGCCCGAGGTTCGCGCTCGTCGCTGGGACGCGCACCGTCACGGACTGTCGCATGTCGCCGCAGGGTATCACCCGCCTCATCGACGGGTGCCCGCCGCCGCGGCCATACAATGCGCGCGATGCGCATCGTCTACCTCGCGGACGCGCCGTACATCCACACCCAGCGCTGGGTGCGCCACTTCGCCGCGCTGGGCCATGAGACGCACGTCATCTCATTCCGGCCGGCCGAGATCGAACGCGCGACGGTGCACCACATCGACGGTTTCGAGCCTATCGGCAAGGCGCGTTACATCGTCCACGCCCGCCGCATCCGCGCGCTGATCGCCGAGCTGCGGCCCGACTTGCTGCATGCGCTGCACCTGACCAGCTACGGCTTTCTCGCCGGACTGTCCGGCTTTCAGCCGTCGATCGTGTCCGTCTGGGGCACCGACATCCTGGAAGCGCCCTCGTGGACGCCGCTGCACGCCTGGATCACGCGGCATGCCCTGCGCCGTGCCGGCGCGGTGACGGCGACCGGACTGCGCCTCGCCGAGGCGACGCTGGCGTACATGCCCGAACGCAAGCCGGTGCGCGTGATCCCCTATGGCGTGGATCTCGAGCGCTTCAGCCCGCCGACGCAGCCGCACGCCGGCGGTGACGGCGCGGTGACGGTCGGCGCGGTCGTTCGCCTCTCGCCCGAGAAGGGACTCCACGTGCTGTTGCGCGCCGTGGCGGCGTCCGCCGCGCGCGGGCGGCTGCGCGTGGTACTCGCCGGCGAGGGCCCCGAGCGCGAGCGGCTCGCGCGCCTCGCGCGCGATCTCGGCGTGGGGCGCCAGGTGGAGTTTCGCGGCGTCGTCGCGCACGATGACGTGCCGCGCGTGCTGCATGAACTCGACATCTTCGCGATGCCCTCCATGGCCGAGGGGTTCGGCGTCGCCGCGGTGGAAGCGTCGGCGTGTGGGTTGCCCGTCGTGGCGTCCGACGTCGACGGCATCCCAGACGTCGTGGTCGACGGTCAGACGGGCGTGTTGGTACCGGCGGGTGACGTCGGCGCGCTCGCCGCCGCGATTGACCGGCTCGCGGCCGACCGGCTGCTACGGGAGCGGCTGGGCGCGGCCGGCAGGGCTTTCGTCGCCCGCGAGTACGACTGGCGCGCGAACGCGCGCCAGATGGAGCGCCTGTACGACGCGATGCTCCTGCCTGGCGCGTAGCTCCCCGGGAAATCGGGGCTTCCCCGACTGTGCCGGCCGCCCGCGGCGGCGGAGAATCCGTCCGTCAGTGGAGGGAGCACATGCGCGACGAGACTCCATCGATCGGCGACCTCGAGTCGGAGGCACTGGCGCTCGCCGCCGGCCTTTCGGCCACGGGCGTGAGCCGTGACGGCGCGCGCCACGCCGCGCGCCTCCGCTTCGCACTGGCCCGCGTGGAGGAGCTGCGCGAGCAGGCGCGCTCGGCGGGCGGTGTCTTTGTTCCGGCGCGGCTGGCCGTGGCCGAGTCGATCCTCGCCGGGCACGTCGCGCGGGCGCGCAGCTTCGCGCGCCGGGTGCCGCACGCGACGCGCGCGGCGGAAGGTGACCTGCCGCAGGCATTCGAGCGCCGGTCGGCGGCCTGACGGCGCGTCTTACGTCTAGCTTCGTACCTCCGTCGCCGCGCGGTTGACCTTCGACATCGCGAACGGCGACACTTCCGCCCGGAGCGCCGCGCCGCCGTGCGCGGCCGAACTGCAGCGCTCCCTGACCGCACGCCGCTGATCCCAGGGAGGCGATACGCCGCGCCCGCGCGCCGGCGTCACCATGTCGATGCAACGCCGGGGCCCGTTCGACCGCCTGCTTGGCGCCGGTGTCGAGCCGGAGCCTCAGCTATCGGGCCGCCCGGACCGCGCGGCGATGTACGTTGCGGGCACGATCATCGGGCTCGCGCTGCTGCTGCTTATCCTTCTGTTGCCGCCGGTGTCGATCCTCTCGCGCGGCGGCGGAGGTGGGCCGTCGGCGGACGCCGCGCCCGCGAACGCGAGCACGATCAAGGCGACGCCCAAGCGCGGGATGCCGAAGTTGCCGGCGGGCCTCGTCGCCGCGTCCGAGTACTACGCAATGGCCGCTCCCCAGGACCAGCGCGGCGGCGCGCGCATTACCGTCAAGCTCAAGGAGAAGCCATCCGACGCGCGCAGCCTCGGGCTCTACACCTACAGCGACGGCAAATGGCAGCGGCTCTCCGACGTGACGCTCGTCACGGTGGGCGAGGACACGCTCGGCCGTGGCGAGGTGCCTGCGCTCCCGGGCAACATCGCCATCCTCCGCCGCAGCAAGGCGGCGCTCGAAATCGCGGGCTTCGTCCCAGCCGGCACCGTCGTCGACGGCCGAGCGGCACAGGCGCTCACAACGCTGCAGCCGATCGTGTACATCCCCGCCGCGGACGGTGGCCTTACGGGCGATTCGCCGGCGGTGCCGCCTGCCTCCTATCGCGTCGTGCCATGCCTCATCACGCTCGTGCCGGAAGTCGTCGACGACTTGTTGCGGTCGACCGAGCTCACCAACGCGCACGTTGCGGCGATCGCCGCGAAGGTCCGGGACGGCAACTACGCCGGCATCGCCGTCGACTACCGCAGCGTCAGCCCGGCGCTGCGCAAGCAGTTCACGCAGTTCGCGACGCAGTTGCACGATGCGCTCGCCGCCGACGGACGCACGCTGACGCTCGTTTTGCCGGCGCCGGACATGTCGTCAGGCGACGCGGACGAGGGGGCGTACGACTGGGAGGCGCTGGGTAAGGTCGCCGACACCATCGAGGTCGTTGGCGAGCAAGATCAGGAGTTGTACTTCCAGCGGACAGAGGCGGCCCTGAAATACATCACCGGGCGTGTCGAGCCGTCGAAGATCCTGATCACCGTGAACGCGCTGAGCGTCGAGCGCGGCAGCGACGGTCTGCGGCCGATGTCGCTCGCGTCCGCGCTGTCGATCGCGGCGAGCGTTTCCGTGAAATCGCCAGGCGATATCACCGCGGGCGCGCGCGTACCGCTCGTCGCGACGAACCTCGCCGACAGTGAGGGCGCGAGCGGCCTGCACTGGGATGACGCCGCGCGCGCGGTGACGATGAGCTACACCGGCGCGGGTGGCCGGCGCACGCTGTGGTTCTCGAACGCGTACAGCGCCGCGTTCCGGATCGAGCTGGCGCAGCGTTACAGGCTCGGCGGCATCGTGGTCGATGACGCATCTGAGGCCGGGGGCGGCGCTGACATCTGGGGCGTCGCCCAGCAGGCGGCCGATACGGGCGCGGTCACGCTCGCCAAGCCGAATGCCGAGCTGCTGACGCCGGCCTGGACGACCGGCGACGGCGCGCTCGCGCCGCAAACGGGGGCTGCGGTGACGTGGACGGCGCCCACCGCGGCGGGGAGCTACAGCGTGACCATGATCGTGAGCGATGGCGTCGTGCGTGTGGCGCAGCCCGTGACACTCGACGTCGTCCCGTGATGCCCCGACCGTGCGCGTGATTGGCGGATCGGCGCGCGGGCGGACGCTCGCCGGCCCGCCCGCGCCGCCGAAACATGCGCACCGTCGCGAGGCGCCACCGCGGGGCGGGACGCGGCCGACCTCGGACCTGATCCGCGGCGTGATCTTCAACATGCTCGATGCGATGGGTGCGGACTACGCCCGTGTGCTCGACCTCTACGCGGGCACCGGCGCGCTCGGCATCGAAGCGCTCTCGCGTGGCGAGGGCGAGGCGGACTTTGTCGAGCAGGACGGGGCTGCGGCCCGCGTCATTCATGAAAACCTCCGCCGCACCGGCTTCGCGGGGCGGGCGCGCGTCCACCGCTTCGCCGCCGAGCAGGCAGCGGCGCGCCTGAGCGGCCCGTATACGCTCGTCCTCGCCGACCCGCCGTATTACGATGTCGGCGCGCTGGAGACCGTGCGGGCGCTCGCGTCGTCGGCGCTCGTCGGGGAGGGCACGGTGTTTGTGTTGGAGCATCACCGCCGCGTGCCGCCGCCGGAGTCCCTCGGCCCGCTGCGGCTGTACCGTTCTCGGCGCCACGGCGAGACGGTTGTGTCAATCTACGCCATGGCGCGGGAGGAGGTTTCGTGACCGTCGCGATGTTTCCGGGGCGCTTCGACCCTGTCACCAACGGCCACCGCGATATCGCGCGCCGGGCCGCCAAGCTCTTCGACCGGGTGATCGTCGCGGTCGCCGACCTGAAGCAGAATTACCTCTTCTCGACAGAAGAGCGCGTCGCGCTGCTCAAGGAGGCGCTCGCCGACATCCCCCACGTCGAGGTGACCGCCTTCTCCGGCCTCACCGTCGAATTCGCACGCGAGTGCGGCGCGAACGTGCTCGTCCGCTCGATGCGCGCCGTCACGGACTTCGAGGCGGAGTTCGACATGGCGCTTATGAATAAGAAGATGGCGCCGGAAATCGAGTCCGTGTACCTGATGGCGAGCCTGGATCACCTCTTCATCAGCGGCACCCGCATCCGCGAGGTCTCGGCGCTCGGCTATGATGTGAGCGATCTCGTGCCGCCGCATGTCTGGCGCGCGCTCCAACAGAAGTACGGACGCTCCTGACGGCGCCACGCGGGGTCCAAACGCAGGGAGGTGTGCCATCGATTCGTTGCACCTGATCGACCGGCTGGAGGAGATGGTCGCCGAGGGCCGGCGGATGCCGATCGGCGCTGGTATCGTCCTCGACCGCCGCCGCCTGCTCGACCTCGTCGACCAGATGCGCGCGGCGCTCCCGAATGAGATCCGCGAGGCGGACGACATCCTGCGCCGACGCGACGAGATCATCGCCCGCGCCGAGGAGGAGGCGAAGATCAAGATCAGCCGCGCCGAGGCGCAGGCCGACGAGATCATCGAGAACGACAACATCGTCCGCGCCGCGCACGCCCGCGCCGACATGCTCGTGCGCGAGGCCGAGGCGCGCTGCGACCGTATGCTCGCCGACGCGGAGATGCAGGCGAAGTCGCGGATGGCCGAGGCGGAGAAGCTGGCCAACGAGCAGATGGACGAGGCGGACCGTTACGCGACGGAAATGCTGCGGCGCCTCGAAGGACAGCTCGAGATCTTCAAGAAGAACGTCCACACCGCGCTCGAGTCGCTCGAGACGCGGCCCGTCGAGGCCGTGACGGCCGAGCGCTGAGGCTTCATCCATCGAGCGTCCGGCGCTGGAACCTTCGTCGGCGACGTTGCGTCAGCGATACCCCTCGACGACGGGCCGCCGCGGGATCCCCCACCATAGTGACTCGCACAACTCGCGCAGGCCGTCGTCGAGCGCGAATGCCGGCGCCGCCAGCGACGCATCGAGCTGTCCCGGACGGCTCGCGCCGACGATTGCCGAGGTCACGCCCGGCTGCGCGATCGCCCAGGCGACCGCGACGGTCGCCATCGACACGCCGCGGGCCTCGCAGGCCGGCCGCAGCTCCTCGACGGCGTCGAACAGCGCGTCCTGCCAGTAGCGGTACTGATACATGCGAGCGACGTTCGGCGTCGTGAAGCGGGTGCCTTCGAGCGGCTCGTCGCCCTTGCGGTATTTGCCGGAGAGGAAGCCGCCGGCGATCGGGTTGTAGACGATGACGCCGAGGCCAGCCTCGCGCGCGAGCGGCAGCAACTCCGTCTCGATCTCGCGGTAGAGCAGGTTGTAGCGCGGCTGCAGGCAGTCGTAGCGTGCGATGCCGAGCCGCTCGCTCGTCGCCAGCGCCTCGCCGAGGCGCCACGCCGGGTAATTCGAGCAGCCGATGTAGCGCACTTTCCCCCAGCGCACGAGGTCGTCGAGCGCGCGCAGCGTCTCGTCGATCGGTACGCGCGGGTCAAACCAGTGCACCTGGTAGAGGTCGATGACGTCGGTCTGCAGCCGGCGCAAGCTGGCGTCGACGGCCTTGAGGATGTGCGCGCGCGAGAGGCCGCTGTCGTTCGGGCCATCGCCCATCGCGCCGGCGCACTTCGTCGCCAGCACGATACGGTCGCGCATGCCGCGAACGCGCATCCAGCGGCCGACGATCTCCTCTGTGCGCCCGACGGTCTCGAGCGTGCCGCCGAGCGGGTACACGTCGGCCGTGTCGAAGAAGTCGATGCCGGCCTCGGACGCGCGGTCCATGATGGCGAACGCGGTCGGCTCGTCGGTCTGCAGGCCGAAGGTCATCGTGCCGAGGCAGAGCGGCGGCACGCGCAGGCCCGTCCGGCCGAGCTGGCGGTACTCCATCAGCGTCCGCCGTAGAGCAGCGCCCGCAGGTCCTCGAGTACGGGGGTGCCATCGAGGCGCAGGTGGCGCGGGTTGTAGTCGTCGTGGTGCACGGTGACGTAGAGGTCTGACGGCGCGACGTCGACCGGCAGCGGTAGCCCACACACGCCGCCGGCACCCGTCCGCGCTCTCGCGAGCACTTCGCCCGCGTGCGCGGAGAGCGTGACGTCGGCGCCGTCGATGGGCGGCTGCTCGCCCGATGCGTCGGCGTTGTTCGCCAGCACCTCGACCATCGCCGTGCGGCCGTCCTCATGCGGCGTGATGTTCACTGCCATGTCGATCAGGTAGACCAGCGGGTCCGGCACCTTCGCCTTCATCCCTGCGTCGACTACCGCGCGCACCTGCGAGGCCTTCAGGTCGGCGTCCACGGCTGCCATGCCGTGGTCGGTTGTGACGACGAAGAGCGTGTCGTCGTACAGACCCGCCTCCTGCAGGGCGTCGAGGATGCGGCCGACACGCACATCCGTCTCGTCGAGCGCCGCACGCTGGCCTTCGGAGTGCGGCCCGTAGTCGTGGCCGACGCCGTCGGTGAGCGTCAGCTCGTGGTACATGAACATCGGCGGCGCGTGCGCCGGGTCGGTGTAGAGCGCGAGCGCCTGGGCGACGCCGCGGTTATCGACGACCGACTCGCCGTGCGCCCCTTTCTGGCCGTCCGCCTCCCACTTCCGGTTCGTATCGCCGGCGAAGCGCTGTGTCAGTTCACGGAGCACGGCACGGTCGCCGATGATGCGCCGCTCGAGCGTCGCGTGGTCGGCGCCGCGGGTGCACGGCTCGTGGATCGAGGCGGTGAGCGCGCCCTTATGCGCGCCGTCCCAGTCGCCGAAGACGCGGTGGAAGGCCTCGTACAACGTCTCGACGCCGTCGCCGAGGAACACGGCGGTGTCGAACTGCTGCCCTTGCGGCGAGACGACCTCGCGCTTCTCGCGGAGGTAGTACGTCGGGTTGACGATGTCGTGGTGGCCGCCCCAGGCGCCGGTGCCGATGGCGTTGTGGCTCGGCCAGGTGATGCTGGGGAAATTCGTCGTCGAGCCGTACTCGAACATCGCGCCGGAGCGGATCAGGCGCCGCAGGTTCGGCACGGCGTCGGCGTCGCTGTCGAGCCGGAAGCGCAGCTCGCTGTTCGACTGGCCGTCGAGCAGGAAGATGTAGACGCGCGCCGGCCGGCGCGTGTCGTCGGTATCGATCACCTCGTCGAGGACGTGGCCATCCTGGCGCTTGAGGTACACGTCCGGCGCCACGCCACGCTCGGACGACGTGCGGCCGGTGATGTCGCGTCCATCGATGAGCGGAAAGCCCATCAGGTGCGCGATCGTCGGCGCGATGTCGATCTGGCGCGCGGCGGTGTCGACCCGGGCGCCACGCTTGATGCCGGGGCCGGCGAAGATCAGCGGTGAGCGCGACTGGATCACATCGAGCGCGCCGTGCTGCCCTGGCTGGCGGCCGAATGCATACGGCTTCGGGTTCACGACGAGGTCCGGCGCATTCGGCGAGTCGAAGAGCTGCGCGATGCGCTCATAGGCGAACGGGTATGTAACGTGCTCCGGCTCAACGAAGGCGCGGTTTGGGTCGGTGCAGTCGAAGCCGGATGCGCGTGATGCGGCGACCTCCTCGTCGAGGGTGGCGAGCGCGCGGTAGTCCTGCCGCTCGATCGGGTTCTCGCCGACCTGCTCGATCACCCGGTAGTCGTAGCCGCCGCTGTCGGCGAGCAGGCGGACGAAGCGGACCATCCCCCGCTGCGCCCACACCTCGTAGGCGCCGTCGCGATAGGTGGCCACGAAGTCCGTCTGCGGGCCGGCGACCGGGTCGGTCAGCAGGACGCGGATGGCGCGCTCGCCGGACTCGTACTGATGCGGGTCGAGGCCCTGGCCGGCGAGCCGCTCGGGGAGTACGGCGTCGGTGGGCGCGGCGGTGGTGGTCATTGCGCCTCCCGCGGCGTTGGTTCCGGGATCATCGATGAACGGTCGATATGGCGCAACGCGCTCGCCGGCCACATGAGCACGCAGTTGGCCCTTGCCGCGCAGCGCCGTCTGCCCAAGCATGAGCCCATGGAGGCCCGCGAACGCCTACAGTCTGCCCACAAGGGCCTCTTCGGCGAGGCCCTCGGCATCCGTTTCCTCGAGGCCGCGCCCGAGCGCGTCGTCGCCGAGATGGACGTGCGGCCGGAGCTGTGCACGACGCCCGGCATCCTCCACGGCGGCGCCATCATGGCCTTCGCGGATACGCTCGGTGGCTCGGCAACGGCGCTCAACCTGCCGCCCGGCGCCGGCACGACGACCATCGAATCAAAGACGAACTTCTTCGCGTCCGGCCGGACGGGAAATACGATTCGCGGCGAGTGCGTGGCCCTCCATCGCGGCAAGCGGACGATGGTGTGGCAGACGCGCGTCACGGGCCCCGACGGGCGCCTGCTCGCGCTCGTCACACAGACGCAGATCGTGCTCGAGCCGCCGCGGTCGCCGCAGGAGCAGCTCGCCGCCATGTTCGAGGGCAAGGGGGCGGCCGAGCAGAAGGCGCTGCTGGCGACGCTCGAACGCGGCGGGGCAGCGGTCTATCGCGCTCTCGCCGCCCAAGAGCCGGATGCGGATGCGCGGGCGGAGTTGCTGAGTGCCGCCGAGCGCGAGGAGCAGAACGCGCGCACGCTCGAGGGGCAAGCCTGACGCGGTAGCGCCGTGCAATCTGGCGCACTTGACGTAATGGTGCTATAAGTTCCGCACCCCGCGTTCCAGTACTGCCCGGCAGAAAGATTCCGCCGGTCCTCGGCGTTCGATCTGGTGATGCTTCCCGTCGCGGTCCACCCCGCCGGCGCACTGCGCCATCGCCGCTCGCCCCCGTATCTTGTCGTCCTCGCGCTCGGGATGTTCGTCGCTGTCGTGGGCGCCTGGTGCGCTGGTGGCGTCGCGCGTCCGGCGGCCGGTGCGGGCAGTGCGCAGATCTTGCTCGACTTCGACCCGGCGGCCCCCGGCGTGCAAGCGCAGGCCACCGTGCCCTACGGCACGGACCCGGTCCAAGTCGACGTCGTGGTCCTCAACGCGGACAACATCGGCGCCTTCGAGTTCTACCTCGCGTACGACAACGTTTCGCTTGCGTTCGACAGCTGGACGTTGGGGCCGTTCCTGGGCAGCACCGGGCGGCCCGTTTCGTGCTTTCCGATCATCTCGGAGAACACGATCCGCATCGGCTGCACGACCACGGGAATCGAACCGGCCGGGCCGTCCGGCGATGGCGTCCTCGTGCACCTGTTCTTTCACCCACGCTTTAGCGGGCAGACCTGCATGTCGATGCTGCTCGTCGAGACCGCCGAGATCCTCGGCCACCCGCTGCCGACGACCGGCGCGGGCGGCTGTGTGACGATCCCGCCGCCGACGCCCACACCGACGCCATCGCCCACGGCGACCCTCACCCCGACGGCGACGCGGACGCCGCCGACGCCGACGCGCACGCCTCGGACGTCATCCCCGACGCCGGTGCCGACGACGCCCGTCCCGCAGACGCCGGGGGCCACCACGACACCGGCGGCGTCGGCTACGCCGCCCACGGCGAGCGCAACGGCCGCGCCCCGCACGCCGCCGGCAGGGACCTCGACGCTCGCGGTCGTGAACACTGTGATCTCGGCCGAGCGGACGCCCTCGCTCACTCGGACCGTCGCGCCGGGTACGGGCTTCCCGGGTACGGGCTCGAACGGCGGCATGCGGGCAAGCCGGCTCGAGTGGGTGGTTGCGGTCATGGGACTCATCATCGGCGTCCTGCTCGTGACGTTGCTGCGCCAGTCGGCCCGCTCCGACGATGGCTAATCGCGGGCGTTTGTCGCCGAAACGGCCGCCTGGACCCTTGACTACGCCGCACGGGTGTTCTACAGTACGTTTGTTCGGAAACGGAGGTCCGTGATGCAGTTCGCGCTTGCCATCTCCCTCGTGTTGTTCGTGTCCACGGCGCTCCTGCTCTACCAGTTCCTGACTGGATCGTTGATCGGTGCCGATGACCGTGCGGCGACCAGCTCGTGGCCGGCGCGCCGCCAGCCGCGCATCGCGGCGGAGCTGCGCAACGAAGCGCGCGCGTCGGCCGCCGCGCCCGCGGCACCGCGCATTCGCACCGACCTGCCCACCGCCGCCTAGTCGCTGTCCTCTTCCGACGCATCACCACGCATGCGCTCCCGCGAGGTGATGTCGCGCCCCCCTCTCTCGTGAACGGCCGCCCCCTCGGACCTGCCGGGGGCGGCCGTTCGCCACGTCTCGGACCAACGTCCGCGGTCCGGCGCTCGCGCTAGACTCCGATCGTGCGCATCCTCGCCATCGACATCGGCACCGGCACGCAAGACATTCTCCTGTTCGACTCGTCCGGGCCGGTCGAGAACAGCGTCAAGCTTGTGATGCCGAGCCCGACGCAGATCGCGGCGCGCCGCATCCGCCGAGCGACGGCGGCGTCATCCGCAGTGCTGCTCACCGGCGTCGTCCAGGGCGGCGGTCCCTGCGCGTGGGCGCTCGAGGACCACCTGCGCGCTGGTCTCGCCGCGTACGCCACGCCCGAGGCCGCGCAGACGCTCGACGACGACCTCGACCGCGTCGCCGAGATGGGTGTGCGCATCGTCTCCGAGGACGAGGCTGCGGGTTTTGACGCCGAACGCGTCCCGCTGCGCGACGTCGACCTGCCGGCCGTGCGCCGCGCACTCGCGGCGTTCGAGGCGCCGCTGCGATTCGATGGCCTCGCCCTTGGCTGCCTCGACCATGGCGCCGCCCCGCCCGGCTACTCAGACCGCCTGTTCCGCTTCGACCACCTCAAGCGCGTGGTCGAGCAGCACAATGACCTCACAGCGTTTGCGCTGCTGCCCGACGATCTGCCGGACTACCTCACGCGTGCGCGGTCGGTCGTCGACGCCGCCCGCGCGCAGGACCCGGACACGCCGATCGTCTTCCTCGACACCGGGCCGGCGGCGGCACTCGGCGCGCTGCAGGACCCGCGCGTGGGCGATGCGCATGAGCAGCTCGTCCTCAACCTCGGCAACATGCATGCGCTCGCCTTTCACCTGCGCGGCCGCGAGATCGTGAGCTTGTACGAGCATCACACCGGTGAGGTCTCGCGCGAGCAGATCGAGGACTTCACGCGCCGTCTCGTCGCCGGCACGCTGCGGCACGAGGACGTCTTCGATACGAAGGGACACGGCGTCTTCTACGCGGATCGAAACGGCGCCGACCGGCGTCCGGTCATGCCATTGGTGGCCGTCACTGGCCCGCAGCGCGCGAAGGTGCGCGACAGCGGGCTATCGCCGTACTTCGCGACGCCGCACGGCGACATGATGATCAGCGGTTGCTTCGGGTTGCTCGTTGCCTATGCAACGAAGTATGCCGAGCACCGCGAGGAGATCGAACAGGCGCTCAAGGCCTGACGATCGTTGCTTGTCTCCAATCGTCCCGCGGGAATCCTTACCTTCGTGCCGGAGCGCCGTCGCACATTCGTAATAGCTCGCCAATCATGTGGTGCGATGATGGAGACGTGAACTTCCGGAAGAACCTGCCTGCGAAGCTGGCGACGATCGGCGCGAGCGCGGCGGCGCTGTTCGGGTTCTGGGCCGTCGTGCGGCAGCAGACACCCGCCTCCGATGCGGCGGACGCTCAGACGGGCGCGGCGCCCACGGCTCCGGCCCCGGTGCGGCCCGCCGCATCGTCGCAACCGCAGCCGCGAACGCAGCCGGCGCCGGCACCGCGGCGTCACACCCGTACCCATGCGTCCTGACGCGCGGGCGCACACGTCCCCCGCGATGGGTGGTGTCGTCGAGATGCAAGTCGTTGGCGGCGATGCGATGGCACCGCTGCGTGTGGAGCAGCTCTTCGAACGCTACGAGCGCGTGATGAGCCGCTTTCTCGCCGACAGCGAACTGTCGCGCCTCAACGCGGCGGCCGGTGCGCCGTTCGTGGCGACGCCGGTCCTGTTCGACGCGGTTGCGGCCGCCCTCGCGTGGGCGGAGCGGACTGATGGCGTCTTTGACCCGACGGTCATCGACCTCCTGGAGGCGCATGGCTATGACCGCCCGTTCGACGCCGGGCCGGGGCCTGTCCGCGAGCCGCGGGGGCGAAGCGACTGGCGGGCGATCGCGCTGGACGCGGCGACGCGCACGATCCGGTTACCGCGCGGCACCCGCTCGACCTCGGCGGGATCGGCAAGGGATTTGCCGTCGACCGGGCGTTGGCGATGCTCGGCCCGGGCGCAAACGCGTTCGTCAACGCGTCGGGCGACCTGCGCGCAGCGGGCAACGGGCCCGAGGGCGAAGGCTGGCGCGTCGGCGTGGCGCATCCGCGGTCGCCCGATGACGATGTGGCCGTGCTGGTCGTGCGCGATCGCGCGGTCGCCACATCCGGTGCGGTGAAGCGGAACTGGCGCGTCGGCGCGGAGCGGTACCACCATCTGGTCGATGTGCGCGCCGGGAGGCCGGCGCGGAGCGACCTGCTCACCGTTACGGTCGTCGCTGATACCGCGGAGAGCGCCGACGTGCTTGCGTCCGTCGTGTTCTTGCTCGGCTCGCGGGATGGCCTCGACCTCGCGCAGGCGCATGGTGCGGACGTGATCGGCATCCGCGATGACGGCCGCATCGTGACGACTCCCACACTCGCGGCGGTGGCCGCATGAACCACGAGTACTGGTTCCTCTCGCGCGCGGCGGGGCTGACGGCGTATCTGCTGCTCGCCGGTGCCGTCATCCTCGGCATGCTGATCGGTGCGCGCGTGGTCGAACGCTACGTGCGCCGCAACACGCTGTTTGACCTCCACCGCTTCGTGTCGGTCTCGCGCTCGTGGCGACGCTGTTTCACGTGTACGTGCTGCTGGGCGACGGCTACTTCAACTTCAGCGTCTGGCAGC
>Ga0073934_10001387_pt1 | contig 58855 bp, 62 predicted proteins | sample LarsenN4metaG_FD_76834 | JGI IMG/M metagenome (GOLD analysis project Ga0073934, IMG submission 76834) | Hot spring sediment bacterial and archeal communities from British Columbia, Canada, to study Microbial Dark Matter (Phase II) - Larsen... ...
AGCTCATCCACAGCGCGACCCTCATCCATGACGACATCAACGACGGCGGGCTGACCCGGCGCGCCGCGACACGCCGCACCTCGGGAGCGATCTTGTCGAGGAACCGATGAATCATCTCGTCCCGATTCCCGATCCAGTCGGCCATCATGACGACGGGCATCATGATCGCGAGGAAGGGATAGTACAGGGCCTCGTCGCGCACGGCGTTGCTGACGAATCGCAGACCCTTCGACGTCAAGTCCGCGATCCGGTCCAATTGGTTCTCGTAGTCCACAGGCGTGAGACGGGGGTTGTATCCCTTCAGGCTCCCCTGCCCCTCGAGGTCGCCTTCGCGCATCGAGATGAGGGCGAGGTTCGCGATCCCCTCCCGGAGGTCCTCATGAATGCTCACGACGTGGTCCATCAGAATGATCGCCGTGTCGAAGTAGTACCATCCGGTGAGGAAGTCATCGGTCGGCCCGAGATCGTAGGCCGCATCGACGAATGCCATGTCGATGAAATTGTAGCGTGCGGTCGAGCTGATATGGGCGCCCAGCTTCTCCCACCATGCGAAGTCACGGTTCGGAGCGTAGAACGCCTTCGCGACCCGCGCCATCCTGGCGATGTTCAGACGCGGTTCCTTCTGGAACATCGAAAGCGCTTGGCCGAGGGCGACGCGCTCGTCCATGACTTCCATCTGGTAGAAGTACGCGTGGCCGTTGGGAGATCGGTTCCACAGCTCGTTGAATCCCCTCGTGATGCGGCTGACCAAGTCGTAGAGGGGCAACTGATCCCGTTTTAGCAGGGAGACAACCCGTTGCATGAGCGGATCGGGGTCGAAGTCGGGATCGATCATCGAGCTCAGGATCACGTGGTGAAGGTCCTTAGCCTCCAAGTACGTGTAGCTTCCGCGGTCGATGATATCGTCGAGGATTCCAATCTGGCATTTGTGGAGGATCTTCGCCGTCAGCCCTCGCAGCAGGTTTTCGGGCGTCATCTGGTCGCGATAGCCTTCAGAGAACATCGCCGCGCCCGCCGCAAATCGGAGCGTCTGCAGATGGTTCCAGGAGCCGGCAGGATCCTCCCAGAACGCTCCGGGGGGTAACCCCGGAGGTCGCAGAGGTATCCCGGGACCCGTTGTAGAGTCACTCAAACGCCTCAGCATTTCACAGACGTTCGAGACATGGTCGCGGAACAACGCTTGGTCGAAGCCGAAGCGATGCACCTGGAAGAGGCCCTCCGCGTATCCACCGAGCCGATGGACCGTCCGCGAGAGCGACGCGAGGTCCTCCCGGTCGATCCCCAACCCTGGAGCCTCCCCGTGCTCCGCGAGCATTCCAGGTACGACGTTCGGAGGACGCCCTATGAACGGCCGCCCGCTGGTTCTTGATTCCGATTCTCAATCGCGGGACCATGGCTCGGCCGCCGCGGCACGGCTCGTCGCGGCTCGGACTCGGACGTCTTCGATGCCACGAGCCCAAGATGGGACAAACCCTTTTATCTGTCCCTTCTCTGGATAAAAGCGTGGATGATCCCGAACTCACGGAAATCCGTGCGCGGAAGTTGCGGGAACTGATGCGCATTTCGTCGAGCCCCGTCGCGCCTGCGATCGTTGCAAAGCCTTTTGCGCTGACCGACGCGACCTTCGATGCCGAAATCACAAAGTCGGGCGTGATCCTTGTGGACTTCTGGGCCGCGTGGTGCGGTCCGTGCCTTCGGATCGCCCCGGTCCTGGAGCAGATCGCCGCGGACATGGCGGGCCGCGTTCGCATCGGGAAGCTGAACGTCGATGAAAACCCTCGGACCGCGGCGCGCTTCCAGGTCATGTCGATCCCCACGATGCTCGTGTTCAAGGATGGGAGGCTCGTGGACGGAATCGTCGGCGCGTACCCGCGGGCGGAGATCGAGGCGGTCCTTCGACGCTGGGCCTGATCACGCCGCAGGCGGTCCGCTCGGCCTAGGCCTGGGCGCAGGCAGCCTCGCCAGGAGCTTTGCGACGACCCCCCGAAAGGCCTTGGCGGCCTCCGAGTCCGGATGCTCGAGGACGAACGGCTTCCCTGCGTCCCCGCCCACGACGATCCGCGGGTCGAGCGGGATCCGGCCGAGGAAGGGGAGGCCGAGTTCCGCCGCCGCGGCCTCTGCCCCGCCTGTTTTGAAGACATCGATGACCTTCCCGCAGTGCGGGCAGATCATTCCGCTCATGTTTTCGATGATCCCGAGGACGGGCAGGTTCACGGCTTTCGCGAATGCGATGGACTTCCGTACATCGAGGAGGGCGACCTCCTGCGGCGTTGCGACGACGATGGCGCCGTCGGCGTCCGGGATCTCTTGGGCGATGCTCAGGGGCTCGTCGCTCGTGCCCGGCGGCAGGTCGACGATGAGATAGTCCAGCTCCCCCCACTCCACGTCCGCGAGCATCTGCTTGAGGGCTTTGATCTTCAGGGGGCCCCGCCACACGACGGGCGCATCCCGGTCGACGAGCTGACCCATCGAGATGATCTTCACGCCCGCCGGCCCAACGGTCGGCTCGAGGCCCGTCTCCGTGGCCTTCACCTGCGCGTCCTCGATGCCCATCAGCATGGGGATATCCGGGCCCGTGACATCGGCGTCAACGAGGCCGACGCTCCCCCCTTTCGCGAGGACGCAAGCGAGATTCGCCGCAACGGTCGAATTGTGAACCAAGATGCCTTCGGCGATGAAGTTGTGGCTGCCGTCAACCTCAATGTCGAACACCTGCCCCGTCCCGCCGTCCTCGATCGCGGCAACCGCATCCCAGAATATGTTTGCCCGAGCCACGGCTTCCAGCCGTGGGGACTTGAGGAGAGACGCGATCCTCAGGAGAGTGCGCCTGGATGGGCAGACGCGCCTGTCAAGGTATCCTTGTTTCGGATAAGCATGCCCACCGTACGTGCTGGGAACGCGTGCGTATCCGTACCGTCTGGACAGCTGCGACCACGTGAGCCCCATGCGGGCACACTCCTCTTCGACTTCCTTCCAGACGTCCCGGGGAATTGTGTCCAGGTTTGGATTGGGGCGACGATCCGCGACGGCGGTCACGATGCCACGGAGTCGACGTGCCTTCCGACCCCAGAAACCGATGTTCCTGGCAAACGCTAGGATGTCGCGGCCTAGGACCAGCAGCCGATAGGATCTCCGGGCACGCCGCCGCTCTCCACCTACCGTGTAATGGGACGAACGCTCACGCAAGACTGCGTGGATTCCAAAACGCAGGAGCGCCCGCTGCACGTCGCTCGCGAGTTGGGGTGAGCAGGAGGAGAATTCAATCTTGTCATTGTATGCGGAACCATCGGTGCTGAATAGACCACGCAAGACGGTGGCCAGACGCTTGTTCGAACTCCGGAAGACCGCCGCAGGAAGGTGCTTCTCGACCGAACGGGTATCAACCCCGAGGCGCCTCGCGAGCATCATGACGGCGTTGCGTTTGCCCCCGCGCCGGCCGCCAGAAATAACATATCCGAATCGGCTCCTGCCACGGGGCCGCACCCGAAGGATCGGATCAATCCTCTCGACCGCATCCCGCAAGACCCTGAGGATGGCCTTATCGGCGTTTGTAAATCCAGGAACACCGGCCGACAGACTTCCATCCCCGAGCAGGAGACCGAGCACTGTTGCCTCAGCGTCGCTCAATTCATCGGGGCCGGCTGGCTCCGGGAGGAAGCGGATTGCAGCAATTCGGTCGCTTTTCCTTAGTGATCGCAGGGGCTTCCACTTACCATACGTGTAGAGAAGATGGTCTGCCGTGAGGCCCAGTTTCCTTCCGCTTCTCAGATGAAGGACCTTGACGCGCGCACGACGACCAGTCGTGCCCTTCTTCCACCTTGTGACGGCTTGGCCATCCTCGTCGATGGAGACCACCGGGGTTCCCAAGGTTTCTATGGGCTGCCAATCGCCATGTCCTGTGAGGACGCGAGTGCCCTGGCGCAGGCACTTGCCCACTCCCCCCTTCCCTGACATCACAACGATCTTGTGCTTGATCTTGGACATCCGCTGGGCCATTTTCATGCGCTCACGCATGGCGGCCATGATGTGAGGGGGGATGGAGGCCGTCTCAAGTTCGTCAGGCACGCGTGTACCTCAGAAGCGACGATGTGAGCATCGAGCAATATTAAAACATACGCGATTCAATAGAACGGACACGCCTCTCCGATCGCCGCGCGAACGCATCGAGCGGGCAACGCTTCGGACCGGTTTGCTTACGTTAAAGCGTGACGCCTCCGTTGGCACTCGAGGCAAGGGGTTCGAGGTCCCGTGGGGTCGCGACAGCTCCGACCGGACGAACACATCACGCGATAGGCGGTCGGCGACCTCAATCTCACTGGGGAAGGTGAGTGAAAGTGAAAATCTCGATCACGCTGCGGGGATTACCAATTCCAACCGGACCGTGCGTATCGGAAGAGCATGTAACGAGAGAAGGTTTAAGCAACCCGTGGGGCTCTACGCGGTTCGTCCCCTCACGGGTGCTCTCATGTCAGCGAAGAAGCGGGGCGAAGGGAGGGCTGCACACCAGCCGACGGCGCAGGAGGTCGAGGAGAACCTACGGCGGGCGAACCTCCCTAAGGAACAGTCCGCGAAGTATCATCCCTATTACCAAGGGAAGATCGAGGTCGTGCCGCGCGTTCCCGTGCGCAGCCTCGACGACTTCGCAATCTGGTACACGCCCGGGGTCGCACAGCCGTGCCTCGACATCAAGGCGGACCCCGCGAAGGTGTGGACCCTCACGAACAAGTGGAACCAAGTGGCGGTCGTCACGGACGGAACGCGTGTCCTCGGCCTCGGGGACATCGGGCCCGAGGCGGGCCTCCCGGTGATGGAAGGCAAGGCGCTCCTCTTTAAGTACCTCGGCGGCGTGGATGCCTTCCCGGTCCCGCTGGCCACGAAGGATCCGGAGAAGATTATCGAAACCGTCAAGCTGATCACACCGGCCTTTGGGGGCATCAACTTGGAGGACATCGCGCAGCCGAAGTGCTTCTCCATCCTCGAGCGACTCCGTGAGGAATGCGAGATTGCCGTGTGGCACGACGATCAGCAGGGGACCGCGACGATCAACCTCGCGGGGGCCTTCAACGCCTTGAAGGTTGTCGGGAAGAAGCTCACGGATGCAACAATCACGCTCGTCGGCGCGGGCGCGTCGAACATCCGGACCGCGAAGGTGCTGCTATCCGCAGGGGCGAGGCCAGAACACATGATCCTTGTCGACTCAAAGGGCATCATCTGCCGTCACCGCAAGGACCTCGAGGCCGCACAGAAGGAATTCGCGGAGAAGTGGGAGCTCGCGCAGACCACGAACGGCGAGGACCGCGAAGGCGGAATCCCGGAGGCAATGAAGGGCGTCGACATGGCCATCTCGGCCTCGAAGCCCGGGCCGGGCGTCATCAAGAAGGAATGGGTCGCTTCGATGGCCGACGACGCGATCCTTTTCGTGATCGCGAATCCCGTCCCGGAAATCTGGCCCTGGGAGGCGTTCGAAGCGGGAGCGCGGGTGGTCGCAACGGGCCGCTCCGACTTCCCGAACCAAGTCAACAACTCCCTCGGATTCCCGGGCATCTTCCGCGGGACGCTCGACGTCCGGGCGCGGACGATCACGGATGAGATGTGCATCGCCGCCGCCGCGGAGCTGGCGAAGGTCCAGGAAGAGGAAGGGCTGGACGAGACCCATATCGTCCCGACGATGGACAACACAGAGGTGTTTATCCGGGAGGCGGTCGCCGTGGCGCTCAAGGCGATTGATCAGGGGCTCGCCCGCGTGAAGAAGAGCCGGGAAGGGCTCTACGAGACGGCGGGCGCCCTGATCCGTCGGTCCCACGAACAAACGAAGTTTCTTATGCAAGACGGATTCATCCGGCCTCCTCCGCCGTAACTCTCTGGCCTGCGCACGAGGGCGAGAGAAGGCGGCGGGTTTATTGGACGGGAGGGTGATTCTCACCACGATGGTCTCGGCTCTCGAGGTGAAGCGGCGCCATGAAAATCAGCTCCTTCACTTGCCAGGGGTCATCGGGGTCGGATTGGGCCGGAAGGAGGGGAAGGAGTGCATCTATGTCTATGTCCAAGAGGACAGTCCCAAGCTCCTTTCGACAGTGCCGCGCTCCCTCGAGGACATCCCAGTGGAAGTCATCGTCACGGGCACGTTTGAAGCCCGGTAGTTAGTGCCAGGAGCGGCTAGGCAGGCCCAACCGGTTCCCAGCGGCCGAGGGTCGCCTGAGGCTGTGCCCGATCGCGCAGGTTCGACAAGCGGAGGCCGACGAGGCGGATCTGCCGAGTGGGGACGACGACATCCCTGAGGAGCGCCTGGCTCAAGATCAGCATCGGCTCGAGTTCCGTCGTGTGGATCTTCAGGCTACGCGAGCGCGTGTGTGTCTCGAAGTTCGAGTAGCGGACCTTTAAGGTGGCCGTGCGGTACGCGAGGTTCGCCTCCCGAAGCTGCTCATGGAGCGCTCGCGCCATCAGATCGACTTCGGGCCACAGCTCCTCGAAGGACTCTCGGTCCTGCTCGAAGGTCGTCTCCGTTCCGATGGACTCCGGCGGTCTGGTCGGCTCCACGACCTCCTCGGAGTCCCGCCCGAAGGCCACGTCGTGGAGGTACTCCCCGAAGGCACCCAGGGTCTCGACGAGGTCCTGTCGCGGGAAGGCCTGCACGTCGCCGATCGCCTCGATTCCCATCTCTTTCAGCTTCGCCGCGGTTTTGGGGCCAACGCCCATGACCTTCCGGACGGAGATGGGTTTGAGGAACTCCACGACACCCTCCCGCGTGACGATCGTCAACCCGTCCGGCTTCTCGAAGTCGGAGGCAATCTTCGCGACGGCTTTGCTCGGCGCGACGCCGACGGAACAGGTCAACCGATGCGCCTTCCGCACAGAGGCCTTGAGGTCCTTCGCAACATCCCGGGCGCGGGCAAAACTGCCGGCGCAGCGTTCCGTGATGTCTAGGTAGGCCTCTTCAATCCCCGAGGGTTCGAGGCGGTCCGCGAAGGTCCGTAGGCTCGCCATAATCTCCTCGGAGACACGCCCATAGAGCTCAAAGTCCGGCGGGACGAACACGGCCTCCGGGCAGAGTCGGAGGGCCTCGGTGCACGGCATCGCGGACCGCACGCCGTACCGGCGGGCCTCGTAGCTGGCCGTCAGGACCACGCCGCGGTGGTGCCCCTGGCGGGGATCGTGGCCGACCACGACTGCTTTGCCCTCGAGATCCGGGTGTTCTCGGATTGCGACGGCCGCGTAGAAGGCATCCATGTCCACGTGGGCCACGATCCGCTCGGGGCCGTACGACTCACGCGGTCCCGCGGTCTCGGCCGGTGAGGCGTCCGGTGCTCGAGCGGGCACGTCCGATCCTCCCGGGCGCCATAACCTGCTCGACCCTTAAACTCAGCCGTCGATGGGGGGCGAAGCTCGAAGAACCCGTCCTCGCGGCTAGAACTGGAAGAAGCTCTCCGCGGCACCGAGGAGGATCGTGAACAAGCCCGCGAACACGAACGGGAGGACGATCACGAGCATGAGCACGAGGGGGAGCAAGACGGAGGTGCCAATGGACCGTGGCGTTCGAATCGCGGCCTCCTCTGCCAGGGGCTCGAGAATGTAGATGTACCAGATGACGCGCGCGTAGTAATACAAGGACAAGGCGCTGTTGAGGACGCCTGAGATCGCGAGGGTGAGATACCAAGGGTTGAACTCGGCCGCGTACACCGCGCTCGAGAAGAGGAAGAACTTGCTGAAGAATCCTCCCAGGGGCGGGATCCCCGCAAGGCTCAGGAGCAGGATCGTCATCGAAAAGGCGAGGTAGGGAGTCCGTCGACCGAGGCCGCGGTACGAGTCCATCTCGTCGGAGACGCCGCGAGCCTGGAGCCCTCCGACGACGAGGAAGGTCCCCGCCTTCGTCGCGGCGTATGTGAGGACCTGGAAGAGGCCGCCCACGAGCCCGGCGACCGCGACCCGCGCCGCCGTGTCATCCGGCGAAGTGGACACGAGGGCCAAGGCCCCGACGGGCAGGGCGATGAGGATATATCCCGCTTGGGAGATGCTCGAGTACGCGAGCATCCGTTTCACGCTGCGTTGGGGGATCGCGAGGACGTTTCCGACCGTCTGGGTCACGATGGATAGGATTGCGAGGGTCACGACCCAGTCGATCGCGACGCCGAGGAGACCGATCAGGAAGACCTTAAGGAGGGCGACGACCCCGACCATCTTTGAGCCCGCGGAGAGGAACGCGCTGATCGTCGTCGGCGAGCCCTGGTAGACGTCGGGAGCCCACATGTGGAACGGGACCACCGCGACCTTGAATCCAAAGCCCGCGATGAGGAAGACGAGAGCCACAAGGAGCGCGGGCTCGAAGGCGGCAAGGCCCAAGGGCGACAGTCCCGCCTTCAGCGCGTAGAGGTCCGTCGTCCCGCCGATCCCGTAGACCAAGGAGATCCCGAATAGGACGAGGGCCGTGCTCACAGCTCCAATGATGAAGAACTTCACCGCGGCCTCCGTCCCCTGCCGGTCCTTCTTCCGGTAGGCGGTCAGCGCGAAGGTGCTGAGGCTCGCCACCTCAAAGGCGAGGAACAGGACGAAGAGATCCGTTGCCGCGGCGGCGAACATCATCCCCACGACCGCGAGGATCATGAGGCAGTAGTACTCGCCCTTGTGCGGCTCATCGCCACGGAGGAACGCGAGGGAGGCCAGGATTGCGAGGAGCGCGACGAGCAGGAAGACCGTGTGGAAGAAGAGCGCGAATTCGTCGACGTCGATGCGCAGCTCCTGGGAGAAGTCCCCCGCGTCGCCAACGGGGGAGGGCCAGAGGGGGAGGTTCAGCGCACGGGTGAAGCCCAGCCCCATCATGTCGAAGGTGATGAACATGGCCACAACGACGCCGACGAGGGCGAAGAGCCAGAGCGCGACGGGCTTCCGAGCCCACACGAAACCGAGAAGGGCGGAGCCCAAGGCCGTCGCGATCAGCAGGATCTCCGGAACGAACACGTAGGGGTTCCCCATTCACAGCCCTCCGAGGATTCCGACGGACCACGCCTGGAGGAATCCGTAGATGAGGAAAGGGAAAATCCCGAAAAGGGCGAAGGAGGCGGAAAGGACGGAGAGGGGGGTCACCTCGTAGGAGTGGAGGTCCTCCATCCCCTGCCAGCGCGGATTCATCGGACCGAAAATCGATCGTTGCATCGCCCACAGGTAGTAGGCCGCGGTCACGACAACGGCCACGACCGGGATGAGGACGAGGAGGCCGAAGGCCGCGTACACGCCGACGAACACGCTGAACTCCGCGACGAAGCCAACGAGACCCGGGAGGCCGAGGGAGGCCAGGAACGCGACCGACAGGAAGGTGGCCATCCTCGGCACCCGTCTCGCGATCCCCCCGAGCTCGGAGATGTTTCGCGTCCCGATCTTGTGGCCGATGGACCCGGCGACCATGAATAAGGCCGCGGAGATGAGCCCGTGAGCGAACATCTGGAACACGGCGCCGCTAAACCCCAGGATCGCCCCCTGCTCAGTCGCCGGACTGAGGGAAGCGTAGACCCCGGAGGCGATGCCCAGGGTCACGAAGCCCATGTGGCTCACGCTCGAAAACGCCACGAGCCGCTTGAGGTCGTCCTGGGCCAAGCACACGAAGGCCCCGTAGAGAATCGAAATCACGCCGAGGAGGGCGAGGGACCAATACATCGCGACCGCGGCGTCCGGCAACATCTGGACATTGAAGCGGATCAGGGCGTATCCGCCGAGCTTGAGCAAGATGCCGGCTAGGATGACAGACCCCCCGGTGGGCGCCTCGACATGGGCGTCCGGCAGCCAGGTATGGAGGGGCCATGTGGGGAGCTTCGTGCCGAAGGCCACGAGGAGGCCGAGAAACATGAGGTTCCCGATCGCGCCCACGGGGATCGGCGTCGTCAGGATGATCGTCTCCATGTCGAAGGTCCTTGCGTAGAAGTAGAACGCGAAGATCGCGACGAGGAGGGGCAGGCTCGCGAGGAACGTATACAGGAAGAACTTGATCGCCGCGTACCGCTTGTTCGGGCCGCCCCAGACCGCGATGATGAAATACATGGGCACGAGGCCGACCTCCCAGAAAACGAGGAACTGGAAGAGGTCCAGGGAGAGGAACACTCCATTGATCGTGGCCTCCATGGCGAGGAACATCGCGAAGAAGGCCGGCACCCTGCGGTGCTCATCCCAGCTGAAGCCGAGGGCCAGAGGCGTGAGTAGCGCGCTGAGGAACACGAGCACCGCGGACATCGCATCGACCCCGAGGTGGTAGCCCACGTTCACCTGGGGGACCCACGGGTACTGCTCCACGCCATAGAAGCCGGCCGCCGAGGGGCCCGCGAGGCGGAACACCTCCGGCAACATGAAGGCGAGCAACAGGAGCGTACCAAGGCCGAGGACGATGAGGCTAAACGCCAGCCCGATGGCCCGTGCGGCCCGATCCGACGAACGGACCGCGAGCGTGACGCCGGCGCCGACGAGAGGGAGGAACACGAGGAGGCTGAGGATCGGGAAGTTGAGGTCCATTCACGCACCTCCGAATAGCCACGGGAGGGCTTGCTGCGCGAACTCGACGATCATGACGAGGACGGGGACCGGGAACAGACCCACGAGGACGATGAGCGCAAGGAGGACCGCATAGGGGACCTTCTCGAAGGCGGGTAGGTCGTGCGGCTGACCGAGCTTCTCGGGGACGCGGCCGAAGAGGACACGCTGCATCGTGTACAGATAATACGCGGCGGTGACGACGATCGAGAGGAGCGGGATGAAGACGAGGCGCCTCCATGGCTCCAGCGTCGGGGAGGAATACGCGCCGGCGAAGACCATGAACTCGGACCAGAAGGAGTTCAGGCCCGGCAGCCCGAGGGAGGCGAAGAAGCCCACGACCAGCACGAGGGAGAACGTGGGCATCGCGCGGCCGAGGCCCCGGAGCTCCGGGATGTCGCGCGTCCCCGTGCTGTGCTTCACGGACCCCGCGAGCATGAACAGCACTGCCGTGATGAGGCCGTGATTGAACAGCTGGAAGACCCCGCCCTGGACGCCGATCGAGGTCAGGCTCGACGCCCCGAGAAGCACGAACCCCATGTGGCCGACGGAGCTGTAGGCGATGAGCCGCTTGAGGTCCGTCTGGGCGAGGCACACGAAGGCGGCGTAGAGCATGCTCGCGATGCCGAGGAGCGCCATGACCCACCACAGGCCCTGAGAGGCATCGGGCAGCATCCCGAGGTTCACGCGGAAGACGCCGTAGCCGCCCATCTTCAGGAGAATTCCCGCCAGGAGCACGGAGCCCGCGGTCGGCGCTTCCACATGCGCATCCGGAAGCCACGTGTGGACGGGTACGGAGGGCAGCTTCACGATGAACCCGAACAGGAAGGTCGCGAAGACGGGGATCTGGGCGCCGAGAGGAAGGTATCCCGCGAACGGCGGGACCATGTGCCGCAGCGCTGCCGTGAGGAAGGCCGTCATGTCGAAGGTCCTCGCGGACACGCCATAGACCGCCGCGTTCACGGGCTCGCTGTAGAGCCAGAAGAAGGCGAAGATCGAGAGGAGCATGACGACGCTGCCGACGTGGGTGTAGATGAGGAACTTGAGAGAGGCGTACCGACGGTTCGGCCCGCCCCAGATTCCGATGAGGAAGAACATCGGGATGAGGACGAGTTCCCAGAAGACGAAGAAGAGGAAGAAGTCCAGGGCCATGAAGACGCCGGAGAGGGCGAAGGTCAGGAACAGGAGGAGCCCGAAGAACGCCCTCGGCCGGTGCGAGTCGTGCCAGCTGAAGACGATCGATAGGGTCGTGAGGAGCGGCGTGATCCATAGGAGCGGGACGCTGAGGCCATCGGCACCCACGATGTACGTCATGCCGAGCTGCGGCACCCAGCTGTACCGCTCGACATAGTAGAAGGGCGCATAGGGCCCCGCCGTCGGGGGCGGCTCGGCGATCCTCGGGCCGAGCAGGAAGCTCAGGTCGCCGGTGAGGAAGGACAGGAAGAGGAGGCTCGCGAGGGCCGTCCCCGTGAGGCTGAAGGCGAGGGCGATGGCCCTCGCGGTCCGCTGGTTCCCGCCAACGGACATCGTCACGAGGGACCCAAGGAAGGGGACGATCAGCAGGGCTGAGAGGATCCAGCTCACATCATCCCCCCCGCGCGGCCCGCAGGTACCAGGCGATGCCGAACATGAGGGCGATGACGAGCGCGAGGCCTACGACGACGACCCAGGCGTACCCCTGCACGAGCCCGGTCTGCCGTTGCCGCAAACGCAAGGCGCCCCGAACGGTGCTCGAGCTCACAACATTCACGGCTCCGTCGACGACTCGCCGATCGAAACTATCGGTGCCCGAGGCGGTCACCATGCCGCCGCGGCCGACTGCATTCACGATTCCGTCGATCACGTACCGGTCAAACCAGTCGAGGATCTTGGCCAAGCCCGCGACGGCGCGGGCCCCGAACGCATCGTACGCATCGTCAATCCAGTAGCGATTGCTCAGCATGCGATGGGCGAAGGCGCCCGCCGGACGCGAGGTGAACCTCTCCGCAGGGATCCGCCGGGTCACGTAGACCGTCCAGGCGACCGCGATTCCCGCGAGGGCGAGGACGACCGCAAGGGTCTCGAGGGCGTACTCCATGGCGGGCAGGCCGACGAGGGGGAGCGCGGCCTCGGGCCTCTCGAAGAAGATGAGGTTGGAGAATCCGGACACGGCGTAGGCGAAAAGACCGGAGAAGAGAGCGAAGAATGCGAGCATCATGAGAGGGACGGTCATGACTCGGGGAGACTCATGCGGATGCCCCTGGCCCCGGTAGGTACCGCGGAAGGTCATGTACCAAAGCCGGAACAGATAGAAGGCCGTCAGGAAGGACGTGGCGATTGCGAAGAAATAGAAGAGATAGAACCAAGGGTCTTCGGCGCCCGCCTCCAAGGAGACGCTGAGGATCAAGCCCTTACTGAAGAAACCGCTGAAGGGCGGGATCCCGGACAGGGCCAGGGCTCCGAAGAGCATCGTGACGGCCGTGATCGGCATCGCGTTGCGGAGGCCGCCCATCTCCCGCATGTCGTTCGTGTGGACGACATGGATTACACTTCCCGCGCAGAGGAAGAGGAGCGCCTTCGCGAAGCCGTTGTTCACGAGATGGAACAGAGCGGCACTGTAGCCGGTCGGGTCCAGCTCGTTCCCATGGACGACCGCGGTCGCCATAATGTAGGCTCCGGCCCCGAGCCCGAGGAACATATACCCGAGCTGGGAAATCGTGGAAAAGGCGAGCACCCGCTTGATGTCGTAATTGACGAGGGCCATCGTCGCCGCGAAGATCGCGGTGAAGGCACCAATCGCGGCGATGAACACGATCGCGATCCAGGGAGGGGCGACCGAGGTCCCCTGCGGCGGCACGAGGAAGATGAAGGACCGAGCGACGAGGTACACGCCCGCGTTCACCATCGTGGCGGCATGGATCAGGGCGCTCACGGTTGTCGGGCCCTCCATGGCGTCCGGAAGCCAGGCGTGGAGCGGGAACTGGGCGGACTTCCCCATAGCCCCTCCGAACAGGAGGAGGGGAATTACGGCAAGGAGGGCCGGGGTGAGGACGATGGGATATAGCGATGGGATCTGCGCCTGGATCTCGTCGAACCGGAACGTGCCGAAGAGATTCCAGATCACAAAGATCCCGACAAGGAATAGGACATCCCCGATGCGGGTCACGAGGAACGCCTTCTTGGCCGCCTTCGCAGCGGAGGGCTTCGAGTACCAGAAGCCGATCAGGAGGTACGAGCAGAGACCCATGATTTCCCAGAAGATCAGGAGCTGCAGGAAGTTGTCCGCGCTCACGGTCCCAAGCATCCCCGCGACAAAGAGGGCCATCTCCGCGTAGTATCGGGGTTTGCCTTCCTCCGCGTGCATGTAGCCGAGGGAGTACACGAGGATCAGGAAGGAAAGAAAGGAGACGAGCAGGAGGAGGACCGCGGTGAGATTGTCGACCAGGAGGCCCATTTCGATCGGCACAGGGCCCGGGATCCACGGGATGCTCGCCCGGAGGTCGACGGACACCGGGTTGCCCACCGCCCCAAGGGCGAGGACCTGGTAGAAGAGGTACGCCGAGAGGGCCAGCGAGCCGCCGACGGCCCCGATGGCGATGTGTCCGCCGCCTTCCGGGAGGCGGCGACCCGCCAGGCCAATGAGGACGAAGGCGAGGATCGGCAGGAGCAGGATGAACCATGCGTACTCGAACACGTTACCACCGCAGGATCCGCACCTTGTCCAGCTCGATGGTGCCATGGGTCTGGTAGATCGTCAGAAAAATCGCCATGCCCACCACGGCCTCGGCCGCGGCGACCGCAATCCCCAGGAGGGCGAACACCTGCCCACTTGCATCCCCGAGGTATGCCGCGAACGCCACGAAGTTCAGGATTGCGGCGTTCAGCAGGATCTCAATCGACATGAGTACGATGATGCCATTCCTCCGAGCCAGCACGCCGTAGAGGCCGATGCAGAAGAGCATCGCGGAGAGAATGAGCTCATACTCCAGGGGGATCACGGGCCCACCTTCCCGCGCTCTTCCATCTTCGCGAGGTAGATTCCGCCGATCATCGACGCGCCGAGGAGGAGCGCGATGAGGACGACCGTCAGTGGAAAGGACCTGAACAGGGTGTCCGCGATCCCTCCGCTCGCGCCGCCCGTGGCGTTCCCTTCATAGATGGGGATCTCGTGGAGGTCCGTAGGCCAGGGTAATCCGACAAAGGAGACGGCCATGAGTGCGAACAGGGCCGCAACGGCAGCAATCGAAAGGACCGCCCGCTGCCGCATCAGGAGCCTCCTTCAGGCGGTGCCTCGTCCATGATCTTCCGCCGCGTTAGCATGATACCGAAGAGGAACACGACGGGGACGGCGCCCGCATAGACGAGGATCTGGATGAGGAAGACGAACTCGGAGAGGAACAGGAGGTAGATCCCACCGATCGTCACGAGGGTCATCGCGAGCCAGAAGGCCGCGCGCACGAGCCTCCGGTTGATCACGACGAGGAACGAACCCGCGACCTCGAGGGCGCTCAGGGCGAGGAAGGCGATGAGCTGCCAGTCAATGGCCACAGCCGGCCTCCTGCGCTTCGAGCGCCATGCGCGGATGCACGCCTACCACCCCGCGGCGATGGCCCCGGCCGCCACGATGATCGCGAGCAGGGCGAGGGGGATGAGCCGTTTCCACCCGATCTGGAGGATCTGGTCGATCCGGACCCGGGGAACGGACCAGGAAATCCAGATGAAGAGGGCACAGAGGAGCCACACCTTTAGGAGGAACCATGCCTCCTCGGGGACGATCGGAATCGCGACGCTTCCGGCGTACACCGTGACGAACACGGGCCCGCTCCAGCCCCCGAGGAAGAGGATCGTGATGAGGGCCGCCCCCGCGATCATCCGGAGCCACTTGAAGGCGAAGACGAGACCGAACCGCATCCCGCTGTACTCCGTCGTCCAGCCCTCGACGAGTTCCGCCTCGGCCTCGGGGATGTCGAACGGGATCCGCTCCATTTCCGCGACCATGGCGACCGCGAACACGACGAGGGCGAGGATCAGCGGCGACAAGATGTACCACGATGGGATCGTGATGGGCCCCAAGGTGAGCAGCGGCTGCTCCTGTTGCGCGACGATCTCGAAGACGTTGAAGGTGCCCGTTACGAAGATGACGGCGACGACCGAAAGGATCAGGGGGATCTCATAGGCCATGAGTTGCGCGGCCGCGCGCATCCCGCCGACGAGCGTGTACTTGTTGTTCGCGGACCAGCCGGCAATCAGGATGCCGAACGGAGCCAGGGAGAACGCCGCAAGGATGAACAGGAGGCTCATGCTCAGATCCGCGACGTAGAAACCGCTGCTCCAGGGAAGCGCCACGAAAATCATGAGGGTCGAGGCCGCGATCAAAACGGGAGCGATGTGGAACATCGGCGAGTCGGCCGTGGCCGGGGTGAGGTTCTCCTTCTGAAGGAGCTTCAGCCCGTCCGCAATGTTCTGGAGGTACCCGGTCCCCATGTGGGTGGCGCGCCCGCGACGGTTGAAAGGCCAGAACGGGAGGGACCATATCGAGAGCATGATTCCGTACCGGTCCTGGAGGCGGCTGTAGAGTTTCCGCTCGATCCACATGACCGTGAGCAGATTGAAAACGGCGACCCAGAGGAGCATGATGGTCATGACGATGAGCCAGGTGACGGAGGCGACCACCGGCTCGCTCGTCAGCGTTGCGGCCAAGCCTGCCAGGGGCGGGATTGCGGCGGCAATGAGGAGGACGAGTTGGGCGACGAGCCCCATGATCGCCGCTGTAAGGGCATAGCAGGCGTCGAAGAGGTTCGGAACGAGGGGTTGGCTCACTTATCCATCTCCCCCACGCAGACGTCGATGGAACCGAGGATCGCAACGACGTCCGCGAGCTTGTTCCCCCGGAGCAGGATGGGGGTCGCGGCCATCGTGCAGAAGATCGGGCTGCGGATCTTCACCCGGTACGGGCGATCGTCTCCGTCGCCAAGGATGTAGAAGAGGGCCTCCCCGCGGGAGTCCTCGGTCCTTGCGAAACCCTCGCCCTCGGCTCGGCGGGGAGGCTTCGTGCGGAAGTCGCCCGTCTTCGGGATCTTCTCGAGGGCTTGCAGGATGATGCCGCACGACTCCCGCATTTCGCCGAAACGGCACGCGAAGCGAGCGTAGGAGTCGCCTCCGTCGGCGCCTCGCCAGACTTGCGGCTCGAAGTCGATCTCGTCGTAGGTCTCGTAGGGGTCAAGCCTGCGCAAGTCGACGTTCAGCCCGCACGCACGCAGGTTCGGACCCGTCACCCCCCAGTTGATGGCGTCGAGCGCGGAAATCTTCCCGACCCCTTGGGTCCGCATCAGGAAAACCTTGGACTCATGGTAGAGGCGCTCGTATTCCTCCAGTTTCTCCAGGAAGTGCGCGATGCTGCGGCGGCACATCGCATCGAAATTCGGGGGCATCTCGTTCCGGACCCCGCCGATCCGAGGGTAGTTCTGGTTCATGCGGGCCCCCGTGAGCAGTTGGAGCAGGTCCAGGAACAGCTCGCGCTCCCGGAGGGACCAAAGCAGGGCCGTGAGCAAGCCGAGGTCGGGGCCGTAGGCGGCCAGCCACATGAGGTGGCTCGCAATCCGCTGGATCTCGAGGGAAATGACACGAATCCATTTCGCACGCTCGGGGATCTCTAGGCCCATCATCTTTTCGGCCGCGAGGCAATACGCATGGGACCACGTCAGGGAGGAGACATAGCAGAGCCGGTCGGTCAGGACGACGTTCTTCTGGAACTCACGGACCTCCATGATCTTCTCGTATCCCCGGTGGAGGTACCCGATCTCAGGCTTCGCGTCTACGACGGTTTCTCCGTCGATCTTCACCTTCATGTTCCAGAGGCCGTGGGTCATGGGATGCTGGGGTCCCATGTTGACCCAGAACTCCGGCACTCATTTCCCTCCCTTGAGCTTCCGTCGGCTGATGTACTGGCGGTCGACTTCCTGGGGGAATTCCTTCCGGAGGGGATGGAACTTGAAGTCGGTCGGGAGGAGGATCCGCTCGAGATTGGGGTGGCCCTCGTACACGATGCCCATCAAGTCCCAGGCCTCGCGCTCGTGGTAGTTCGCGGCATTCCAGATGCCCACGACGCTCTCGATCCGCGGGTCATCGTAGGGAATCCAGGCGTTGATCTGCACCATGCACCCGTTGTAGTAGTTCGACAGGTGGTAGACGCTCTCGTAGTGGTCCTTCCAGTCCACAGCGCTCACGCACGAGAGGTGCTCGAAGGCCAGGGCCTCCCGGAGGTAGGTGCAGACAGGGATCACGTCGGACCGGTCAATCCCAATGGCAACGACCCGCGGCCGCACGATCTTCGCACTCCGCAGCTTCTCGCCGAATTGGGCGCGGAGTTGGGCGAGGATCTCCACCTCGATTCCCGTGACCGGCCTCCCGCTGACTTCGAGGGTGGCGCTCGCCGGCGACCTCATATGTGGATGACCTCTTCCTTCTTCAACGCGTACTGCGTCGCCGTGAACATGATGAGGAGGAAGCCGATGATCGCGACAATGCCAAGGGGCCAGCTCTCGAGCATGCCCGGCCATGCGAAGGCCCAGAGGACCAGGAAGATTGCCGCGACGTCGAACGCGACGAAGATCAAAGCGAACATGTAGTATTGGAAGTGGAACTGGATCTGGGCCTCGCCCTCCGGCAGCTCGCCGCACTCGTACGTGAGATCCTTCAGGGGCGTCGGGTTGTGGGGTCGGACGAGCCGCGTCAGGAAGAAGGTCAGGACCGGGAACAAGAAGGCCAAGAGCGCAAAAACCGCCACTGGAGCGTACTCCTCCAAGGGCATCTTGGGCGCGGAGAAAGGGGACACCCTATTAAGCCTTGTCCGATGCGGGACGCAACCCTCGCGGAATTGGGGCCGAGGCGGGCGTCCGCTCCGAGACAGATGCGCCCCTGGCGGCCCCTTGATCCGAACGGTGCGAACGTCGATTGGCCCGCGCGCGGGAATGGCGACGATTTAAGTTCAACGGTCCGTATCGTGTCGATACGATGGTCGCATCAGGACGTCTTCCGCCGGGCCAGCGCGAAGTCCGCAAATGGCCTCGCCTCGACCTCGGAATCGTCCCTCGGTTCGACCCGCAGAGCTGGGACCTCCGGGTCGACGGAGCCGTGGACAACCCCTTGAGGTTCACGTACGAGGGCTTCCTCGAACTGCCGACCGTCAGGTTCACCTCGGACTTCCACTGCGTCACGGGATGGACGACGTACGATAACGCCTGGGAAGGGGTTTCGATCCGAGAGCTCGCCGAGCGCGCGAAGATGCGGGACTCGGCCAGGTACGCAACTTTCCGTTGCGGAGACGGCTACACGACCTCCCACCCCAACGAGGTCTTGCTGGGACCCGACGTCCTCCTCGCGTACCGGCACGACGCAAGGCCCTTGCCCATCGAGCACGGCGGTCCCGTCCGATTAGTGGTGCCGAAGCGGTACGCCTACAAGAGCGCGAAGTGGGTCCGAGCCGTGACGTTCACGGAGCGCGAGGAACTCGGCTACTGGGAGATGCGCGGCTACAGCAACACCGCGGACCCTTGGATGGAGGACCGCTACGCCTGATTTCCATGCAGGAAACTCCATAAGCCGCACCCTCTTTGCCCACGTCCGGCGACCGCGTGTCCGCACGCCCTGAAAGGGAGGACCGCCCGGACGAGCGGCGGATGACGTTCTTCGAGCATCTCGAAGAGCTACGTCAGCGTGGGAAGGTCGTCATCATCGTGGTGATGGTGCTCTTCGTGTTCTTCTTGATCTTTTCGATTCAGCCCTTCGTCTTCGACTCGAGGGTCATCTTCCTCCCCGTGCCCGGCTTCCTGTTCTACGATCCAGCCTACGGCAACGATCCGATTTCTAGCCAGGTGTTTCGCGCCCTTGTGAGCTACCTGAAGCCTCCCGGGGTCAACCTCACAGGGGGTGAGCCCTGGGCGGGGGCTGTCGTCCAACTGAAGGTGGCCTTCTTCCTCGCGATCGTCGTCGCCTCCCCTCTCATCGCGTACGAGTTCGCGAAGTTCGTTGGACCCGGGCTCAAACCCTCCGAGAAGCGGGTCATCTTCCGCATCGCCGCCCCGATCATCGTCCTCTTCATTACCGGGGTGATCGTCGGCCTGCTCTATGTGTTGCCCTTCACTTTCGACCTCCTCTACGCGATTCAGAGGACCCTCGGGGTCGACATCTACTTGCTCTTCATGGACGATTTCATCAGTTTCGTGCTGACGTTCCTCGTCGCCTTCGGCCTTGCCTTCGAGCTGCCCGTCATCATGTACGCTCTCACCCAGGCGGGCCTCGTCAAGCCGGAGTTCTGGGTCAAGAACTGGAGGTACGCGGTCATCGGGATTTTCGTCTTCGGGGCCGCGATCACGCCGGACGGCAGCGGCATCACGATGCTCGTCGTCTCGATCCCCATGCTCCTCCTGTATGGCCTAGGCTATATGTTCATCCTGCGAGGTCAACGAATGATGACGAGGGCGAAAAGCTCTTAAGCTGAGGCCCTTCTGGGGCACCTTGGAGCGTCCCCATGCCGTCCGCGATGTGGGACATCGCCGCGCAGTTCGGTCTGCCGGGTGGATTCGAGTGGATCATCATCCTCATCATCATCGCGATCCTCCTGCTCTTCGGACCGCAGAAGATCCCCGAGCTCGCGCGCGGGCTCGGACGGGCTCTCGGTGAATTCCGCCGCGGCAAGGCCGAGCTCGAGAGAGAAGTCTCCGCCGAGATCGCCGCCGCAGACACGCGGGACCAGCGTCTCCGTGTGGAGAAGACCGCGTCGGCCCTGGGCATTCAGACGGCGGGCCGGAGCGAGTCGCAGATCAAGCTGGACATCGCACGTGCCGTCGACAAGGTGCCGGACGACCAAGTCGTCGCAGCGGCCCAGGTCATGGGCGTCTACACTAAAGACGCCGATGTCCAGCGCTTGAAGGAGAAAATCATCAAGGCCCTGAACGTCTGAGCGCGTCTTCACCCGGCACCTGCGCCCACCTTCCCTCATGCTTCCCGTTATGTTTATGCGAGCCATGCCTTTACGCGGGACCGGACGTGGAGACGGGGCATGAGGGCTCTTGACTACGCGCACCGCCGTCTCGTGAACGCCCTAGGCCCGGAGCGGGTCGCGGCCGGGGAGCTCGAGCGCATGACCTACAGCCATGACTTCGCTTCCCTCCCGAAGGTCGCCCTGCTCCAGTGGAGGCTCTACCCCGATTTCGTCGTGCTGCCGCAGACCACGGAAGAGGTCTGCCGGCTCGTCGAGTTGGCCGACGAGACCCGGCTGCCCCTCGTCCCCCGAGGGAGCGGGTCAGGGATGGTCGGCGGTGCCGTCCCAAACCGCGGTGGCGTCGTCGTCGACATGCGCAGGATGAACAGGATCCTGTCCTTGGACCCCGACGCGCTCACGTTGAGCGTGGAAGCGGGGGCCACGTGGCGGGAGATCGTCGAGTTCGTTGAGGCCCGTGGCTTTGCGCTGCCCGTCGTCCCTGCCGGATCTCCCGCGAGCACGATTGGGGGCGCCTACAACAGCGGTTCCCCGTGCTTCGGGTCGTACCGTCATGGGTCCCTGCTCGATCAGGTCCTCGAACTCGAAGTCGTCTTGCCGGACGGCAAAGTGATCCGGACCGGGGCCGCCGGAGATGGCGGGGCCTATTCGGATCTCAAGGCCCTGTACTTCGGCGCGGAGGGGACCTTGGGAATCGTGACTAAGGCCGTGCTCCGGCTCGTGACGAAGCCGGAGGAGGTGCGGGCCATGGGCTTTGCCTTCCGGGACCTGAAGGCGGGCGTCCGCTTTCTCCAGGCAATTGTGGACTCGGGCGTCGTGCCCTACCATGTCGACGTTCGAGACCGCAACCACTTCGTCTTCGAACGCGCGGTTCGGGCGGATGGCCCGGATCCAGCAGACATCGTGCTCGCGGTCCTCTCCGGGCCCAAGGATGAGGTCGCCGAGCAAGCGGGGATTCTCGACGGTCTGGCGACCGGAGGGGACGCTACGAAACTGGACGGCGAGGTGGCCGCGTCTCTTTGGGACCGCCGGTACGTCGTGTACAGTGCGCGTCGCGTGAGCCGGGGCTTGCTGCCATCCCACAGCCTCGTCCCCGTTGCACGTCTCGAAGACGGCGTCGCCGCCGCCGCGCGGCTCATCGACAAACTGAGCCTCCAGGGGGCGATTACGGCGTCGCTCCTCAATCCGGTCACGGCGGTCCTGAGCCCCTATGTCCTCATGGACGACACGAGCCTCCTGGGCCCGACGAGCTTAGCCTTCGCGAAGAGGATGGGCGATGCGGCCTTCCGCCTTGGAGGTCATCCGGTGGGACTCGGACTCCTGATGACCTTCAACCTCCGGAAGATGCATGGCCATGCCACGGCCACGATCGGCTCCGTGAAGGAGGTCATCGACCCCGACCGCAAGATCAATGGCGGCAAGACGATTGAATGCTGGTCCCGCTACACCTGGCCCTTCATCCGGACGATCTACCCTCGGGCGGTGCGGCTGGGTCTCGAGGTCGCGGCGTTCCTCCGCTGGATCAAGCCCATCCAGGACAAGTTCGTCCGGCCGTTGGTACGCGGGGGCGTGTGACGTGGGGTTCCTGCGGGACTGGACCTTCATCGAGGAGGCCACCCGCATTCCCGCCCTTTCGGAGTTGGTCCGCGAGGCCCTGATCCGGGCGGTCTTTGTTCGGGACGATCGGGTGCTGCCTCGGGACATCATCGCGGACCTTTCGCACGCGCCTGCGGTCACCGTCAAGGTGAAGGACGATGTGGAAGTCCGCAAGCTCGTCCAGGTGCTGAACGGCCAGGAGAGCACCGCGACCCTCGGCCTCAATGCCGAGGATTTCCACTTCTTCCGACAGCGCCTCAGCGTCGGCAAAGGGGAGATTGCGGGGATCGCCACCCGGCCGAGGCTCCTTCTCACGTACGACTGGCTCGTGCCGGAACGGCAAGGGGTCCAGCTGGACGTCTCTGCATACAACCGCGTGGAATGGCCGGACGGCGGGCCGCGGGCCATCGCCCAGGTGGGCGCACCCTGGAAGGCCCTCTACGATGACGCCGTCGCTCGGGGTCATCACGTCCCGTTCGTGCCCGCAGTCCCCCTCGATTTCGCCATTGGCGATGCGATCTGGGGCGAGGCGCCCTTCGCGTCCTACGAGGCCGACTTCGGCGCATACGTCCTCGGCATCCGGGCGATCTCCGGATACGGGCACCGGGCCCGCATCGGCTTCGACGAGGTGTCCATCGAGGGTACGGGGTACGATCTCCTGCATGGCATCCTGGGCCTGGCGGACGAGTACGTGGTCCCGCTCGAAATCGCCCTGCGCCTCGAGGCGCGGTCGCCAGCCCAGCGGACCCTTACGTACGCCTTCGAGGATGCAGGGAAGCTTGCGGAGGGCCTCGCCAAGCTCGCCCGCTCGGGCCGGTCCCCCGCGTGGATCCATGTCGTCGATGCGGCCGCGGCATCCCTTCTGCGGCCCGGAACCCCCGCGGATCCTTTCCGCGTCCAGGCCGTCCTGCGCGGCACCGAGGCAGGCATGCCGGCGAAGGAAAAGGCTATCGATGCGGCCTTGGCGGGATTCAAGGCGAAAGCCTCCGATGTGCCGAACCCCTTCGATGTTCCCGCGGATGAGTACCGAAAGACTTCGGAACGGATCGCACGACAATTGTTCGTCGGAGGGGTCCGAGTGCCGGTCAAGGCCCTCGGCGAATTTCGCGCGAAGCTCCAGACGATTGGGGAGCAGAACGCCGCGAAGCCCGCGATGTTCGCGATCCTGCAGTCGAGCGGCATGGCGACGGCCTTCCCGTGTTTCGACGCGCCAAAGGATCGAACCCGCATCTACGAGCTATCCCGAGGGCTCGGCCAGCTCGCGAAGCAGATTCCGAGGGCGGTCTTCGTTTCCCGGCTCGCACGCCTCTGGTACGAGAAGCCGGACTATGTGCGGCGGACGTCGATCCTGCGGCAACTCAAGCTCTGGGTCGACGCGGCCCACGTGGCGCAGCCGCTCTTGCGTGCGTGAGGAGATCGCCCTCGCGACGGACTACATTTGCGGGGCGCCGCATGCCGGGCAAATGGCTTGGTCCTGCTCCAAGATGGACTGGCAGGCGAGGCATCGCCCCAAGCGGATCCGGATCGGGAGGAGGGAGACGAGGATCCCGAGTGGGATGAAGACGAGGGCCATCCACCACGTCCTCGTGACGAGGCCCTCAATCCCGACCGCGACCAGCAGAACGCCGCCGACCTTCATCGCGATGATCGCTCGCTGGACGCGCGGGAGGTTCTTGATCGTCTGCATCTCCTGGCGGTAGGTCATGCGTTCCTTCTTCGGGGCCTTGTGTGCGACGACACCTTCCCCGGGAGACGCGTTGGAGTCCATCTATGCCCCTCCGACCTTCGCCGCCGCAGGCGTCGCGGCCGGCTTCGGAGGCGGGGCTGGGGCACCGACTTGGACGAGCCTGCCGTCGCGAATCTCGAACCCATACTTCGGGATCATCGTGATGGCGTCGACCGGACAGACAATCGCGCACTTCTCGCACCCGACGCAGTTGTCGTAGATGATGACGGCCTTCCGCGAGGTATAGGAGTACTCTGGCAGCGCGAACTTCCGATCTGCCATGCCGATGGCCTCGAAGGCACAGTTGTCGAAGCAGTGCGTGCACCCCATGCACACTTCCTCGTCGACGACCGCCAGGGTGCCGCGCCCCCGGATGAACTCCTGCGTCCGCGGGCGGTAGAACTGCTTGTACCGATCCTTCGCCAACTGGAGGTTCATCTGGCGGACAGTGCGATAGTACGTCGTGAGGGGGTCCGTGGACGGCGCTTCAGGCTCGGCGGGTGCGACCGTCGCCATCAGCTGCCCCCCTTCCGACCGGGGGGCGGAGGCTCCTTCCGCTTCGCATCAACGTTGCCCCCCGACGGATAGTCGCCCGGCAGGGCTTCCGCAAGGAACTGGGTGATGTCCATCACCCGGTACGGGTAGCGCTGCTCGGCGGGCTTCCACTTGTTCTCGTGGTGGAGACAGCCGAAGTGGGTGAGGCACTTCGGGCAAGCGGTGAGGAGGACATCGGCGCCCACCTCCGTGGCCTCGTCCATCCGCTTCGCGGTGAGCCCCTTCGTCTTGTCGTTGCAGTACATCATCTGGGCCACGCCGCAACACTGGGCGTCCGCGCGGAAGGTCTTGAGTTCCACGAGGTCCGCATAATCCACGCGCTTGATGAGCTCCCGCGGCTCTTCGTAAACAGGCCCGACGGGCATCTGCCGACACGAACGGCACGGATCCTGGTATGCGACGCGGACGCGCTTGCCGCCGTCGCCTCGCGGGGGGATCCGGAGGCCTCGCTCGTACAGGATCTGCGTGATGTGGACGACCCGAACCTTCGGGAGTCGGTAGTCCAGCCGGAAGGTCCGGTAGCCCTCCGCGCACGAGGTGACGAGGGTCTTCACGCCGAGCATCTCGATGATCTTCGTGTTGTAGTCCCGCATCCGCTTGAACACGTCGATCTTGCCTTGCCAGAGTTGGTCGTGACCGCAACATTTCATGAAGGACCGGTCGAGGATCATCGGCTCGATCCCGACGGCGCGGAGGAGCTTGATCGAGGAATCGAAGATAATCCCATGGTTCGTGTCTCCGTAGTTCATGTGGGAGAACTGCATCTCCTGGTCGTAGTAGTCGATGCAGCCGGGATAGTACGCGTACTCCGACTTGTGCTCGACCTTGATCTCCGGAATCGTCGTGTCGTCGGCCTCCGCATCCAGGAGCCGGAACAAGACCGGGTGGGGGATCGTGCGCCCGGGGCCGTACTCCGTCTCCGTCATCATCGTGGCTCACCTCCGTCCGCGGCCAGCTGGCCGTACGCCTTCGCCCGCTCCTCCAAGATGTAGTCGCTGTACTTGATGTCCAGAGGGCACACCGCGCTGCACGCATCGCATGCGAGGCAAGTCCACAGGGGGACGCCGTCGTGCTGCTTCTTGAAGGTGTTGTAGACGAGGTTGAGGCCGCCGAGGGCGTCGTCCTCGACCTTTGTGACCGGACATACGGTGTGACACTTCCCGCACTGGTAGCATTCGTTGAGCAGGTACTCGTACGTGCTGTAGGGCCGCCGGAGGCCGAAGTAGCCCGTCGCCGCGACGAAGAGAGGGAGGAACAGCAAGGTATTCATGTTCGGCAGGAGGACCGCGAGGATCCAGACGAGGCCCGTGGGGTCGGTGAACCTCATCACGAAATAGAGGGCCGCGAAGCCGACGAGACCGGCCACGCCTGCCCGCCACGTCGTTTTCAGTGCGCGCGTCTCGGGCTGCAGGAGGACCGAGATGGCCACCGCGACGCACGTGCCCGAGAGGACGAAAAGGAAGATGGAAAGCGGGACGACGTAGGGATAGAGCGCCGGGGGAAGCCACCCGGGGGCCAAGAGGATGAGGAGGGACTGGATTGCGACGAGAGCGGCCGCGGGAACGATCGTCGCAACGAGCCAGCTTCGCATCGGGCGGTAGGCGAGGCGTCGCAGAGCGACGTACGCCACGAGGCCCACGAGGAAGGGGGCGGCGAGGAACATCGCGACCAGGGTCGGGTCAGGAATCAGGGGAGACTGGGTAACAATCTGCGTCACAGGGTCGACGACGGCCGGGGTGCGCCATCGTTCGAAGATGACCTCGCGAATCGCATAGAGGGACGCGACGAAAATGAAGACGATGAGGAACGCGACCCCGAAGGCGGAGCGGAACGGGGCTTTCGCGGGCCTCGCCTCGCGACCCCGGTCGAGGAAGACGAGCAGGACAAGGAAGATCACCGGGATGCCGGAGAGGATGTCCCCCCAGAAGGCCGGGTTGAAGTTGATCACCGTCCCCGTGATGGGATCCGTGACCGTGAACTGGGGGAAGTACTCCGCCACCTTCAGGAGGCCCCACGAGAACAGGAGGTACCAGTCCGGCACGATGAGCTCGGACAGCTGCGGACTCCTCGCGGGGCCGAGGGCGGGGACGAGGTAGCCCGACAGGAAGTACATGATGGCAATGAGGACCGAGATCACGACGAGGTCGCGGGTGATCTCCTGAGGGAAGAATGGAATCCCCGGCTGCTTGTCTGGCCTCTGCGGGCCGTACTCCCGTGGGAATCCCGGGCGCGCTTCCAACACGCGGTGCTTGACCATCTCGAGTTCCATGGGTCACCTCAGTGCGGCTCCGCCACGCCTTGAATCCAGACGAGCGCCATGTGGACGAGGATCAGGGCGGTCGTGATTAGGGGGAAGATGAAGATATGGTACCAGTACATCCGGAGGACGTACACCCCGGAGAGGGTGTTCGTGTCTCCCCAAAGGAGGACCGCGAGGGCGTCGCCGATGACCGGCGTCGCCCGCGCCATGTTGATGCCGATGTTCGCCGCGCCCTCGCTCAAGTTGTTCGCCGGCAGGAGATATCCGGAGTAGCCGAACAGGATCGTCAGGAGGAGGAGCACGACTCCGATGAGCCAGTTGAGCTCGCGGGGCTTCTTGTACGCTCCGGTAAAGTACACGCGGGCGAGGTGGAGGAGGACCGCCGCAATCATGATGTGGGCGCCCCAATGGTGCATCCCGCGCGTGATGTATCCAAACGGGATCTGATTCATGATCCGTTCCATGGACTCGTACGCCGGATTCGTCAGCTCGCCCGTCGGCGTGAGTTGGAAGGTGCCGTCCGGGACGTAGAAGAAGCCCAGGAAGATGCCCGTGATCGTCAGCACGATGAAGGACACGAAGGCAATCCCGCCGAGGCAGTAGAGAGGGTACCAGTACCAGATCGTCTTGAGCTCATACTTCTCGGCATGGCTGCGGGGCATCTGTCGCTGGTCCGTCGCGAGCACCTTGGCCGTGAGGCCTGCCCACGGGACGCTGGGAAAACGACTGTAGAGCCAACCGAAGAGAGTCCGCCCCGCACCCCGTCTTAATGAACCTCGGTCCGCCATCGCAACGCCTCTAGCAGTAGACGTACCAACGCGCGTCGACCATGCCTCCGACGAGCGTGTCGTACGCGGCTCGGACGGCGATAACCGGAAGCGAACGGTTGGCAGGACCGTGCACGAATTGGGCCCCGACGTACGTCGCATTGTTCTTGGGGTTCGTGCTTTTCACCAGGACCATCGGATCGTACTGTGAGGCGTGGCAGATGCAGTAGACGGGGTCCTGTCCATATACCGAGTAGGTGGGCGAATAATTCACATTCGGGGCGTCGGCGGTCGGAATCACGTGCCAACCGGGATAGCAGCACAGATGCACGCAGCGGTCGAACAGGGTCACGATGCGTAGGTCGCGAGTCGGGTCATCATAGTAGAGGCTGAAGCCCGCAAGCTCGGGCGGGAGGGTCACGTCGGTGGGAGCCTGGAAGTTCGTATCGTCCCGGGGGACACGGATCACGAGGACGGGATACCCGGTCCCGGGAATCCACCGATCTTGCTGGTAGATTCCGCGCCAGGTGCCCGTCGCGCCCTGCCAGAGCTCGAAATCCGTCACCTTCACGGGGGTCCCCGCCTTGCTGTTCCACCACTGGGGTGTCGGGAATCTCGTGTATTCGATCGTCTCGCGGACCTCGCCCTCGAACTCCTTGGGCGGTGGGAAGATCTGGCCCCATACGCCCGCCGTGAGGGCGCCGAGGGTCCCAACGGCTCCGACCGTGACGCCCAACTTGACCCATTCGCGTCGGGTCCAACCGGGCCTCTCCTCCTCCCAGGTCATCTGGCACGCCTCACCGGAATGGCCGCTGCGGCACGATCTTTGGCCGTCGCACCTTGTGCACGAGTTCGTCTGTCATGTAGTGCTTCCGCCAAAGATCCAGGACCACGGCGAGCAGCACGAAGATCATGCCGGAATAGACACCAAGGAGGACATTGGCGGAAGGATCGTACACGCCGGAGACGACCTCCAGCGCAATGAGCACGACGAGGATCGTGAACCACAGGATGCCGACGATGAGCCCGGCGAGGGCCAGGGCCGCCATCGAACTCCGACGCGGTGCATCCGATCGGATCACTTCCGTCACGGGAGCCCCTTCCGCACGTGCTCCTTGTGGTCCGTGAACCGCCGGCTCGAGGACTTGACCACGAAGTAGCTGATACCGATCCAGACGATCATCGCCACAATCGCGATGATGCCGATCCAATACGCCCGGAGGAAAACCCCTAACTCCGCCGCCGGCTCGGGCGTCGTGGCGAGGACGATATCGCCGATCATGCCCACCCCCCGGTGAGGGACGCAAAAGAAGAGGATGCCTCGACCGCCCGCCGTCGGCTCAGGCGTGAAAGTCACGTTTCCGAAGACGATCTCGTCTATCGCGGCGATCGTGAATTCGAGCGACGCGCTCTCCTGGGGTTGGAGGAGTCCTGTGTCGATGACGATGTTGCCTGCGTCGTCATTGATTGTAAATGTGTGCACGGTGCCGCTCGCGACGGACTCGTTGTTCACGAACGTGACGTTGAGCACGATGGGGACCTGGGGGATCAGGATTCGGGACGGGGTGAAGACGAACGCGTTGTTGACCGTCTCCCCGTACAATACGAGGCTCATCCGTGGCACCGCGGGCTGAGCGGGGGCCGACGAGGGCACGAGGCCCAAGGCCGCGAGGGTCGTCGCCAAGCTCATCACGACGACGAGTGCGGCCTTCCTCATCCCATGACCCTCCGGCTTCCACTCTCAGGAGAAGTCGCCGGGCCGCTGCGACAAACTCCTTTTCCTATTTATAGCTTGTCGAAATTGCTTCAGCGATGCTCGTCGTAACCTGATTTGCATCGGTTTTCGGACGAAGAATGAATGCCGTGCGATATCGATTCGTCTATATCTATATAAGTCTGTGAATGCTTCTTGCCCGGGGATTCCGATTTCGCGAGGCCACGGGACTCGGGAGCATGACCAAACCTTTAAAAACAGGCCGACTCTCCCCACGACCGCTGCGCATGAAGAAGGAGGAAACTCTCCATCGGATCAAGGAGACCGAGGAGGAGGTTCGCTCCGCAAAAGAGCTGGCCCTGCAGGAGAAGGAACGAATCCTGCGGACGGCACGTCGCGATGCCTTGGAACTCCGCGAGGCGCTCCTCGCCGAGGCGGAGCAACGCTACCAGGCTATCGTGCGAGATGCGGAGGCGTCGATCGACCGCGAGAAGGAACGGCTTCTCGACGAGGGCCGTCGGCAGGCAGCGGCGCTGAAGGCGAACGGTGCAGCGAACTTAGACCGGGCGGTCCAACGGCTCGTTGAGAAGTTCAAGGGTGCCGTGCATGCTTAAGCCCGTCCCAATGACGCGGGTCCTCGTCGTCGGCCCCTCGGACCGCCTCGAGGAGACCATCGAAAGGTTGCACGCCTTGAAGCTCCTCCACATCGTCGACCATCGGGAGGGCGAGGCGGGGCTCCCGATCGGGAAACCCTTGGAGAAGGCCACGGCGGCGTCGGAGGAGCTGGTGAAACTGCGGTCGATCTCCTCCGTCCTCCAAATCGACGAGAAAACCGCTCCCGATGAGGCAGAGGCTATTGGCGATGTCCGGGGGAAAATCCTCTCCCTGGAATTGAACATCTCGGAGGAGGACGCTGCCCGCAAGAAGACCCAAGCCCTCATCGCGGATCTCACCCGCCGGATCGAGGAGCTCACTCCTTTCGCCCAAGTCCCGCTGCTCCTGCAAGACTACCGCGGCTACGAGAGCCTCGAGGTCTTTGTCGGAAAAACCGCAAGAGAGGTAACGGGCCTCGAGAGGGTGGCGACGGAATATGAGACCTTTTCCGCGCCAGGGTTCCTGGCGGTCTTCGTCTCCAGGGAGCAAGCACCGGCGGTGCGCGAGCGCTTGGTCCAGCAAGGGTTCTCGAGCCTTGCCGTGCCGGAGGGCGATGGTGACCCGCGGGCGATTCTGGCGGAGCTGAACACGGAGAAGGAACGCTGGGAAAGGCGCCTCGAGGAAATCGAGGAACGCCTTGGCAAGCTCCGACAGCGCTACGCCGGTTTCCTCGTTGCCGCGAAAGCTCACCTCGAGGTGCAGGTCGAGAAGGCCGAGGCTCCCCTGCGATTCGCGGCCACGGAGCACAGTTTCGTCGTCGAGGGCTGGATCCCGGAGGAGCGCGTGAATGACCTCGGAGACTCCCTCCGCGCAATCCCTGACTTGTTCTTCGACGAACTCGAGACCGAAGAGCACTCGGGCGAGCCGCCCGTCCTCCTCCGCAATCCGAAACCCTCCAAGCCCTTCGAGATGCTCGTGAAGCTGGTCTCGATTCCTAGCTACCGCGAGATCGACCCGACCTTCAGCGTGGTCCTCATCTTCCCCGTCTTCTTCGGCCTCATGATCGGTGACGCGGGCTATGGCCTCACATGGCTCATCTTCGGCGGACTCCTCCTCCGACGACTGAAGCCCGGTGGGCTTCGGAACCTCGTCATCACGCTGATCTGGGGCGGCGTCTTCTCCATCCTCTTTGGGCTTTTCCTCTTCGGAGACATCTACGGCATCCCATTCCATCACCCGCCTGCGGAGGCGGGGATCGACCCTCGGATCGCCGCGATCAATTGGTCCGATATCATCGGGCTCGAGATCCCGTACAGGCCGCCCATCGAGAAGCTCTATCAGGTCACGGATTTCCTTGGGCTGGCTCTGCTCGCCGCGTACCTGCACCTCACCTTGGGGTACGGCATCGGCTTGGCCGACGAGATTCGCCACAGCCGGAAGCACGCGCTCGGCAAGTTCGCCTGGATCCTCATCCTGCTCGGGATGTACGTCCTCATCCTCGTCCGCACGGCCCTCTATCCCGGCATGGGGCGAACAATCTGGGACACGGTCTTCGCTTGGTTCCCGCGCGGCGATCCCCTCGGGTTGTTCCCCCCAGACTTGCTCATCCAGGCCCAGCTTGGGTTCACCGCGGCGAACCCGATCCCGGCCGTGGCCCTGTACCTCCTGATCGTGGGAATCCCCCTGCTCGTGATCACGGAAGGGTCCCTCCACATCATGGAAGTCTTCGGCTTGCTCGCGAATCTCGTATCCTACGGCCGTCTCGCCGCCGTGGGCGTTGCGAAAGCGGCCATGGCGCTGGCGTTCAACATCATCATCTTCACGTCCTTCTTCTTCGTCTACCAGGACACGGGGAATGTCGGGTACCTCATCGGCGGGATCGCCTTGCTCGTCCTGCTCCAGGCAATCGTCTTCCTCCTGGGGGCGATCTCCGCATACATCCAATCCATTCGTCTTCACTACGTTGAGTTCTTCCAGAAGTTCTTCAAAGGGAACGGGACGGAGTTCCGGCCCTTTGGCGTGAAAGCAAAACCGGAGGTGTGATAGCACATGGCGGTGGACGCAAGCCAGCAGGGATTGGTCGCCATGGCCGCGGCGCTGACCGTCTTGGGGACGGGACTCGCCACGGCCTGGGCGGAGAAGGTGATCGGAGCCGCCTCGGTGGGCGCGATCGCGGAGAAACCCGAGCTCTTCGGCCGGGTGCTCCCGTTGCTCGTGATCCCCGAGACGATCGTGATTTTCGGCCTGATCATATCATTCCTGCTCCTTGGCCAGCTTGGCGGATAGACGAGAGGGGCCCGATGTCCCTCGATACGGTCGTCGAAGCGATTCGGGAACGAGGTCGGACCGAGGCGGAGGAAATCCTCGCCGAAGCCCGAGCCGAGCGAGAGCGGGCCCTCGCGGCCACGCGGGCGGAAGGTGCGAAAGCGATCGCCGAAGCGGAGTCGCGCGCCCGCGAGGACGCGAAGCGCAAGGGTATTCAGGAGATCGCTCGAGCCGAACTAGAAGCGAGAAAGATCGTGCTCGCCGCCCAGAAGGAAACCTTAGACGAGGTCCACCGGCGGACCCTGATCCGCCTTGGGAGTCTGGAGGAGAACCTCGCTCTCCTGAGGGCGTTGCTCGAGGCGAACGAGGCGGAATGGCGACCGGGGGGCCGCGTCTCTTCGAACGCGAAGGACGAGGCCCTCGTCCGCCGGATCGTCGGCGACCGCTACGCCGGCCGGATCGACTGCGCCGGCGGCGTCATCATCGAGAGCGCGGACGGCACACGACGGGTCGATCTACGGTATGAGACGATCCTGCGCAGCGTGTGGGATGACTCCGTGAAGGAGGTAGCAGAAATCCTATGGCCGACGAAGGCGTCCCAGGCCTAGCTCCGGAGGGCCTCCAGCCCCTCGTCCGCCGGTTACGCTGGATCCGAGACCGGATCCCCATCGAATCCGGTAATTATCCCTATGTCACGGCCCGCGTGAAGGCGAAACGGGCATTGCTCCTCCCTGAGGGTACGTACGGCCGCCTCCTCCAGATGACGATCCCCGAAATCGCACGAATCCTTGGCGAGGGGGACTACAAGACGGAGATGCTCGCCCTCGGGACGCGCTATTCCGGGGTGGACCTCATCGAAATGGCCATGTCCCGGAACCTGGCGAAGACGTACACGAAGATCTATGAGTTCTCGGAGGGGAACCTCCGGACGATGATTGCGCGGTACCTCGATCGGTACGACCTGCAGAACATCAAGACAATCGTGCGGGGGAAGGCGTACGGAGCGAAGAGGAGCGAGGTCGAGGAGGACCTCGTGTCCGCCGGCAGCTTCAGCGAGGAGTTCCTTCACGAACTCGTGGAGGCCGAGAACCTGGAAGCGGTCTTCGACAGCCTCGAGGGGACGATTTACATGCGGGCCCTGGAGGCAATGGGTCGCCGGCCGTCGGAGGTCGAAAACTGGGCGGAATGGGAGGACCGCGTCTCGCGGCTCTACTACCTGGACCTCCTAGCCTCGATCCCGCCGAGCACGGATGCAAACCGGCTCATGCGCACGTTCGTCGAGCGGGAGATCGACATCGTGAATCTGAAGACCCTCCTGCGGATCTGGGCCTCGGAGGCAACCTTCGAGCGTGAGGTGTTCCTCCCCGGGGGGCTCGAGATGGCGCCGGAGGCCCTTGAGGAGATGGCCCCAATGGACTTCGAGGCCCTCCAAAAGGCCCTGAGCGCGTACTCCTTCTACGAGGACATCGAGGCGGACCTCGACCGCGTCCAGCAGACCGGGGTCGGCGTGCTCATCCGCAAGGTCGAGAAGGTCCACCTCATGCAGGCCTCGCGGTATGCACACCTTCATCCCCTCTCGATCCTTCCGATCTTGGACTACATCGTCCGGAAGGACCGGGAGGTCCAGAACATCCGGCTCATCGCCCGCGGCAAGGAGAGCGGACTTCCCAACGATGTGATCCAGAGCCTCTTGGTGGTCTAAGGTGGAACTCGCGGCGGTCGGCCGGGACGACTTCGTCCAGGGATTCAAGCTCGTCGGCGTCCGGAAGGCGGTCACCGCCACAAAGGAGGACCTGGAGCGGAAGATTGGCGAGGTCCTGCAGGATCCCGATGTCGGGATCCTGATCCTCGACACGGCCGAGATGAAGCAGCTGAGCCATAGCATGCGGCGCCGCCTCGACGTGCTCGCGAAGCCCGTCGTCATTGCGGTCGGGGCAATCGAGTCGGAGGACCTGCGCACGAAGGTCCGGCGGGCGATTGGCGTCGATCTGCTGAAGTGAGGAGGTCCCATGGTCGTCTCCGCAAAGGAAACACCGGTCAAGGGGACCGGCGAGCTCGTCCGGGTCGCGGGGCCCGTCGTCACGGCCACGGGGTTGCGCCCGCGGATGTACGACGTCATGCTCGTCGGGAGCGAGCAGCTCATGGGAGAGGTCATCAATATCACGGGGGAACGGACGATCATCCAGGTCTACGAGGACACCTCGGGGCTCCGGCCGGGCGAGCCTGTGGTCGACACGGGCCGGCCGCTCACGGTCGAGCTCGGTCCTGGGCTCCTGGGGAGCATCTACGATGGCGTCCAGCGGCCCCTGCCTGTCCTCCAGAAAGTCATGGGCGACTTCGTGCTGCGAGGCGTCCGGGCTCCCGGGTTGAGCCGCGAGAAGCTCTGGGACTTCAAGCCGGCGGTCAAGGAAGGGGACGCGGTCAAAGGCGGGACAATCCTCGGGACGGTCCAAGAGGCCCGCAACGTCGAGCACCGGGTCCTCGTCCCGCCTGGTGTGGCCGGCACGGTCGTTCGAATCCGATCGGGGTCGATGAAAGTCGACGAAATCGCGGCTGAGCTCGGCGGCGGCCAACGGCTCACGCTGAAACACGACTGGCCCGTGCGGCAACCGCGGCCCGTCAAGGACCGGCTCATGCCGACCGTTCCCCTGATCACGGGCCAGCGCGTCATGGATTTCCTTTTCCCCGTCGCGAAAGGCGGGACCGCAGCGATTCCCGGCGGGTTCGGAACAGGGAAAACGGTTTCCGAGCAACAGCTTTCGAAGTGGTGCGACGCCCAAGTGGTCATCTACATCGGCTGCGGCGAACGCGGGAACGAGATGACAGAAGTCCTCACCCTCTTCCCGAAGCTTGAAGACCCGTACACGGGCGCGCCCCTCATGGAGCGGATGGTCCTCATCGCGAACACGAGCAACATGCCTGTCGCCGCTCGCGAGGCATCCGTCTACACGGGCATGACGCTCGCGGAGTACTACCGAGATATGGGCTACAACGTGGCCCTCATGGCGGACTCCACCTCGCGATGGGCCGAAGCCATGCGGGAGATCTCGAGCCGGCTCGAAGAGATGCCTGGAGAGGAGGGCTTCCCGGCCTACCTGTCCGCGCGACTCAGCGAATTCTATGAGCGCGCGGGTCGCGTGACGACGCTGAACGACCGCGAGGGCTCCGTCACCGTCGTCGGCGCGGTGTCGCCGAGCGGCGGAGACTTCTCCGAACCTGTAACGCAGGGGACCCTGCGCATCGTGAAGGTCTTCTGGGCCCTCGACACGGCCCTGCGGGCGCGGCGGCACTTCCCCGCGATCAACTGGCTCACGTCCTACAGCCTGTACACGCCGATCCTCGAAGGCTACTTCCGCTCGGAAGTCCACGAAGACTGGCCGAAGCTCCGAACCTGGGCCCAGCGGACCCTCCAAGAGGAATCCGAGCTCGAGGAGATCGTTCGTCTCGTCGGGGCGGATGCCTTGCCGCCCGAGCAGCAGCTCACCCTCGAGGTCGCCCGGATGATCCGCGAAATCTTCCTCCAGCAGAATGCGTACCATCCCGTGGACACCTTCTGTCCGCCGGAGCGGCAGCTCAAGCTCATCGCCTCGATCAAGCGCTACGCGGACCTCGGCGCGAAGGCCGTGGCCCTCGACGTCCCCCTCAAGGAGGTCACGAACCTCAGGTCGAGGGAACTCCTCACGCGCGTGAAGTACGAGGAGGCCTTCGACAAGGAACTCGAGAACGCCCTCGGAGCAATGGAACAGGATTTCAAGAAGCTCGAGGTGCGCTGATGGTCAAGGAATACCGGACCATCACCCAGATCGCGGGCCCCCTCATCTTCGTCGAGAAGACGGAGCCCGTCGGGTATGCGGAACTCGTGGAGATCATGCTCCCCGACGGGACCCACAAGCGGGGCCAGGTCCTCGACACCTCGAAGGAGATCGTCGTCGTCCAGGTGTTCGAGGGCACGGCGGGAATCGATCGCCAGGCGAGCGTCAAGTTCCTCGGGGAGACGGTCAAGCTCGCGGTGTCGAGGGACATGCTCGGCCGCATCCTCACGGGCTCCGGGGAGCCCGCCGACGGCGGACCGCCGATCGTTCCGGATAAACGCGTCGCGATCACGGGAGCCGCGATCAATCCGTACTCGCGGGAGCACCCCGCGGAGTTCATTCAGACCGGCATCTCGACGATCGACGGGTCGAACACCCTCGTCCGCGGCCAGAAGCTGCCCCTCTTCTCGGGCGCCGGCTTGCCGCACAACGAGATCGCGCTGCAGATCGCACGCCAGGCCGAGGTCCTCGGGAGCAAGGAGCCCTTTGGCGTGGTGTTCGCCGCGATGGGCATCACCCACGAGGAAGCCCAATCCTTCATGAACGACTTCGAGCGGACGGGAGCCCTGAAGCGAGCGGTCCTCTTCCTGAACCTCGCGGACGACCCCGCCGTCGAGCGGCTCATCACGCCTCGCATGGCCCTGACGGCGGCGGAGTACCTCGCCTACGAGATTGGCATGCACGTCCTCGTCATCCTGACGGACATGACGAACTACGCGGAAGCCCTGCGGCAAATCGGAGCCGCTCGGGAAGAAGTGCCAGGCCGACGCGGCTACCCCGGATATCTGTACACGGACTTGGCCACGATCTACGAACGTGCGGGTCGGATCCACGGGCGGCCGGGGAGCATCACCCAGATCCCGATCCTGTCGATCCCGGACGACGACTGGACCCATCCGATTGCCGATCTCACGGGGTACATCACGGAGGGTCAGATTGGCGTGAGCCGGGAGCTGCATCGAAAGGGTATCTATCCGCCCATCGACCCACTCCCTTCGCTCTCGAGGCTCATGGACGCCGGCATCGGCAAGGGGCGCACACGGGAAGACCACAAGCAGCTATCCGATCAGCTCTACGCCGCCTATGCGGAGGGAAAGGACGCCCGAGGGCTCGTCGCCATCGTCGGAAAGGAGGCCCTCTCGGAGCGGGATCGCAAGATGCTCGAGTTCGCGGATCGCTTCGAGCAGGAGTTCATCCGCCAAGGTGTCGAGGAGGACCGTTCGATCGAACAGACCCTGGAGATCGGCTGGCAGCTTCTCGCTACGGTCGACGAGGCCTGGCTGACGAAGATCGACCGCAAGACCCTCGAGGCGTACCATCCCGCGCGTCGCGGGAAAGCGATTCCGGTGGCTCGCTAGCATGGTCCTCGCGGAATACAAGCCCACCCGGTCTCAGCTGCTCCAGCTCCGCCGCACGCGCCGCATGGCGGAGCGGGGCCATCGGCTCCTCAAGCTGAAGCGGGACGCCCTCATCGTGGAGTTTTTCCGGGTCCTCGAGCGAGCGAAGACGCTCCGCTCGAACCTCGCAGAGAAGTACCGGACCGCAGAGCAGCGCATCGCAATCGCCAGGGCGATCGAGGGTTCCGTCGGCGTTCGGTCGGCGGCCTTCGCTTCGCGGGAGACCCCGACCCTCGGCCTGAGGACGAAGAACGTGATGGGGATTACCGTCCCGAAGATCGATGCCAAGAGCGTGCGGAAGAAGCTCGAGGAGCGCGGATATGGCGTGATCACGACGTCGGCACGCATTGACGAGGCCGCGGAGGCCTACGAAGCCCTCGTCGAGGATGTCATCGTCGCCGCCGAGATCGAGACGACGATGCGCCGGCTCATCGAGGAGATCGAGAAGGTCAAACGACGCGTGAACGCCCTGGAGTATCACGTGATCCCGCAGCTGAGATCCACGGAGACCTTCATCCGCCAGCGCCTCGAGGAGATGGAGCGGGACAATTTCATGCGGCTCAAGAGGTTCAAGGCCGCATGATCGAACGCCTCGAGTCCATATGGCAGAAACCGGAGGCCCGGGCGCGGATCCTCAAGTGGGTCTGGCTCATCTCCACTGGGTTTGTGCTCTTCGGCTTCGCCCTCATCATCTACTGGCTTTTCGTCCGGTGAGGCCGAACAGCTGCCGCGCGGTGGTCCCGTACGGGCTCCGGTAGTGGGCTCCGGAAACGAATCGATCCGTCAGGTCCTTCATGTCCGCGAGGTCCTCGGTCGCTCCGGACCATGTCTCGAATTCCGCGCCGAAGGCCGCTTCGAGATCGTTGACGAAGGCCTTCAGGTCCCTCGAACCCCAGCGTGGGACGCGGCCTGTGTAGATCGCGGCGACATACACATGGGCGCCACGCTCGATGAGAATCGTCTTCCCCGCGAAATCGAAACGATTCACGTCGCCATTCTCTTCCCGGAACGAGTCCCGAATGAACGCCACGATCGCCGTCAGCATGCCAGCGAGGATGTCCTCGTCGCGATCCGGCCGAAGTCGACGGGTGTTGTGCATGATGAGACGGCCTTCCCGCGAAATGATGAAGATATCGTCCACGGCATAGATCCGCCGAATGGCCACCGCGTAGGCGATGTACCCGGATGCGAAAGCGCTAAGCGCAATCAGCGCAAACCACTCCAAGGGGAAGAGCCCGGAGAGAGGCGGGGTCGCCAGGACGGTGATGCGGACGGTGGCCGTCTTACCGGGGGCTGTGGCATTCACAAAGCAGAATGAGTCATTCGGCGTCGGCTCTCCGGCGGTGAACACTGCCGTCACATTCCCAGTCCGGGGCTCAATCAGGCCGGCCTGGCATGTCGTGGACCATTCGACCGAGGGGACAAGCGGGTGATCGTACTGGTCAAAGGCCCTGGCCAGGAAGGTCCTAGACTCGCCGGAGTTCAGGGTCAGGTTGCTGATGACCGAGTTGCCCAAGACGATCTCGAGGCGGTCAAGGGGACCGCGGAATTCGTAGGTAATGCTCACGGATTCAAGGCGAGGCGACAACGTCCCGTTAAGCGTCTCGAAACGTGCGCGAACCCACAAGCTGGCCGCGCTCACGGAGGTCAGGTTCGCGCCGGGGTCCACTGGAGTCGCCCCCGCCGCGTCCACGAGCTCGAAGGTCAGGCGAGTTCCATTCGGAATGTCGGCCTTAACGTCGAATCGACGCCACCTCAGGAACGACGCAATGGGTGGTGCGAACTCATCCGTGGTCACCCAACCCGCGGCCGCATGGCGTTCAAACCCGATGTCCAAGTGGTCCAGGTAGGGCGTTCGGCTCCCATTCTGAGTCGTCAGGATGACCACGATTTGCGCGAAGCGGAACGCCTCCAAATCAAGTGCGACGCCCGCACCGCCGGGAACCGAGACCGGCGAGGTCCAGGTCGGATCCCCGACGGTTGGCGTGTTCCCGAATCTCGCGGAAACCTCGACGGCAGTCTCAGGATCGGACCTGCCGAGCCAGCGCACGGATCGCCATTCCACCGGCACCCCTGCATCGAGAGGCCGGGTCGCGTACGTGGAGTCTCGCATTCCGGGCAGGACCAACGTAACGTTGTCGAGGCCTGCATCAATCCCGCTCGCATAGACCGTGTCCAACGACACCGTAAGGGAGAAAACAATCTCGTAGGTCCCATTCCCCGCGAGCTCCGCGCTCGCGTCGATCGTAACATGACCTGTAAAGCCTCCCGGCGGTATCGTCTGGTTATGCCAGACGCCGCCCGAAGGCCCTGTCAGGGCGAGGCTCAGCGTCGCGTCGGCGAGATTCAGGGACGGCCCAGCCCACCAATCGAAACTGAGGATCGCGGTCCCGGAGGCGGCCGAGGTATTGTCGTTCTTGGAGTACACGCTTCGCACATTCGCCCACTCTGTACCAACCTTGGCCCGCGTGAGGCGGACCGCGTCAACGAGGAGGTCCGAGGCACTCGCACCAGAGGGCGAGTCCGTTCGGAAGCGAATGTGCAGGTCTAGGACGGAGCTGAGCGTGACACCTAGCTGATCGAGGTCAACCACGACCTCGTTCCAGCCGGGACCGAGGCGCAAAGGCGGTGATTCGCCGGAAAAGGTAGAATCGCGAATCCAGACGTAGGTCGCCAGTTCGACCGGAGAGGATGGCCCCTTGACCCAGTACATTAGGCGATCGTAGGAGGACCAATCCTGCCCTGAAAGACTCCGTGCGGCCCCGGCCCAGGCGACGGCGTTCGGCAGCCCGATGGCGTCTCGCATCGAGGCCTCTCCCTCGATTCGCTCCGACGAGGCATAAATGATACTCGACGCACCGGGACTGGAGACCTGGAACCAACCCGCGAGGGAATCGAGGCCGTCAAACATCGTCTCGTTCGCGGCCCCGGCCTCGTGCGTCAAGTAGGCCGATTCATTCGATGGATCCCAACCCGACTTCGTACCGCCCCCGTCGTTCGAGTAGTCCCATGTACCGTCTGCACTGAAGCCCCCGTCGGATATCCGGTTCGTCCAGTCTCCTTTGAGGTGTACGCTCCCGTTGAGGATTGTCCCATTCGGATCCGTCGAGCCTGCTTGAACGAAATCTTCGGTACTGTTGAGAACGACCGTTTCGTTCGTGCGCCGAAGCTCGGCGCCCGCGGGACCAAAACGGATGTCCATGGAATCGAATCCGGCGCCGTCCTCGAAGGTCCATGTGACCGTCTTCGTCCCATCGGAATTATCTGCCTCGGTCGTTGCCGCCGCCGTCGGCGATTGCGCCGGAAGGAGGAAGAGGCCCGCCACGACGAGGAGGAGCAGCATCAGGCTCAGGGACTCTCGGGGCATCCTTCGTGACCTCGGCCGGTCGGTCGTACCTCCCCCCGCTCCCGGCCCGAGAGACCCCTCCCCACGGTGCCCAGAAGGCACACCCGGGTCAGGGGCCGCGTCAATGCGGCGGAGCCTACTTAATCGTTTCGAGCCGACCGGTTCCTAGGATATAAGGCCCGGGTCATCCGTGCGCAAGCTGCTCGGCGGCGACGGACGCGCCGAGGCGCCGGAAGGCTTCCTCGACGTTCTCGCCCGTCTTCGCCGAGGTCATCAGGTAGTCGCACTGAAACGCCTTCGCGATCTGCTCCACGGTTGAGGCCTCGAACTCGGCTTGGGCGGGGAGGTCGGCCTTGTTGATTGCGATGAGCACCGGCACACGGCCGACGACCTGCTCGACCCCGTCGATCCAGTCATCGAGGTCCACGAGGCTCCGCCGGCGCGTGAGGTCCGCCACCGCCAAGATGCCGTTCGCGCCGTAGAAGTAGGCGTCCTTCAGGAGCTCCTGGAATCCCTTCTCTCCCATGATGTCCCAGATCGTCATGTCGATGTGGACGAGCAGATCCTTGTCCGGCAGGAACACGCGCATCTCCCGCTTCGAGACCTTCGTGCCGATCGTCGTGACGTACCGGTCGTCGAACATGTCGAGCACATAGCGGCGGATGAGGGAGGTCTTCCCGACCGCCTTCTCGCCGACGAGACAGACCTTCGTCTTCAGGTGCTTCGTGGTCGTCATGAAGGCGCCCTCGGCAGGTTCCCCGCTGCCCATCCGAGTACGCTACTTAATCGTTGCCGACCCGTTCTCGCAGGCGATTCAACCCTCGGGCGGGTATCCCTCGCGCTCGAGGATCATCCCCGCGATCCGGCGGAACACGGCCTCGACGTTCTCGCCCGTCTTCGCCGAGGTGTAGTAGAACGGGGCATGGAAGGATCCCGCGATGGGCTGAATCTCGCGCTCCCCAAAGGGCGAGGTCGCCTCCTCGCGGAGGTCGTACTTGTTGACTGCGATGATGACGGGCACCTTGCCACAGACTTTGAACACGCTGCCGACCCATGCCTCGAGTTCCCGCAGCGTCGAGTAGCGCGTGATGTCCGCGACGGCGAGGATCCCCTTGGCTCCATGAAAGAAGGCCTCTTTCAGGAGTTCCCGGAAGGCCTTCTCTCCCATGATGTCCCACATCGTCAGGTCGATCTGAACGGGTCGCTCCACCTCCGGGGGCCGGAAAGTCTCGACCCGTTTCGAGACCTTCGCGCCGAGCGTCGTGATGTACCGATCGTCGAAATGGTCCTCCACGTACCGCCGGATCAGGCTGGTCTTCCCGACCGCCGCCTCGCCGACGAGGCAGACCTTCGTCTTCATCCGCGCGATCTCGGCCATGGGTTGGGGGAACCGATTTATGGAGGCTTACTTAAGGGTGGCGACCTGCGTCTCAGCCATCCGAAGCTTTTTCTTGGGAGCCCTGCATCGGTTCTCGATGCAGGTTCGGCATCGGCTCATCCTCGCTCTGGACGTCCCGGAGGGGGCCCGGGCGAGGGCCATCGCCGACCAGGTGCGGCCCCACGTCGACGCGATCAAGGTGGGCTGGCCGCTGACGATGGTCGGGGGGATGGCCGTCGTGCGAGACCTCGCCCGAGGCGGCTACGTCCTGTGTGACTTCAAGGTCGCGGACATCCCGACCACGAGCCGTCTGATCGTCGAGCAGGCCGTGCGCGCGGGTGCGCAGGGCGTGATCTGCCACGGCTTCGCGGGGGAGGACTCCGTTCGCGCGTGCGTTGAGGCGGCCGGCGGTGCGGACGTCTTCGTCGTTACCGAGATGAGCCATCCCGGAGGCTCCGACTTCACCGGCCCGCACGCGGAGGAGCTCGCGAGGCTGGCCGTCCGCGCGGGGGCCTCAGGGATTGTGGCCCCGGCCACGCGGCCGGAGAGGGTGAAGGCCCTGCGCGGCATCGTGGGCTCGAAACTCATCTTGTGCCCGGGGGTTGGCGCCCAGGGAGGGCAGGCAGCGGATGCGATTCGCGCAGGTGCGGATGGCGTGATTGTCGGCCGCGCAATCTACGAAGCGAGGAATCCCGCGGATGCCGCGCGAAAGTACGCTCGTGAGCTAGCGTCGACCTAGCGTCTTGGTTTCCGGCCCGGTACGCATTGTGCGGTTTCCGGGTGTCACAAGAGCCTGGATCGGCCAGCATGACGACACTGCCATGGGAACTTAGCACGAGGTTTGTCGTCGACTCGCCTGGAACCTAGGCTCGCACTCGTCCCCTCAAGCCCGCCTAGGCTGGCACACTTGCTCTTTCGCGCTCACCGGTAGCCCACTACTTTGGCCAGGAAATCCACCAAATCCGTGGTCTGCATGACGGAGCCGCAGTACTCGCAACTCGCAAGCTTGGTGAGAGAGGTCTCGCCAGAGATACGGATATGTCCACCACAAGCAGGGCAGGTGTAGTCGGTTGATATCCCGGCTTTCCGCAATTGTTCAATCAGATCGTTCAGGTTAACATGCACCTGCGTTACGACTTGTCGCCGTGCCATCCGGCGAACTTCGCCCGCTTCCTTCCACATCCCGAGTGCCTGGTAGGCCTGGGCCGCAGCCTCGAAGTCTTCCGCCTCCACGAGGCTCTTCGCTGTGGCAAGTCGGGTCTGGCGCACATGGTCTTGATACATCTTAACAGCACGCTGCGCCAGGATCGCCTCAAGCGTGAAGCCCGCGAGAGTCCAGACCTGCCCATTGGTCAGTGGAACCTGGCCGCCTGCTATTTTGGTCCAGGCCCACCTATCGAAACAGGTGGAGGAGCACACTGTGTAGTAGACGGGCGGTCGGGGCACATATCCCCCCGCAGATCCTCCGACCGGAACGCCGCTGATGTAGGCTGGAGCTGAAGGCGCCGTGTAGACGAACTCTTGGGTGTATCCGAAGACCGTGCGGCATTTTTCACAAACGTCCTGTCCGCAGACATAGCACTTGAATTGCTTCAGGCCCAACCTGCTAAATCGGCACCTTCTGCAGGTCGCCATGTCAAGCGCCTCGATTCGCATACGGTCTATTGGGGTTGAAAGGTTTTGGGTCCGGTTTCGCGCCGCAGGGCAGACCGGACCGCATTGCTGCAGCGGGATCGGGCCGCTCATCCCGCGAACGCGCGCGAGAGGCCGCATCCGATCCTAGCTAGTCATCCATCAAATCGCGACGACTCGAGCCGCCGAGTCTGGCCTTGGCGGGCGGCAGAAGCCTTTATTGGCTCTCTGGCTTTTCCCTCCCCCGGTCGGTCCCATGTATCCAGTGCAAACACAACGGCCGGCGGGTGTCACGATTCTCGCGATCCTTGCTTTCATTGGAGGCGTTTTGAACATCATCTCAGGCCTCGTCTTCGCCTTGTTCTTGGCCTTCGACCCAGTCCTTGGGGGCGTGTGGATCGGCCTGGGTGGCGTCATGATCGTAATTGGGGTCCTCTACTTCTTGGTCGGCTGGGGCCTTTGGAATCTAAAGCCCTGGGCGAGGACCGTCAGCATCGTTCTCGCGATCATCTCCCTCATCGGTTTCCCCATCGGCACGATCCTTGGCATTATCATCCTCTGGTACTTGTTCAAGCCGGAAATCAAAGCCGCCTTCGGTGTCGGGCCGCCGGTGATGCCCTACCCGCCTCCCGGGTATCCTCCGGCGCCCTACGGCGCCCCGCCTCCGGTGGTGCCCCCGGGGCCGCCGCCGGCCCCCGGGTACACGCCGCCGGCCCCCGCGGCTGCCGCCCCCGTGGGGGAACTGCGATGCAAGAACTGCGGCGCTGTACTCCAGCCAGGCGTGGCCTTCTGCCCGAACTGCGGCACGAAGGTCTAGCGGGGATCGGAGCCGCGAGGACGCACGATCCTCCGGAACCGGGATACGACATCTAGACGCCCGTGGCCCGGATCGACGCGAGTCCCCCATGGATATCCCGCTCCTCGCGTCGGACTCCATTGGCGCGCGCTCGATGGCCACCCTCGTGGAAATCCCCGACATAGCTGTCCCCATCGACCCTTTGGGCGCATTCGCTCCGAGCGTCTGCCTTCCCTCGACATCTTGTATTCGGTGGGCTTTCAGGGGCCGCGATGGCCTCTCCCGAGGACGGCATCCGAGCGACCCTCAGCGAGGTGAGACGCGAGATCGCGTGCCCCGTGTGCCGCGGCGACATCAAGCGATGCCGGTTGGCCATCTGTCCCTACCTCAAGGGCGTACGGGAGTGGTTCACGAGCCGATCCGACCTTCGGACGACGAGCCTCTTTGGCGCGTCGCCGCCCGGCGCCTTCGTGGGCTCCTGGGGCTACCCGAAGGTGCTTGCGGGCCCCCTCGTGCCTCCGATCCGGGACGAGGACACCTCCATCCTCGACGCGTCCGAGTCGTGGCTGGGGTACGACCTTGCGGAGATCCTCCGGTTCCGGCTGACCCTCGTGCGCGGGAAGGCGGCCCGCCGCGTCGCAGAGGCCCGCAGGCCCGACCCCATCCTCGCGACGGTCCAGGAAGGCGCGATGGCCTCGCGGCCAATCGACACCGAGATGTGGCTCGCGAAGCGACCGGCCCTCGTCAATCCCTTCTCCGCGCGCGCACCGCCGAGCGGCCCGAGCGCCGAAATTCGCAAGCTCGAACTCGCGGGCAACCCCTCCGTCCCGAGGCGCGTCGACACGGTCGTCTCGGACACCGACCTCCCCGCCGCGGACGCGGTGAGCGACCTCTACGGCCACGGGATCCCGCAAAGCCAGATCACGCGGATCTTCTCCGTCGGGCTCTTGGGGACCGAAGATCGCCGCAGGCTCGTCCCAACGGAGTGGTCCATCACAGCGGTCGACGACATCCTGGCGAAGGATCTCGTCGACAAGGTGCGTGGGCATCCGTGGATCTCAGACTACGAGGTCGTCAGCGCGACGGGTCTGGCCAACACCGTGGCGATCCTCCTCTTCCCCCGGGCGTTTATGTTCGAGGGCCTCGAGGCGTGGAACCTCTCCGCGAATCCGACGCCGATCCAGGACCACGAGTTCGCGCGCGGCCGCCGGACCTATCCGAAGAACCTCGCGGGGGCCTATCACGCGACGCGCCTGCCCGTCCTCGAACACCTCGCGTCGCGGCGGCGCCAAGCGGGCGCGATCGCATGCATGGAAGTCTACGACGAATGGGTCCCCCTCGGGGTCTGGCGGTATCGGGAACTGGCCCGGGAGGCGTTCCGGCGTGGCGCGGCCTCCTTCGCGACGCTAGACGAGGCGGAGGGCGAACTGGGCCGCCGACTGCGGCTGCCCCTGAAGATGTGGTGGCGCGCGAGCGTGCTCCGGGCCTACCTCCGCGGTCAGCGACGCATCACGTCGTATCGCTAGCCGTCCCGTGACGTGCGGGGACCGCTGAGCTTAAGGCCGAGCAGCGCTTGGGAAAAGGTTGAAGGTTCTCGATGCGCGTCCCCACGGGAGAAGGACGGCGCGACCGGAGCACGCGACCGAACCCGGCCCGATGCGTAAGGCGGGTATATGTTCCCTATTCCGAACCTTGAGATAATTCGCTGGAGAAGGCCAATCCGTCCGAGGCTAGCGAGCGATGGAAGCGCTCTTCACGGTGCTGCAGAATCCGGTGGCGGTCGTCGGGATAGCGATCGTCATCTTCGTCGTGCGGGTGTTCTACTTGGCTAAGACACTCAAGTCGCGATCCAGGGCACCGACCCTCGCGGACCTACGTGCCCTCGAAGAGGCGAAGGAGTCCCTCCACCTACACCGCGAATCCTTGGACCTCGCGAAGGGCACCCTCACGGGCAACCTGGAAGGCGCCCGCAACACCCTGCGGCACTACAAGGTCCCGTACGACCGCTCCATCGAGGAGCGACACGCCAAGATCGAGGCAAGCGTGCGCGGACTCGGCAAGTACGGCGAAGGCCTGAAGAAGGCCCGGAACGAACAGGAGGCTTCCCTCACCCGAGCCAAGCGCCTCTACAGGACCGCCCTGTGGGAACAGGAGGCCGCCCTGCGACGCGGCAAGCGCGTTTACAAGAGCGCTCCACGGGGGAAAGGCCGCCACGCCCCAAGGGATATGTAGGCCTCGACGGATGCGTCGCGACGTAGCGAGGGGAGCGGTGCGTCGCTCGATTCGGTTGTCCTCGACCTGAGGAACCGCTTAGCGAGGCTGCGTTCCTTCATCTGGTGGACGGTGCCTCTCTACGTCCTCTTCTTGCTCGCCGGCCTCTACGCATCCGGCTTCGCGTTCGTGCCAGAGATGGCCGTCTTGCTCGCCGTGTTGATCGCGTTCGCGGCCCTGGATGCGTTCGTGCTTTTGCGGATCCAGTCCCTCGAGCACCGCTCCTTCCGGACCATTGCCGAAGTGGCCACCACCCATGAACAGATCGAACGCCTGGCGCGGTTCCTCGTCGGTGCCGCGATCGTGTTCGGAGCCACCTTCGGCATTGCCTTTCTCCTGATCGTCGCTCTCTAGCACGGGTGAAGCGGCGTCCAAATCAGCGGGATGTGCGATGCCCGCGTACCACGCTGGGAAAAAGCCTTCGTGATTCGTTTTCGCACGCGCGGACAGTCAGGTCGTGAACCTTTAATACCACCGTCAAGTACGCGCGGCTGCCTCCGCAATTCGGAGGGCGATGTGGTCTCTTGGATCTCCTCTGGCTCGCCATCCCCGCAGCGATCGCCATCTTCGTGGTCCGAGTTGTACTGATCGCGCGCAGCTTGAGGGCCGCCGCTCGCAACCCGACCTTGGCCGACGTCCGCGCCCTCCGAGAGGCAAAGCGAAGTCTGGGGGAGCATCGCGAGCGCCTCGGTAAGGCCAAGGCCGCGGGGAAGGAGCATCTCGCGACGGCGAAGCGACTCGGACGGGCGCCTGTCCCCAGGCCACGCAAGTCCCATGTGGACCAGATGGTCGAAGCGTTCCTCCCGAACGAGCGGACGTGAAGGCCGACAAAGTTCTTGCTCCTCGGTTGCACTCGGTCGGCCGTGGAGTCTACGGAAAGGCACCTCGTGGAGTTCAAGGCTCGCTACGAAGACCTCGGCAAGGCGCGGGCCCTCCTGGCAGGTGCGGACCTCATCGGGACCTTCCGGCAACGCGATACCTATTTCCTCCTCGGCGACCGCCGGTTGAAGGTGCGAACCGTCGAGGGCCGCAACGAAGGACAGCTGATCTTCTACGAGCGGCCAGATCGTGCCGCGGTGAAGGAAAGCGAAGTCCTCCTCGCAGAACTCCCTGAGGCCGACTCGGTCCTTCGGATCCTGCGTCGCGCGTTCTCCGTGGCGGTCGAAGTTCGGAAGACCCGCGAGATCTACCGTCTCCAGCGCGTCCAGGTTCACCTCGATACCGTCGAGGGTCTCGGCAGGTTCATCGAATTCGAGATCGTTGCGGCGAGCGGTGCCGAGCGGGAGGAGGCCCGGAAGCGCCTGGAGGACCTTCGGTCGTACTTCCAGATCCCGGAGGAGGACGTCATGGCGTCATCCTACTCTGACCTGCTTGCCACGCATGAGTAGCCGAGATCCCGCGACGCACTCTCGCAACCCTCCCCCGATCGCACCCTCAGGGCGCCTTGCGATATCGGCCGGGGGCATGGACGGGACTGCACAGGGCCGAGCGCCGAGCCCTTCGCTCGCCTCGGCGTCCGCGAAGCCGTTGCTGCCGCTCCTCCGAGGCTCCGCTCTCGAGCTGGAGCGATGCCGGATCACGGATGCGGTCCGCTAGCCCCCTTCATCGATTACCGCGGCCAGGCCTGCCGTGCGCACGGCATTGCATTGCGAAACGCGGAGGAGTTCCATCCGGGTCGGCCGAGGACCGCATTCGGGGTCGCTCCAGAGGGGTCGTCGCCGCGGGACCGACCGGGGCTCACCGCTCGCGAACGACAGCGACGAGCCCGAGGCCCAGCGTCGCATTCACCGCCATCATTGCGAACGCGGCCACGAAGGCGCCGGTCACGTCGACTAACAGGCCTGCGAGGGCCGGCGAGATCGCACCTCCGACGAGGCTCACGGTGTTCATGAAGGCGTACGCGCTGCCGCCGAAGCGTTTCGGCATGACCTGGGCGGAGAACAGGTAGTACACGCTGAACGGAAACTGAGCGGAGAACCCCGCCGCGACGAGGAGGGGGAGCCCCCCGAGGGCGAACAGGGGAGTGAACGCGCTCACAAGGAGCAGGCCGAGGAACGCCAGGCCCGGAACCCAGCGCTTGTCGCGGGCGAACCGAGTCTCGGCGAGGTGGCCCCCGAGGGGCCTCGAAAGGATTCCGACCGCGGGAATCGTGGCGGCGATGACGCCCACAAGGGCGAGATCCTCGAGGCCGATCACCGTCAGGTACGTGGGCGTCCAGCTGGCGAAAAAGATGTACGCGGCGTAGCTGCAGGCGAACGCCAAGCCTACTTTCCAGAGTTCGCGGTTCCGGAAGGCTTGCAGGTAGTCCCCCAATCCGAAGGCCTCAGGGGCCCGGGGCGGGAGGCCCCGCGCAAGTCGATAGAAGGCCGGAAGGAGGCCGAGGAGCGGGAGGTTGAAGGCCACGAACACCGCGGGCCATCCAAGGGCGGCGGCGAGGAGGGGCGCCAGGAGGGTCCCCAGCGCCACGCCGGCCGGAGGCGCCGAGAGGAACATCCCAACCGCGCGGCCGGGGGTGTGCTCGAAGGCTCGGGAGACGAGGAACGCGGACGGGACGAAGATGAAAGCGACAGGGATTCCAGCGAGGACTCGTAGAAGGAGAAGCGCATCGTAGTTGGGAAAGGTTGTCATAACCGCGCTGAGACCGGTAAGGCCAAAGCCCGCCGCGACCACGATCGGCCGGGGGTCGAACCGGTCAATCACGAACCCGGCCGGCAGCTGTAAGAGAAGGATAGCCACCAAGTAGAAGGAAATGAGGGATCCCGCGAGGGCCTTGGTGATGCCGAGGTCCGGGATCATCTCCGGGAACACCGGGGCTGGCGCGATATAGAACGCGTTGATGCACACGTTCACGGCCCACGTGACGGCGAGGAACGGACGAGGACAAGATCGGCCAGGGCCTCCGGGCATCGCGGACACGGCAAGCTGGCGCGGGATATAAGGGCGGCCAGAAGGACCCGGCGAGGCTCCCCTCCCCTTCCACGGTCTGGGTTGAAGGGCTCTTCGGTCGCGGAGGGATGAGCTCACCGCTTTGCCTGGTCTGCACACGGAAGGGTGACCTATCGGCTGGCGGGATTCACGTCCCGCATGGGAGCGCTTATGGCCTACGCCGCCCTCACCTTGTCACCGCCTTCGGATCGATTGCGTCAAGCGGCCAGCACACGCTAATTGGATGCAACATGGAAAAGGGGGGGCTGTTGCCAGCCACCCCGCGGTTCGACGCCTCCGCCCGCCTTCCCTGGTCCGCCCTAGGCGCTCGCTGCTGCGGGGGCCGCTGCCCTGAAGCTCCCTCGAACGGCCAGGAGGTATAGGAAGATGATCACCGGCAGGACGAGGCCGAGCCAGTTCTGGGCCACTGCAGCGAAGGCAATGTTGGCGAGCATGAGGATCACCATGACCCACCACGCCCACATCCTTAATCGCCAGATTCCGACAGCAACGCCCATCGTGATGAGCCCGAGGATGACGATGGCCACTCCGGAGGCGACGCCGCTCAGCCCGGGAATCAGTCCGCCAAAGGTTGCCACTGCGCCCACTCCGAAAACGAGGAGCACGCCGAGCCCGCCGATGAACGTCACCAATCCGGCGATGAACGCGAGGATCGCGAGGATCGCCACGCCAATCGGCCGTCTCCGGACCCGCGGCTTCGCGAACGGTGCAGTTCCAGTTGTCGGTGCAGTCGATGCCAAACTCAGTCCCCCTCGAATCAATCGGATGAGGAGGGCGATATATAACCATTCTGGCAACTCTTGGCGGGCAAATTGACAACCGTGGACAATTTCGCGGCGCAGAGGCCGATTCGCTGCTGTCGGCGGGTGCTGGACCGGACTTGATCCGACGCCGAGAGGCGTGCAGCCGTTCTCTATCGAAGATCGGTCGACAAGATCGATCGAACCGGTGAGTCTGGTAGGAAGACGAGCCGTCGGGCAGGCCGAGGGCGGGCCGCCTACGGAGCCGCCTCGGCGCCTCGGAGTGGGCAAGCCGCCCTACTTGGCCGCCGCCTTCGCGACAGCCGCCCTTCGGGCCTCCATTCCAGCAATCCACCCGGCGATCATCATGAGGATTCCACCGACGAGGCTCAGCCAAACACCGTACTCGATTCGGACCGCCGTCCCTGGGAAGGACGCCACAAGGCTGGGACTCAGGAAGGTGAGGGCGGCCATGATCGCCACGAGCAGTCCGAAGATGATCGCCAAGCGGGCTCCCGCTTGCCTTATGAAAACGAAGACCACGCCGAGGATGACGAAAATGATGATCGCGATTCCGCCCACCTGAGGGTACCCCGGTATGGCGACCGTTCCGGCTGTGATCCAGGGGAGGAATGTGCCGATGATCGCCAACAGCGCGGCCACGATGCCCAGAGTCCAACCGATCCTCAAGTCCAAACAACCCCTTGCGGGCGGACCACTTGAACGGCACTTAACGATTTCGACACCGGATCCGCCTTGCATCAGAGCGTGCACCTGCACGGAACGCAGGTACGGCGCGAGAAGCACTTCCGACGTGATTCGCTCGACCGATGACACGCGTCTTCCGACGGCGTCTTGAGCATGCCGATTCCGGCAGACCCGGCGCGGTCGCCAACAGCGAACTCTGCCAGCAGTTCTCGAGATTCACGGATTCGGATTGGTCGTTCGGACCCTGCGGGTCGGGGAGTCTCCATCCTCGTCCTGAGGGAAGAAGACGAGGCCTCATACCGTCAGGCTTCGCGCTTATGCCACGGGGCGGTGCAAGTCCGCAGTAGGCCTCTCACTAAGCGGGTGGCGAGACGGGACCGGGGTACTGGGCTGCTTCCGGAGCGTGCTTGAAGACGATCCCGAGGATACCGCCGACGACGGCTAGGATCAGGCCGAGGCAGAAGCCGCCAGCTGCGACGATGCTCGCGAAAGACAAGACGATGGGATTGGGAAACGCGCCCTCGTGAGGTGCGAGCAAGTGGCTTGGGGGATCGCTTCGGAGCGGCTGTAGCAAACCCACGGGAATGCTCACGACGGGATTTGAAATCGCGTCAATGCCTGAGGCGCTTCATCCGAGGCTCAGAGACTACGGAATCGATGAGTGCGCCGCACTGGATGAAAAGCTAAAGGGCCGCAGCCCGATCCCCTTCGGCTGCGAACAAGATGCCAACGGCCTCGTGTCCCGGATGCGGTGGACCTCTCGCATGGGTTCCTCAGTACGGCCAGTGGTGGTGCCAGAGAGAGCAGCGGTACTACCCGCCCGCCCCGACAACTGCCGTGACGGCCCCGACGCAGGGCGCGGCGACCACGACGATGCCAACGGTCCCGTCCATCTGGACGATGAACTTCTATCGCATTCGAAAGAAGGTCCTCGCCCTGACAAACCAGTACTGGATCGAGGACCAAGCTGGGAACCCGCTCGGCTACAGCAAGCAGAAGATGCTCCGCCTCTTGGAGGACATCCGGATCTTTGCGGACGAGAGCATGACGCGGGAACTGTTCCAGATCCGGCAGCAACAGATCCTCGACATCTGGGGCACGTTCGCCGTGGTCGATTCCGGGTCGAATGCGCTGTTGGGATACGTCCGGCGGAGCGCCCTCACCTCGACGTTCGTCGCGGACGAGTGGGAGATTCGGGACCCAGCGAACAACCTCGTCGGCGAGATCAAGGAATCCACGGGTCGCGGCCTCGCTCGGAAGTGGATCCCAGGCGGAGCTCTGATTCCGGAGCGTCTCACGATGACGCTCGGCGGGCAGCCCGTTGCCTACATCAACCAGCAATTCAAGATCGTCGGGGACATCTGGGAGATCGATTGCCAGAACCTGCCGGCGACGTTTGACCGGCGAGTGTTCATCGGCGGCGTCATCCTCATGGGGATGATCGAGCGGGCGAGGAAGTAAACACGGCGAGAGGGAGTGCACCCGACGGGAGACGACTCGCTCAGGCGCAATGCGGCCCGGCGCGTCGAGAACGTGTGTTTTGCAAGATTTGACGATACGTTTATGCGAACACCGCCTGTCCCCCGCCCGTGGCGGACCCCTTGACCTTGGCGGTGATCGCTCTTCTCGTCGTCCTCATCTCCTTCATGTTCGCGAACGTCGGCCTCGGCGGCGGCGGCCTGTACGTGCCGATCCTCCTCCTGCTCTACACGGAGCAAGAGGACATAGTCGTCCCAATCTCCCTCTGCCTCGCGGCCGCCACCGCGATTAGCTCCACGTCGAACCACTGGCGCCGGGGCTTCGTGGACCTACGGATCGGGAAGCTCCTCCTCCCCGGCGCGCTCCTCGGCGCGGTCCTCGGGACGACGTTCACGCTCGACGTCCTCACCGCCTTCACGTTCAAGGTGTTCTTCGCCGCCCTCCTCTTCCTCCTCGCCCTCGCCCTGCTCTACGACTGGTCCCGCGGCCGCCATGCGGACGCGGATGACGACACGAAGATGAATCCTCCCCGGGTCGCCCTCACATCCTTCGCGACCACCGCCTCCGGCTTCGTCTCCGGGAGCACGGGCGTGGGCGGCGGTATCCTGAATGTGCCGATGATCATGTTCGGCCTCGGGCGGAGGACGCGCACGGCGATTGGGACGTCCTCCTTCCTCATTGTGCCCACGTCGCTGTTCGGCTTCGCGATCTTCCTCGTCCGCGACGCGACCCAGCTCGGCGGCATCCCGCCGGAGTTCGCGGTGATCCCCATCCTATTCCCTCTCGCCCTCGTCGCCGCCTTCGTCGGCTCTCGCTGGGGCCTCAACGCCCTTCGCACTGAGTCTGTCGCCCTCCTGTTGATCGGCATCGTGTTCCTAGCGGACGCCCTCGTCGTGCTCGACATCCTCGGGCTACTATAGCGGAACAAGTTCAAGACGCGGGGGGCCTTCGAAGCAATCCGGCGAAGCACGGCCCGGAGGTGTCGATGCCGCCAGAGCCGAGCCACGGCCTCCAGGAACAGCCCAAACCACGCCATCCGTTGGTCCGATCGCGACATTCTCCGTTTCGCGGTCCGAGAAACGACCGAAGCAGCGTGCTACGGATGTGTTCATCTTCCCCGAGCGACCGGCAAGGAGGCTGGCCCTGCGGAAGCTACAAATAGCCAGAATCCCGATTCCTCCGGTCGGAGAGGGGGCGAGCATGGCAGCGGCGAAGAGCCTCGATACGAGGGGCGAATTGTGCCCCGTCCCGGTGATCAAAACGAGCAAGGCGATCAAGGAGATTTCCATCGGCCAAGTGCTCGAGGTGCTCGCGACGGATCCCGGCTCCAAGCCGGACCTCGAAGCGTGGTCGAGGATGACGGGCCACAAGCTGCTCGCCTACGAGGTGCAGCCGGGCCCGCCGAAGGTGTTCCGGTTTGAGATCCAACGGGCGAGGTGAAACGATGGCGGAAACGACGGCAAGGATCGACGTGGGAGGTGTGGGCGCGGAGGCCGAATCGGCCGCTCAGGAGGAGGCGCCGTTCCAGGGGCCGAAGCGCTTGGTAATCGTGATCACGAAGGGGACTATCGACGAGGCGTATCCCGCTCTGATCCTCGCGACGAGCGCGGCGGCGTCGGGGATGGACGTGGACCTGTACTTCACGTTCTGGGGCATGAAGCTCATCGACAAGCGGACATCGGACAACCCGAAGCTTGCGTCCGTGGGCAACCCGGCGCTCCCGATGCCGAACATCTTGGGCATGCTGCCCGGGATGACCGCGATGGCAACGCGGATGATGAAGAAGCAGATCGCGAAGTACTGGCCGACGGTCCCGGAGATGATGAAGCAGGCGAAGGAGATGGGCTGCAGGTTCCACGCCTGCTCGCCGACGATGGGCCTCATGGGGCTCACGGAGGAGAACCTGATCCCGGAGGTCGACGACATCATCGGGGCGACCACGTTCCTTCAATACGCCTCCGACAACGCGATCACGATTTTCATTTGAGATTCCATGCGCGGCCTCCAGCTGTTCGCGTCCGGGGCGGAGAAGGCCTCCAGGCGCCTCGGTCGCCTGAACGAGGACGGCTGGTTGTACGGCGGCCTGCCGGGGTTGCAGTGGGAGGCCGAGAACGCTCGGAAGGCGGACCGGAAGGTCATGCTCTCCATCCTGAAGGACATGGAGGGCCACGCCTCGTTTGAGGACTACTACCAGTCGTGCATCAATTGCGGGAACTGCACCGCAGTGTGCCCGCCCTTCCGGTTTGCGGACTTCGGGCCGCGGATCGTTGTGCAGAAGGTCATGCACGCGAAGTCGGAGCCCGAGCTGCTCTACCAGATGATGGACCAGTACATCTGGGCCTGCTTCCAGTGCTACGCGTGCTGGGACGTGTGCCCCGCGCGGAACAACCCTGGCGGTTTGATTGCAATCCTCAAGGAGGCCGCCGTGCGTCACGGCCTCGGTTCTACGAAGAAGACGCTGGAGCCATACAGCCGGATTCTGTACAAGGTCATGGTGACCGGGACCCAGATCACCCCGGACATGCACAGCAGCGTCGCCCCCTTCCGGGACTGGGGCCCCCACAAGGCAGAGCTCGCGAAGCACCTGAAGGAGTACCGGGACGCGGTCCCCGTCGAGTCGATGGCGGGGGTGTACGACAAGAGTTGGAACGTCGACAGCCGGACGATGCAGGAGCTCCTGCTGATCGAGAAAGAGGCGGGAGTCATCGATATGGTCAAGGCGAGCGCGAAGAACGTTGGCGACGTCGTCGAGGAGGTCGCGCAGGCGGCGATGGAGGAGTTGAAGGAGAAGAAGCAATGACACACCCGCTCGCGCTCGGCGGCAACGAGGAGGTCGAGGTCAAGCCGGAGGAGGCGAAGCTGTTCGACCGCGCGATGTTCGCGGCGAAGGCGAAGCTCACGTACGGAACGGTCGGCGAGTACCTCCACATGCTCGAGAAGATGCGGGAGCTTGAGCGGAAGGGAGAGATCCAGCTCCACCACGTGAAGGACGAGTACGAGCCCAGGTCCGTCCGCACGTTAAGCGGCCGGGAGAAGCGGATCCCGACCGTGGACCTATGGCAGCACAAGTCGTGCGGCCAGTGCGGCCACATCCCTGGCTACGTGAGCGCGCTGTACTGGATCATGCGCGAGATCGGCACTCCGTTCGTGGACGACACGAACCAGACGTCGTGCACCGCGTGGAACTACTACGGCTCCGGCACGTCGAACCCCGTCGCCCTGTCCGCCGTGTTCGTCCGCAACATGCACGTTGCCTGGGAGAAGGGCGCGTACCCGCTCATCCACTGCGGCACGAGCTACGGGGACTACAAGGAGGTCCGCTACCTGCTCGTGACGAACAAAGAGGTCCGCGAGCGCGTCCGTGCAATTCTGAAGAAGATCGACCGGGACATCGTGATCCCCGAGGAGCTCGTCCACTACAGCGAATGGCTCCACGTCGTCCGCGACCGGATCGCAGAGCGGAGGACGCTCGACGTGTCCGAGATTAAGGCCGCGGTCCACGCCGCCTGCCACACGTACAAGATGATGTCGGAGGACTTCACGTACGACGACTCCATCCTTGGCGGCCGCAAACCCGCGCCGACGTCGAGCCTCGTCCTTGCCCTCGGCTCGCAACTCGTGGACTACAGCAACTGGTACGATTGCTGCGGCTTCGGCTTCCGCCACATCCTCACGGAGCGGGAGATGAGCCGCTCCTTCGCCTACTTCCGGAAGATCCAGCCCATCGTGCGGGAGACGAAGGCGGACGTCTTGCTCACGCACGACACGGGGTGCGTGACGACCCTCGACAAGAGCCAGGTCGTCCCGCTTGCCCACGGGTACACGGAAACGCTCCCCGTCCTGTCCGACGCCCAGTTCGCGGCGATCGCGATGGGGGCTCACCCGTTCACCGTCTGCCAGGTCCACTGGCACGTGGCGGACTGGCGCCCGTTGCTCGAGAAGATGGGGATCGAAACGGAGAAGGCTTGGGAGGAGTACAAGGACTACGTGGCGAAGGTGAAGAACGGGATGAAGCCCCAGTTCATCCGGTCGCCGCCGCGCAAGAAGGCCTCGAGTTAGCCGTTGAGAGGTGTGCAAGGTGATGCGTGCATCCGATGAGGCAACGGTGCTCGTGATCGGCGGCGGTCCCGCGGGACTGCGGGCGGCCGCGGACCTCGTGGACCTCGGTATCTCCGTGGTCGTCGTGGAGAAGTGGAAGGAGCTTGGCGGCGCACCAATCCGGTGGAAGTACAAGACGCTGGCGCCGGAGCAGCGGCCGACGGAGGAAGTGATGAACCCGCTCCTCCGCACGGTGATGTCGAGCCCGCTCGCGACCGTGTACACGGATTCCCTCGTCGAACAAGTCGAGGGATCCATCGGGAACTTCCGCGTCCGCATCAAGAAGGCCGGATCGGGCGCACCCGTGCAAGCGACGGCTTCGGCAATCATCGCCGCCACGGGATTTGATCACTACGACGCGACGCCGGACCCGCGATACGAGTACGGCCGCGCGCCAAACGTGATCGGGATCCACGAGCTCGAAGGGATGCTGAAGGCCGGTCGCGTCGTGTGTAAGGACGGACGGCCGCCGAAGCGCGTTGCGTTCGTCTTCTGTGTGGGCTCCCGCGACCGCGCGACGAACCCATGGTGCTGCACCGTGTGCTGCGGGGTGAGCATCAAGCAGGGCATCGAACTCAAAGATCTCCTCAAGGACGTGGACATCTACATGATCTACATCGACGTCCGCACGTTCGGCCTGTGGGAGAACCTGTACTGGACGAGCATGGAGAAGTACGGGATCAACTACATCCGCGGGCGCGTCTCGCAGGTGTTTCACACGGGGAAGCAGCTCCTCGTGAAGGGCGAGGACACCCTCGTCCGGGGCCCGTTCGAGGTCCTCATGGACATGGTCGTGCTCGCGGTCGGGATGAGCCCGGGCGAGGGCACCGCGCAGGTCGCGAAGGTCCTCGGGCTGAACACGGGCCCGTACGGGTTCCTGGAGCCCCGCCACCCGAACCTCCACTTCGACTCCGGCCGCGACGGCATCTTCCTCGCGGGTGCGTGCGTCGCCCCGATGTCCGTCGAGGAGGCGATCCTCGCGGGCTCCGCGGCGGCGATGCAGGCGGCGAAGGCCTTGCACCGGTTGGCGGCGAAGCCCATCGCGCGGTGACGCCATGCTCGCGCGCCTTGCCTTTTTCCTGAGCCTCCTCCATGCGCCGACCGCGAAAAAGAAAGCGAGGGAGAGGGGCGAATTCATGGCGGAGCGGCGGTACATCGAGGACTCGCGGATCGTCGAGCCGGAGCAGCTCGAGGCCGGCGGCATCGACATGTCCGGCCGGTTCGGCCTCCTCGTCACGCCCCGCACGATTCCGGACTTCGACCACTCCTTGTTCCAGGAGGTGCGGAAGGAACCGGCGGGGAAGTTCGTCCACCGGTGTTTCCAATGCGGGAACTGCACGGCCGCGTGCCCCGTCGCGGAGGAGAACCCGATGTTCAACCCGCGGTACATCATACACGTCGTCCGGATGGGGTACGAGCGGGAGCTCGAGAAGGTCCGCAAGTACGTGTTCCTGTGCGCGAGCTGCGGGCGGTGCAGCGAGGTGTGCCCGCGGGACGTCGACCCGAGCGGCGTCATGGCCGCGATCGGGACCGTGGTCAGGAAAGCGTGGCGATGAAGCGCAGCCGGCGGTACTACGTGCTCACGTGGGGGACCACGGCTGCGATCACGGCGATTCTCATCCTCGCGTGGATCTACTTGTACTTCCTCCACGCGAACTACATTGAGCCCGGCTTTATCCAGCAGATCGACCGGAAGTCTGTCGTGCCGAAGGACACGATCCGGTACTTCGGCTACTCAATCGTGATCATCGGCCTCGCGGGGGTCGGCCTTCGGTGGTGGCGGCGCAGCTCCCCCATCCTCGTCAAGGAGACGATGGACGCTTTCGGGGCCTATCGGAAGGAGGGGAACCCAGGTGAAGGCGCGCACATGAAGTCCCCGATGAAAGGATACAAAGCCGTGTCCAAGATCGTCGTCAAGGACATCCTGCTCACGGGCGGCATGGGGGAGTGCGAGGACTTCCAGCAGTACTTCGCCCACTTCCTCATCCTGTGGGGGTTCATCGGCCTGTTTGCGACCACGTCCCTCGACTCCATCGTAAACAAGGAGGGCGACGTGCTCCCGCTCCTGCACCCCGTTCGTCTGATCGGGAACATTACCGGCGTGGTGTTCATGGCAGGGCTCACCCTCGCGATCGCGCGCCGCGCCCTGCTCGACCGCGTGCGGACGACGAGCAAGCTGGGGGACTGGACGTTCCTCGCCTCCCTATGGGGCACGGGAGCCACGGGGTTCCTCGTCGAATGGTACGCGGACGTCGGGGACCCGTTCGGCACGGCATGGTCCTACCTC
>Ga0073934_10001388_pt1 | contig 58800 bp, 54 predicted proteins | sample LarsenN4metaG_FD_76834 | JGI IMG/M metagenome (GOLD analysis project Ga0073934, IMG submission 76834) | Hot spring sediment bacterial and archeal communities from British Columbia, Canada, to study Microbial Dark Matter (Phase II) - Larsen... ...
TCGATCGGGTTGGACCCTTACTATTCCCCTACTACACCTTTGGACCCCCCAATCGATTCCAAAAGTGTTACCTATGTCCCCGGCACGTTTGTTACCCTTGTCTCCGGTCCGCACAAAGGGGGATGAAAGGGGGATTTGTGGATTTTTGATTTAGGAATAAGCTCTGACGACCCGGAGGCCGAATGCTGTCCAGAGAAGAAAATGAAATGCTCACGCGGGTCGGCCGCGGCACGCCTGGCGGCGAGATGTTGCGGCGATACTGGTGGCCGGTGGGCTTTTCACAGTTGATCACCCCGAAAGGGCCTCCATCAAAGGTCCGCTTGCTCGGCGAGGATCTGGTGCTGTTTCGCGACGGCGCTGGGCGGCTCGGGTTGCTCGCGCTCCATTGCTCGCACCGCGGCACCTCTTTGGAGTTCGGCCGCGTCGAGGATTCGGGAATTCGCTGCTGTTATCATGGCTGGCTCTACGACGGCGCCGGCCACTGCATCGAGCAACCCGCCGAACCGCCGGACAGCACCTTCAAAGGCCGGGTTCAGCACCCTGCCTACAAAGTTCAGGAGATTGCCGGATTTATTTTCGCCTACCTCGGTCCGGACCCCGCGCCCTTGTTGCCTAACTACGATCTCCTCTTGCGCGAAGATGGCGAGCGCCACATCGGCGCGGGCCACGATTACTGCAACTGGCTGCAGCGCGCCGAGAATTCGGTCGATCAGACGCATCTGGTTGCGCTTCATGCGCCCGAGTACCCGCACATGGCGTTGAAGCGGCCGCTGATCGGCTGGGAGCGGCGCCCCTACGGCGCAAAAATTTCTATGCATGTTCCGGGCGTGACCAAGCCCAAATTTTCCCATTGGATCTTCCCTTCACACACGCGCCACACCACGGCGCGGATCGGCCGAGTTCCCGACCATGCGATTCGCTTTCGCGTGCCGGTGGACGATACCAACACGAAGACTTTCTGGCTGCGTTTCTATCCTTACGGCGAAAGCGATAAGGGCAAGCCTCTCAAGATCGAAACCGTCGGCTTTGAAAACGATCAGCCGGGCGTCTATCAACGCGTTGAGGACGGCTGGTGGGGCATCGCATCGAACGATCAGGATCGCGTCGCGCAGGAGAGCCAGGGACCGATCTACGATCGAACCAAAGAGCATCTCGGCGCCTCCGATGGAGGCGTGATCATGCTCCGCGCCATGGTCAAAGAGTCGATCGATGCCACGCTCCAGGGGAAAGATCCGATCTGGACGTTACGAGATCCAGCACAAAATCGAAATATCGCCTTCGACGCCAGCATGGAGGAGATCGGAGCGCTGAGTTAGCCTAACGGAAATAATCTCATTGAGCGATGAACGGCGTCAAACTAGTGTGCAAGCCGATCAAGGGAGAGGAGGTCAGTCAACTTCCGGTGGATTAGGAGTACGCTCATGATTGCTACACTCTAATAGCGACGGCGCGTGAAATGAGGATCCCATGCTGTCCAAAGAAGAAAACGAACTGCTGACCCGCGTCGGACGCGGCACGCCGGCGGGCGAGATGCTTCGGCGTTACTGGTGGCCCATCGCTTTTAGCGAGACAATTAAAGAGAGGGGGCGGCCCGCAAAAATAAGACTGTTAGGCGAAGAGTTTGTCCTGTTCCGCGAAGGCGGCGGCAAGCTCGGCTTGCTCGAGCTCCATTGCTCGCACCGGGGCACGTCGCTCGAATTCGGCAGAGTGGAAGACAACGGCATCCGTTGCTGCTATCACGGTTGGCTCTATAATCGGGCCGGCCGCTGTTTGGATCAGCCTGCCGAACCCGAAGACAGCACTTTCAAAGATCGGATTCAGCATCCCGCGTTTCATGCAACGGAAGCCGGCGGTCTTGTCTTTGGCTACATCGGGCCGGAACCGGCGCCGCTCTTGCCGCCCTACGACGTCCTCGTACGCAACGACGGCTGCCGCGTCGTCGGAGGCGGCGAAGAATTTTGCAATTGGCTGCAGCGCGCCGAAAATTCTTCCGACGGCGCGCACTCCATTGCCCTGCACGCCGCCGGCTATCCCAACATGGCGATGAAACGGCCGACGATGAAATGGGACCCGACGCGCGTCGGCATCAAAGAGACCACCTGGGTCGAAGGCGTGTCAAAGCCGCGCGTCTCCCATTTTGTTTTTCCCTCGCACGTGAGGCATTCCGCCGCGCGCGTCGGTGAACAGCCGCGCCAGGTGATGCGCTTTCGCGTGCCGACGGACGACACCACAACGACGACTTTTTGGATCGATTTTTACCCTCACAAAGACGGTCAGCCGAGCCGGCCGGAACCGTTAAAGACGCGCGGCTTCAAAAAAGATCGACCCGGAGTGTACGAGCGCGTCGAAGACGGCTGGTGGAACCTGCCCAACCGCGAGCAGGATCGCGTGGCGCAAGAAACCCAGGGCGCCATCGCCGACCGCACCAAGGAGCACCTGGCGACATCGGACCAGGGGATTCTGTTGCTGCGAAAAATGATTCGCGACGCGATCGACGCCGTTGCGCAGGGCAAAGATCCACCGGGGGTTTTCAGAGCCGCAGAGCAGCCGATTACTTTCGACGCCAGCCGCGATGCGGTCGAGGCGCTGACGTAGCCGATCACCACATAGGAGAAGCACAATGTTCAAATTCATTTTGGCTTTAGTTGCATGTTTGGCGGTGATTTTCCCGACAACCCGCCCGCAGGCGCAGTCGCTCGAACAACTGATCGCCGGCGCCAAGAAGGAGGGGGAGGTCACGCTGGTTGCCAGCGCTTCTACCTTCGGCGGCAAGAAGGGTTTCGCCGAATTGGAAGCCGGTTTTAACAAGCGGTTCGGTCTCAAGCACAAACTCAACCTCGCTCCCGGACCGAGTTTCCCGCAGGTGGCAGCGCGGGTCTTGACCGAGCTCAAATCCGGCGCCAAATCGTCTACGGATTTGTATCTCGGCTCCGACGGCACCATGAGCGATATGGCGCGCGAAAAGGCGCTGCAGAAAGTCAACTGGTCGGGCACGTTTCCCTGGGTGACAAAAGAAATGGAAATTTTTCCCCAGGAAACGTTGCTGGTTTACGCCTCGTTTCACGGCATCATTTACAATTCCAATTCGATCCCCAAAGACAAAGCGCCGAAGAGCTACGAGGACCTCGTCGATCCCGCGCTGAGTCCGACGTGGGCCGGAAAGATGGCCATCCCTCCGTACATTCACTGGTTGGTGCGCGTGTCGGGGGCCTGGGGCAAAGAAAAAGTGCTTTCCTTCGCGCGCAAGCTGGCGCCGCTTGCGGGAGGAAGATTACGCCAGGGCGAAGAGGAGCGCATCGTCAGCGGCGAGTTTCCTATCATGGCGAGCACCGGCGGCGCTCTGGAAGCGATGTGGAAGTGGCAGGCCAAAGGCGCGCCTCTGGTCGGCTTGGCTGGCTCCACGCCGGCGACTTCGTCTTACTACCAGCTCGGCGTGCCGCGAAACTCCGCGCATCCGGATTCCGCCAAGCTGTTCATCGCCTTCATGACGACCCGCGAAGCGCAAGCCGTGCTCGAAAAATACGATTGGCGCTCCTCCTACCTGGTCGATGGCACGCTGATGGCGAAATACGTGAAGACCAACAAGATCAAGCTGCAGGACCCGCGCGAGCTAAACGAACTGTTCATGAAAGAGGACAGCGCATTCGAAGCCGAGCTGACGAAGATTTTGCTGAAGTAGGCTCGTTGCGGTTTAACGTTCGGTATTTAAACTTCGACTGTGCTGAAAAATCTAAGAATGCTTCGACACGCTCAGCATGAACGGAAAATTTCGAATGATTCCAATCACTCCTCCGTTCGTCCTGAGGCTCTCGAAGGATGAACGGAAAGTGTTCGGCGGAATCAAAATTCAACGTCCGAATCCGAACATTGAACACTGAACCTTGAACTCAAATGAGCGTCATCGAAAGCACGCCCGCCGTTGCATACCGGAGCACGCCGATCAACTGGTCGCGAGCGGCGATCGTCGCTGTCGCCGGCTTGGCGTCGGCTGCCATCGTCGGCCTACTGCTCATGATCGTGTGGATGAGCTTCCGCACCGGGGTGCCCGGACAGGCTTCGCCTTACACGCTGAGTAACTACACCGCGCTGCTCGCCGATTCCTATAATTACCGGATCATGGTGAACACGTTGATTTTCTCCGCCGTGACCATCATGGTAGCGATCCCGCTCGGCTTTCTCTTCGCCTGGTTCGTCGAGCGCACCGATCTGCGCTACAAGGCCTTGGCCATGAGCCTGTTGAGCATCGGCATTCTTTTTCCGACTTTTCTCAAAGCGATGGGCTGGGTCTTTCTCTGCCATCCGCGCATTGGCGTCATCAATACAGTGCTGATGCAATTGTTCGATCTAAAGAACGCCCCCGTCAATGTCGCCAGCCTCGGCGGGATCGGCTTTGTCCAGGGCCTCACGCTGACACCGCTCGCTTACGTGATGATTTCCGCCGCTCTCAGGAGCATGAATCCCGCCCTGGTGGAGGCCGCCAACGTGCACGGGGTGAGCAAGCTCACGACGCTTCTCGGCGTCGAGCTGCCGCTCATCTGGCCGGCGCTATTCTCGGCGGTGATCTGGATGTTCACCGTCGCCATTGCCGCTTTCGACGTGCCCGGCGTGATCGGCATGGCGAACAACATTTTCACATTCAGCACCGCGGTTTATTTCATGATCAATCCCAACGAAGGGCTGCCGCGTTACGGCCTCAGCGGCGCGTACGGCACTTTGATGGTGATCTTTTCGCTGATCCTGATGATTCCATACTTCGTCGCTTTGAAGCAGAGCCATCGCTATCAAATCGTCTCGGGAAAGTCTTACCAATCGCGGCCGGTCGAATTGGGCCGCTGGTGGATGCTCGGTTGGGGGTTGCTCGGTCTGTATTTCACTCTGGCTTTCATTTTGCCGCTGCTCTCCATCTTCTGGGTCTCGCTTTTGCCTTACGTGCAGGTGCCGTCGCGCCAAGCGCTGGCCTCGATCTCTTTCGAGCGTTATACCGCGCTCGCCGTCGATAGCGCGCTTCTGGACGCGGGCGCGAATACCCTGACCCTCATGGTCCTGGTGCCGACCTCGATCGTAGTCATCTGCGCGGCGATCTCCTGGATCGTCACGCGCTCCCGTTGGCGCTGGCGCGTCGCGCTCGATGCCATCGCCTTCCTGCCCCATCCCGTGCCCAATCTGCTTTTCGCCCTCGCAATCGCCTATTTTGCTCTGTTGATTTCCAACGTCGTCCCGCTGTACGGCACGATCCACGTCATCACGGCTGTCTACGTCGTCTGCTGGATCAGTTTCGGCACCCGCGTGCTGAACAACAGCATGCTGCAAGTGCATAACGAGCTCGAAGAGGCGGCCCAGGTGGCCGGCATTTCGACTCTGCAAACCCTCTGGCGAGTCATCGTGCCGCTCATCAAGCCCGGAATAATCTACGCCTGGATCTGGACCTCGCTCTCGGCCTATCGCGAGCTGACGATGGCGGTGTTTCTCGCCTCGCCCAAGAGCCAGGTCCTGTCCACCTATATCTGGGGGCAATGGCACGGCGGCGGCTTGGGCGACGCCGCCGCCATCGCCGTGATTATGATGGTCGTAATGTCGCCTCTGGTCACGGCGTTTTGGGTCTACGCCAGGCGTCAACAACACGTCGCGACGGCGACAACCTAGCAGGCTGGTGAAAAATGGTTTCGGAATGCTTCGAGAACCTCAGCATGAACGGAAAATCCGTAACGATTTCAGATCCTCCGTTCGTCCTGAGCCCAGTCGAAGGACTCCGAGAGGTTTGTCAGCAACCTGCTAGTGTCCTGACCCAGAAGTTCGTTTCAAAAATTCGAACAACAGTTGCCTATGAAGCTCGACGCAAATCCCCCTCGATCCCCCTTTTTCAAAGGGGGAAGTGTTACCCAAAAGATCTTTAACCCCTCTTTGACAAAGAGGGGTAAGGGGAGATTTATTCAGCAAACTTCGGGGACACCACACTAGAGCGATGTAGCCGAAGTTTGGCGCATGATTCACAGCGTGCACATAGCATTCTCGCACTGACTTCGCCATGATATCCATTCACGCGCTCAAAAAAATTTTCCGCACCGGAAAAGATTCGGTCCGCGCCGTGGACGGCGTCGATCTGCGCGTGGAGCAAAAGGAGTTCTTCGTTCTTCTCGGCCTCAGCGGCTCGGGAAAGACGACGCTCTTGCGCTGCGTCGCCGGCCTGGAAAAGCCCGAAGCCGGAGAGATTCATCTCGCCGATCACTGTGTCAACGCTCCGGAGCGCGGCTGGTTCGTGTCTCCGGAGGACCGCGCCATCGGCATGGTCTTTCAGTCCTACGCCGTATGGCCCCACATGACGGTGTTCGAAAACGTGGCCTTTCCGCTCGCCCGCGGTAAGCGAAAATTGCCGCCTGCGCGCGTCAAAGAGCGCGTGAAGCGGGCGTTGGATCTGGTGCAACTAGGCGCCTTGGCGGATCGGCCGGTGCCGTTTCTAAGCGGCGGCCAGCAGCAGCGCGTCGCCCTCGCGCGCGCTTTGGCGGTTGAACCGCAGGTGCTCTTAATGGATGAGCCGCTCAGCAATCTGGACGCTCGTCTGCGCGAGGAAGTGCGCGACGAGATCAGAAACCTCACCAAAACACTCGGCATCACGACCCTCTATGTCACGCATGACCAGGTGGAGGCGATGGCGCTGGCCGACCGGATCGCGGTGATGAGCCAGGGGAAGATTCTTCAGATCGGTCGCCCCCGCGATCTCTATCATTTTCCGCAAAGCCGCAGCGTGGGTGAGTTTCTCGGCGCGATGAACCAGTTCGAGGGCGCCGTGCACGCGGGAGCGGTCACGACGACTTTCGGCGCCATCCGCTGCGCGATCCCCGAAGGCGCTAGCGAAATCACTCTCGCCATCCGTCCGGAAGACGTTTACGTGTCCCGCACGGCGGGCGGCGAGATCAATGAATTTCGCGCGCAAATTGCCGCGCAAATTTTTTTGGGCGATATCACCGCCTACGATCTCACGATCAAGGGATCGAAACTGCGCGCCAAAACCACGCGCGCCGAACCGGGCCTGGAAGCCGGGAGCGACGTCTACGTCCGTCTGCCTGTGGACAAGATCAAGGTTTTTCCGAGGTAAGGACGACGCCCGTCCCACGCGCCCGGCTTGAGGCCGCTCCGACTGCTCGAATTCAGCGCTCCAGCCGCACCACCGTCTCCACCTCCTCGGTCTGAGGAAACATGTCGAAGGGCTGCACGCTGGTAATCTGATAGCCCTCTGCCGTCAACAGGTTCAGGTCGCGCGCCAAACTTGCCGGCGCGCAGGATACATAAATGATTCGCGGCGCGCCGGTCTGCAGAAGTTCCGCCATCGCCTGTCCCTGCACACCCTTGCGCGGCGGATTGACCACGATCAGGTCGATACTGGGCAACGACCGTCTCCATTGCATCAGGATTTTCCCGACATCGCCCGCCGCGAACCGGCAGTTGCCGCGGCCATTGCGCCGGGCGTTTTGCTTGGCCGTATCGATTGCCAATTCGCTCTCGTCCGCAGCCCACACTTGCCGCGCGCCGGAGGCTAAATAGAGCGCGATCGGCCCGACGCCGCAATACAGATCGAGCGCCGTCGCTGTGCCCCTGAGTCCGGCGAGCGCGCGCACGTGCTCGTAAACGTTGCGCGCGGTAAACGGGTTTGCCTGAGAAAAAGTTCCGGGCGGGAATACCAGCTTCAAATCGCCGATGCGTTCCCAGAGCGTATCCCGGCCGCCCAGGCTGCGGTACCGATCGCCCCAGATGACGTTGCCGCGCTGCTCGTTGACGTTTTGAACCACGCCGGCAATGAATGAAAAGCGCCGGTGCAGCGCTTTCGCCAGCGAAATGCCGTGCGGGAGCAGCGGGTGGCGCGTCACCAAAGTCACGCTCACCTCCTTGCGCGCGAAGCTGTAGCGCAAGTCCAGGTAACGCAAATCGCCGGAGTCGTCACGCTCGTCGTAAGGCGCGATGTCGAGATCGATGAGCTTCTTTTTCAAATACTGGACGACTTGATTGATGGGACGGGGATGCACCGGACAGGAAGAAATATCGATGACGCGGTGGCTTTGCGGCACGTACAATCCGGCGGCAACTTCGCCGCGGTTACGCCGAACCACGAGCTTGACCCGGGCGCGATAGCCGAGCCGTTCGGGCGACGGCGCCACCGGCGGGATCTCGATTCCGGCCGCCCATGAATGATTCGCCAACGCGCGCGCGACTATCTCGCGCTTGCGCGCCAACTGTTCCGGATAGGGCAAACTTATTAAGGGACAACCGATGCAGCGAGGAAAATGCGGGCAGGGCGCTTGATAGGCGGCACCCGCGTGCGAGCGCTGCCGCTCTCCGCGCATTTTGCCGTTGGCCTTGCCGCGATACGCTTGGATCACCCGGAAACGATAGCGGCGAAAGAGCCGCGCTGCAATCGGGCGTGTCTCGTCGACCCGGCTTATCGAACGGGCTTCGTTCCCTTGCCGGACTTTGCGCCAGCCGCGTTCAGAATCAGCAACGACAATAGTCCATGCGCGACACGCGCGATCCAGCCGCTTCTCAAGATCCGCCTGCGGTGATAAACTCCGCCGCGCAACTACCCGGCGCCGGAGGTGTGATGATGGCCGATCAGCCCGAAACGTTTCGCGTCACATTGTTGGGGACCGGCGCGCCGCCGCCCGTACTCGACCGTTTCGGTCCCAGCACTCTGGTCGAAGCGGGCAAGGAAAAATTCATCTTTGACGCGGGCCGCGGCGCCATGCAGCGGCTGCACCAGCTAGGAATTCCTTTCGCCGACATAACCGGTATCTTTCTTACCCATCATCATTCCGACCACGTGGTCGGATTCGTCGATCTCTGGCTCACCGGCTGGATCGGAAGGCCGTGGGGCATGCGCCAGTCGCCCCTGCGGGTCTGGGGACCGGAGGGAACCAAACAGATGATGGAACATCTTCCGAAGGCATTTCATGTCGATATTCGGGTGCGCAGCCGAAACTATCCTTCGGAAGGCGTCCGATTGGAGCCTGACGGCGTCCACGAAGGCATGGTTTACGACCGTAACGGCGTGCGCATTTTCGCCTTCGAAGTCGATCACGGCGGCGAAGAATTGCCGGCGTTCGGCTACCGCCTCAATTACCGCGGCCGATCGGTGGTGCTCTCCGGGGATACGACCTTCAATGAGAATCTGATCCGATACGCCCGCGGCGCCGATTTACTGGTGCACGAGGTCACCGCAACTGCGGGCTCAACAGCACAGAATGAAGCGCAGTTCCAACGCATCAAGCGAAACCACACCACGCCGGACCAAGCGGGCATCGTCTTTGCCCGCGCACAACCGAAACTCGCGGTTTATAACCATCTGCTGCTTTTTGGCAGCGCGACAGCCGAACAGCTGATTCCGGCGACGCGGCCGAATTACGGCGGCCCGCTCATCGTCGGCGAGGATTTGATGGCTTTCGAGATCGGCGCAAACGTCGAAGTCGCGCACCCGCGACAAAGTCCACGCTGAGTTGTGCGGTTTCTCTCCTGGAGCGCGCGAGAAAACTCATTCGCCGATGATCTTCACCAGCACGCGTTTTCTTCTCCGCCCGTCGAACTCGCCGTAGAAAATCTGCTCCCATGGACCGAAATCGAGCTTTCCTCCGGTGATCGCCACCACCACCTCGCGGCCCATCACCTGGCGCTTAATGTGGGCATCGGCGTTGTCCTCGCCGGTGTCATTGTGGCGATATTGCCGGAGCGGCTCATGGGGCGCGAGTTTCTCCAGCCAGACTGAGTAATCATGATGCAGCCCCGACTCGTCGTCGTTGATGAATACCGAGGCGGTAATGTGCATGGCGTTGACCAGCGCCAGCCCTTCTTTGACGGCGCTTTCGCGCACGCATGCGTCCACCTGGGGCGTGATGTTGACGAACTCAACCCTTGCCGGGGTATTGAACCAGAGCTCTTTCCGATAGCTTTTCATGACAGCGCCTCCCGGTTTGATCTCTCGGCCAAGAATTTATACAGATTGTTTGTTCAAGGATAGGACCCATTGAGCCGCCGGCGGTCCAGTATAAGTTAAAAGTCTCGAACCGAGTCTCGCGCGCTGCGCCACTCGGCAGATCGGCGCGGCAACTTTTTTTAGAGGAGGTTGAATGAGCAACGAAGTCCGCTTCATCGATACCACGGTCCGCGATGGCAACCAGAGCCTGTGGGCGCTCAATATGAAGATCGGCGCGATGCTGCCGGCCTTGCCGCGCATGGACGAGGCCGGCTTCGAGTCGATGGAATTCTTTCTCAGCGTGATCTTCAAAAAGTATGTCCGCGAGCATAAGGAGAACCCCTGGTATTGGCTCAAAGAAGGAACCCGACGGATCAGGAAAACGCGCCTGCGCTACCACGGCGGCATGCACAGCGCGTTCGAGAAGACGCCCCACTGCATCCTCAAACTGTTGGTCGAACGGCTGGTCTCTTACGGCCTCACGCTGACGCGCACGTCCAATTGCTGGAACGACTACGACGCATTCGCCGAAGAGATCATCGACCTGAAAAAAGAGGGAATGGACACGGTGGCGAACTTGATCTACTCGGTCTCGCCGCGTCATACCGATGAATACTACCGGCGCAAAGCCAAAGAAGCGGCTGCCGCGCGCCCCTGGCGCATTTGCTTCAAAGATGTCGGCGGGTTGCTCACGCCCGAGCGAGCGCGCACCTTGATTCCGGTCGTGCTCGAAGCCGCCGGCGAGATCCCGGTCGAATTCCACGCCCACTGCAATAGCGGCCAGGCGCCGTTGAATTACCTGGAAGGCGTCAAGCTCGGCATGCGCATTTTGCACACGGCGGTTCCGCCGCTGGCCAACGGCTCATCGCAGCCTTCGGTATTCAACATCGCCCATAACTTGAAGGCGCTCGGCTACGAGCCTCGAGTCGATTTGAAGCCTCTCGAGCCCGTGGTCAATCATTTTACCGAAGTCGCCAAACGGGAGCGCCTGCCGATCGGCAGGCCGATGGAATACGATGAGGCGATGTACCGACATCAGGTGCCCGGCGGGATGATCTCCAACATGCGCCATCAGCTCAAAATCGTCGGCAAAGAACACTTGATGGAGGCGGCGCTGGAGGAGGCCGGCGCGGTGCGCAGGGATTTCGGTTATCCGATCATGGTGACGCCTCTCTCGCAGTTCGTCGGCACGCAGGCGGCCATCAATGTGATCGTCGGCGAGCGCTACAAAGAAGTCCCCGATCAAAACATCCAGTACGCCCTGGGCATCTGGGGCAAGGAAGCGGTCGAGGTGATGGATCCCGACGTGCGCGATAAGATCCTCAGCCGTCCGCGCGCCCAAGCATGGACGCACTGGCAGCAGCCGGAGCCGACGCTGCACGAGATCCGGCAAAAATACGGCGCTCAGCTTTCCGACGAGGATCTCATCTTGCACTACTTCGCCGGGCCTGATTACGTCAAGGCGCTGCCCGATAACGGCAAGCCTCAGGAATACATGGACGCGACTCGGCCGCTGGTAAACATCATCGAGCAACTGTCAAAACGGAAAGCGAACCGCGTGTATATCAAACAGCCCGGCTTCAGCTTAACAATGAAAAGGCGGGCGTGAGTTGTTAGCGAGTTACGCTTTGCGAGTGTCGGCTTGCAAGTCTTGCGAGGACACGAAACACGGCACCCCTGACTGCCGTCGCCGCGGCTAGGGATCGTCTCCCTCGCTCGCCGCGCCGGGCGCCAGGTGGCTGACATCGCCCCACGTCAACAGCAGCCAATTTCCTTCTTCGCGCGCGAAAACGTTGAGGCCCGCATTGACGAACTCGAAGCGGCGCGGCGCCTCGAGAGAAATTTCCAGCGTATGGCGAAAAAACCCGCTGACCACGCCGCCATGGGTCACCACCACGATCTGCTCGCCGCGATGTCTCTCGGCCAACTCGTTGAGACAAGCGATGTTGCGTTCCACCTGCTGCACCATGCTTTCGCCGCCCGGAATGACGAACTCCGGTCCCTGCGTGCGCATGAGCCGGCGCTCCTCGGGAAATTTGGCGATGATTTCGTCCGCGTTGAGCCCCTGGAAAATGCCGAGATGACGCTCGCGCAAGCGCGCATCGGCAATGATTTCGTGGCCGGTAATTTTGGCTATCTCCCGGGCGGTGTCGACCGCCCGGCCGAGGTCGCTGCTGTAAAGCGCGGTAAATTTCTCGCGTCCCAGGCGCGCCGCCAGCGCCTTCGCCTGAGCCATTCCCTTCGCGGTCAAACGGCTATCCAGATGGCCCTGGCGAATCCCTTTGATGTTCCACTCGGTCTCGCCGTGGCGGACGATGATCACGTGCGTGCGCTGCATCGACTTCGTCTCCGCGAAATATTTCCTGCAAACATCTATTTTGTCGCGATGAATGTCAACGTCTGAGAGTTTAGCGCGTGGCGCCCAGGCTCGCTTGTCGTTCAGTCGCGACTCTGCTATCCAGAACGCAGCTTCCTTATTTTCTATGCCAGAGCCAAGCGTCACGTCAGCAACATTGCGCGTCGTCGGCCAATCCGTGACCCGCGTCGATGCCGAGGCCAAGGTCGCCGGCCGCGCCGAATTCTCCGCCGACCGGATGGCGGCGAAAGATCTCCTCCACGGAAAAACCCTGCGCAGCCCCCATGCCCACGCGGAGATCGTCAGCATCGATACGGCGAAAGCCGAAGCGCTGGCCGGCGTCTACGCCGTGGTCAGCTATCGCGATGCGCCTGCCGTTCCTTTCGAAAGCGGCGACGAATCAGGCGATGCGCCCGTCGCGCCGGTCTACTTGCTCAATCAGACCGTGCGGCACGTCGGCGACGAAATCGCCGCCGTGGCTGCAGAGAGCGAAGCCATCGCCGAGGCGGCGCTCGGCTTGATACAAGTCAACTATCGTCTGCTGCCGTTTGTTCTTGACGAGCAAGGCGCTCTTGCCGCCGACGCGCCCTCCGTGCGCGGCGGCAGTAATCTCGCCGGCGGCGCGCCCATCGAGTTTTCCCGAGGCGATCTCGACCGCGGCATGAAAGAGGCCGAGCTGATCGTCGAGCAAACCTATCGCACGCAATCCACGAGCCCCGTCGCGCTCGAACCGCGCTACTGCGTCGCGTCGTGGCAAGACGAGCGGCTCACCGTCTGGAAGGCGAGCCGCAACGTCTACGGCGACCGCGATAAGCTTGCGCGCGTTTTCCAGCTGCCGCACGACAGAGTGCGCGTCATCGCGGCATACTTGGGCGGCGGCTTCGGCAGCAAAGACGAGACCCGGCTCGCCTTGATTACCGCGCTGCTGGCGCGCCGAGCCAAAAGACCCGTGCGCATGGGCTATACGCGCGAAGAGGAGCTCGGTTACGGCAAATGGCGCCATGCCACCACCACGCGCATCAAAATCGGACTCAAACGCGACGGCACGATGACGGCGATCGACGCCGCTAGCGCGCTCAACACGGGACCTTACGCCCCGGGCTATGGAGTCGCGTCGCGGCTCGGGCACGGGCTCACTTATCTTTATCGCTGCGCCAATGCGCGCTTCGTCGGCAAGGTCGCTTATACGAACAGTCCGGTTGCCGGATCCTACCGGGGTCTCGGCGCGCCGCAAGCTCATTTCGCTCTCGAGTCATTGGCTGATGAAGTTGCCGAGCGGCTCGGTATCGATCCGCTGGAATTTCGCTTGCGCCACTGCGTTGGACCCGAAGGACAGCCCGGGGCGCGCGTCACACCCGTGGACCAATTGATTCCGGCCCAACCGATTGAAGGAGGCGTGCCGTTTTCCAGCAATCTATTGCAAGAATGCCTGCGCGAAGGAGCCAAACGGATCGCTTGGCAACCTCGCCCCGCCGGTCCGCGTAAGCGCCTGGTCAATGGGAAATATCGCGGTATGGGATTGGCGGCATGCATTTACAAGACGGGACAGTCGCAATCCTCAGCGCTGGTGAAATGGCGACCCGACGGCAGCGCCGAGTTGTTCATGAGCATCAGCGAGATCGGCCAGGGCGCGTGGACGGTGCTAAGGCAACTGGTCGCCGAAACGCTCGACCTCGATTTTAAAGACGTCCATGGCACCTTCGCCGACACTGAAATGACGCCGTTTGCCCACAGCACCTCCGGCAGCACCACAACTTTCACCTCGGGATTGGCCGCGCGAAAGGCTGCCGCCAGCGCCAAGCGGCGACTCATGGAAGCGGCTGCGAAGCTTCTCGAAGTCGAAGCCGAGAAGCTGCGCTTGCGCGGCCGCATGATCGAGAGCATTGAAGACCCGGAATTGGCCGTTCCCGTAAGCCTCGTCATTCGGCGCCAGCCGGAACAAATGATCGTCGGCGATGCCCGATTGCGCGCCGGCAGCACGACCCATATCATCAATTCTTTCGCCGCTCATTTCGCCGAACTCGAAGTCGATCCCGATACCGGCGCGATAAAGCTGTTGCGCTACGTCGCCGCTCACGATTCCGGACGCATCATTCATCCCGAAGCCGCGCGCGGTCAGGTCGTCGGAGGGGTCGTTCAAGGGATCGGCTACGCCTTGATGGAAGAAATCCCGATGGATCCGGACACCGGCGCGCCCCTGGCGCTTAATCTGGATTCGTTTAAAATCCCCAACCTGATCGATATCCCCCCAATCGAAACGCTGTTCATCGAGCGTCCGGATCCCGTCGGCCCGTTTGGCGCCAAAGCGCTTGGCGAACCGCCCCTCGTGCCGGTCGCGGCGGCGATCGCCAATGCCGTCAACGATGCAACCGGCGTGCGTATCCGCGAGTTGCCGATCACGGCGGAAAAAGTGTTGCACGCGTTGCGCCTTCAAGCGAGTTAACTTGACTGCCGCGCCCGGCCGTTCCGTCGCACGATGCCCGGTCGATTGATTTACCTTGTTTTGCTCCAACGCTATAATGCCCGGGTCATGGGCGGTTTGTCTGCCGGCTCGGCGATCAAGAAAAATAGCATTGATCTCTCTCGGCCTATGCCTTTACGAATCTCGACCTGGTCTGCGGCGGCGATGATCATTTTGACTCTCTTGCTCGGCGGCGCCGCCACGCGAGCGGATCATCCGGCCGAAGGCGTCGCGACACTCATTCCGGCGGCGATCGTCAAGCGCATTCTCGATAATGGCGATCACGCCATCCTCATCGATTTGCGTCCCGCCCACGAATACCAGAGAAAGCGCCTGCCGCGTGCCATTTCGATACCGGCGAGCGAAGTGGCAAAGCGGCTGCGCGAGATCCCCAAGTTCGGCCGCGTGATTCTTTACTGCGCCTGTGAGCCTCAAGAGATCGCCGATAAGGCGCTTATGCTGCGCACCCATGGCTATCGAAACATCGCCGTAATGCCGGAGGGCTACGCGGGATGGCTGGAGTTGGGTTACCCGACAGAGGAAAACCGTCCGTGAGTGCCACGGCTTTGTGCCATCACAAGAGGTAACTGGAGGAAAACGTGTTCGCCAAAATTCGCCATATCGCCATGTACACCCACAATCACGCCGCGGTGGATGGATTTTACCGGACCGTGTTCGGCATGCGCCGCATGACCAGCAACACGCTCGATGACACCGGCAAACAGAATCCGAACCGCGGCCACATCAGCGACGGCGTCATCGGCATGGCGATACTTCCTCGCTATGCCGGCATGCAGTCGGGCATGGATCACTACGGCTTCGAAGTGGAAGACATCAAGGAGTATGTCCGGCGCATGGAGCGCCACTACCCCAACACCATGATAGCGAAGGGCTTGGATTACGTTCCGTTCGCCGGGTTGCGCAGCTACGATCCGGCCGGCGCGCACTTCGACATCGCGCAAGCCCATATCGCGAATGTGCGCGAAGGCTACAACGAAGCCGGTTGGGATCAGCCGCGCTGGATCAATCACATCTCGATCCGAGCCGACGACCCGGGGCGGGTCGCCGAATTTTACGAAAAAATTTTCCAGCTGAAAGAAGCCGAGACCTACCGTGACGACGGTTCGATCTGTATGACCGACGGCAAAGTAAAATTGCTTTTGCGCCCGCGCGACAACAGCCTCTATCGCGGCCTGCGCGAGGGTCTGGATCATTTCGGCTTCAAAGTGGAGAGCTTGGAAAAAGTCAAGAACGACCTCGCAACGCTCGGCGAAACAGCTCCGCTGCCGCCGAGCGGCCAGTTTGTCGGCGGCAACGGCAAGAAAAACGAGCAGGACTTCCGCCGTTGCTGTTTGGGCCAACACTTCACCGCCGATCCTGACGGCGTGTTGATTGATATTTCAGAGCAGTAGGCGCAACCGATCGTCGCACTGACCGCAAACGGCAACCACAGGACATCGCACCATGCGCGATCTCGGGTTATCCGGCAAAGTCGTCCTCATCACGGGAGGCGGAGGTGTGCTCGGCTCGGCGTTCGCGCGCGGCTTTCTCGAATTCGGCTCCAGGGTGGCAATCGCCGACTTCGCGCCCGAGAAGGCCGAGAAAATCGCCGCTCAGCTCAAGGCTGAAAACCGCGCCGTCATCGGTGTCGGCGCGGATGTCACCAGAGAGAATCAGGTTGAAAAGATGGTCCCGATGTCGCCGCCGCCTTGGGCGCAATCGACGTTCTGGTCAACGCCGCTGCGGTGCAGATTTATCCCGGCAAGGAGATCACCGAGATCGACTCGCGCGAATGGGACCATGTGCTCGACATCGGCCTAAAAGGCATTTTTCTGTGCTCGAAACACGCCGTCCCGATGATGCGGCAAACCGGACGCGGCAAGATCGTCAACATCGCCTCGATCGCGGGTCATCGCGGCCTGCCGGGGGGCTCCGCCTACAGTGCAGCCAAGGGAGGCGTGGTCAACCTGACCCGACAAATGGCCGTCGAACTGGGCAAGTATCGTATCAACGTCAACTCCGTCAGCCCGGGCTTCACCCCCAACCGCCTGACCAGCGTGAACCAGTATGCCGGCAGGCCGGACGATGCCGGACAGACTCTGCCGGCTGGCGTTAGCCTCACGACTCCGCCGCTGGGGCGAAACGGCGAGATCGAGGACTATGTCGGCCCGGTGCTGTTTCTAGCTTCCGCTTGGGCCGACTACATTACCGGCGCCGATATACCGGTCGAAGGCGGCCGGATGGCGGCCCGCTAGGAACGCGATACTTCAGCACTCCAAAACTGCAACCATCTTTAAGGAGGCAAAGTCATGCACGAATACAAAACCATCAAAGTCACCCGCAAAGACAACTGTGCGACGATCGAATTTACCCCGCCGATGCTGGTCCACGACAAAAACGATATCTCTCCTAAGCCCGGCCGGCATCGCGAGCTTGGCATGGCGCTCGAACAGATCCGTTTCGACAATGAAATCCGCGTGGTTGTTATCACCGGGCAGCAAGACGTATTCTGCATGACTGCGCCGAACCATCCGCATTTCCACGGCCATTCGCCGGACAAGACCTGGGACGGCTTGCAAGCGCTCCAGCACACTTTTCAGCAAATCATCGAGATCGAAAAACCCGTCATCGCCAAGGTCAACGGTGGCGTCAAAGGTTGGGGCTCCAGCCTGGTTTTTTCTTGTGATTTCATTCTCGCTCGCGAGGATGCGATCTTCTGTGATCATCATCTCGGCATGGGCGACGGCAACCCGCCTGTTGGCAGACCCGGTGCCGGAATCGTGCCGGGAGACGGCGGCTCGATTTTCGTACCGCTCCATATGAGCCCGCCGCTGGCTCGCGAGTATCTTTGGCTCGGTAAGCAGTTGACCGCCAAGGAGCTCTTCGAAAGAGGTTGTATCAATGCGGCGGTCCCGGCGAACGAACTGGACTCGGTTTGCGATCGGATGGTTGACGCCCTCCTGCGCAGACCGCCCTACGCATTGGCATTCGCCAAACGGTTATTTAACCGCTTTTATGCGGAGCGATTCAACTTGATGTTCGACGTCGGCTACGCTTACGAAATGATGAATAAGGAACAACATCAACGTTACAAAGGCGGCCGCGGGGAAGAGACGCTGTAGGCAGGCGCGCAACGATTGTCGGGCGGATATTCGGTTGCACCAGAGTGCCGGCTTAAGGGAAACAGAGGTAGCCCCGTTGAACGGTCAAGTTAAGGGACGCGCAGCCGGCCAAATGGTCTGAGGCTTCGGCGGATATTTAGCACGCTCGGACAATCGCTGAAACAACTCGACAACGTCTAGCTCGATTGATGCGCCCTCAAGGTAGGCTGTCGATGCCTCGGGGAACGCGTGGGTGATCGTTCGAAAGAACTTTCTTACTATCATCCGCCGCGGTATCGCTCGATCCGTACGATCGCCGCTGCCGACAATCTTTCGGCGTAGAACTAAGTTTGTTGCCGATCGAATCGCTTGGCCGGGTGAGCCGTAAGGAACGCTTCGATGTGGTCGAGCAGTTGGCCCGGCTCTGTTGCGGTAATTAACAAGGCGCGGTGCTTCGGTTTGATAAAATCGCATGCCACGCCGCGGTCGAGAAACTCGATCAGGCCGTCGTAATAGCCGCAGACGTTGAGTAGAGCGCAGGGCTTTTCATGCAAGCCCAGTTGCGCCCAACTGAGCACTTCGAAAAATTCCTCCAAAGTGCCGATGCCGCCGGGCATGGCGATAAAACCATCGGCCAATTCGGCCATCAGCGCCTTGCGCTCGTGCATGGAACCGACGATGCGCAAGTCGGTTAGACCCTTATGCGCCACTTCTTTGCCGACGAGAGAATCGGGAATGACCCCGGTCACCCGGCCATTGCATTCCAGCACCGTATCGGCGATCACCGTCATCAAGCCGACATTGCCGCCGCCGTACACGAGGCCGTAGCCGCGCTCCACCAGCAAGCGCCCGAGCTGCCGGGCTGCCTCCGAGTATTCAACTCGCGCTCCACGGCGCGATCCGGTAAAGACGCAAAGTCGTTTCAAAGCTTCCATTGCTAACCAAGGTTCGAGAAGAAAATGCCAGTCTCCCTAAGCGCCGCATCCTATACGATTGTTTTCATGGCGGCTTCCTAGGCTCCGATCCTCAGCACCTCGCGCGAGCCCTTACGGTCGGCGACTTTTTGAACCACGGCGGCGAAAGTCGTCCGCGCTTCGCAGCGCACATCGAACGCGACCATGAACAGCTTGATCAGGTCTCCCGCGTAGATACGGTCCTCCGCCCACGAAGCGATCTCGGTCAGGTCGTGCTCCGGCTTGAGCTGCTTGATTTTCATGCCGACGATTTCGGCCAGTCCCGCGGCGATCTGCTGGGCGACGTCGCGCTGCGCTGGCGCAAACTGAAGCCGGATAAAGGCGACCTCCAGGGCCCAATCCGGACCTTTAGGGCTGGAGCGAAAGATCACCGGACCCAAAGTGATCAGCAGCAAAATCACGCCGAGCAAAACAACAATGGCACGTTCGTTCACGGCAGAAATCTTTACCAGCGGCCTCGGCCGGGGCCGTAGGAGCGTTTCGCGCCGGCGCGCGCTCCGAAGACGGGCTTGGGATTGGGATCAAGCAGGCGGCAGTACGCGTAATTGAATCCTTCCAATTTCATGCGGGGAATTTTTTGACCGATGAAGTGCTCGATGGAAGCCACCTCCTGAAGGTCTTCGGCGGTCATGATCGTGAATGCGTCGCCGACGGTCTGAGCGCGACCGGTGCGGCCGATCCGGTGCACGTAATCTTCCGGATGATGCGGCACGTCGAAGTTGATCACATGGCTGATCTGCTCCACGTCGATGCCGCGCGCCGCGATATCCGTAGCGACCATCACTTCATAGCGGCCGTTCCGAAAACCGTTCAATGCTTGCTCGCGCTCGCGCTGCGTGCGGTTGGAATGGAGCACCGCCACCGAATGGCCCTGCTGCTGCAGGCGCCGCGCGACCCGGTCGGCGCCGTCTTTGGTGCGGCAGAAAATCAGCACCTGGTCGTAGTCGGTGCGCCGCAAAAGCTCTTCGAGCAATTCCTGCTTTTGACCGACATCGACGGGATAGAGCGCGTGGGTCACCGTCTCCGCCGGCGAACGCCTTAGACCGATCTCGATCGTTTGCGGATTGCGCAGCGCCCAGCGGCATAACTGCTCGATCTCCGGGGGGATGGTCGCCGAGAACAGCATCGTCTGGCGATGGCGCGGGCAGCGCTCGATGATTTTACGCACATCGGGCAGGAAGCCCATGTCCAGCATGCGATCCGCTTCATCGAGCACGAGCATCTCGATATCGTTCAACCTGACCATTTTACGATGTATCTGGTCGAGCAAGCGGCCGGGCGTGGCGACGAGGATGTCGACCCCTTGGCGCAAAGCCCGATCCTGCCGCCCGTAGCCGGTGCCGCCGAATAAGACGACCGTACGCAGATCCGTGAATCGCGCGTAGTCGCGTATCGCCGTTTCCACTTGCGCAGCCAGCTCGCGCGTCGGTTCGAGTACCAGCGCGCGCAGTTTGCCGCGCTGGCTCAGGCGGGAAATCATCGGCAACGCAAAGGCAGCCGTCTTGCCGGTGCCGGTTTGCGCCGAGCCGATCAGGTCACGCCCTTCGATGAGCAGCGGAATGGCGCGTAGCTGGATCGGCGTCGGAACGCTATAACCGGCGGCGCGTACGCCTTCCAAGACTTTGGCTGAGAGTCCCAGGGTGGTAAAGGGCACAATCGTTTATAGGCATAAGACGAGAAGCTTCTCAATAAACCCGCGCCATTCTCAAAGATCCGTCGGCATCCATCGCTCAGGCGGCGACCGGCGCGGGCTCGACCCGTGGCTCGCGTATAGGCAAGTTCAGCAGCGCGGCAATCGCGGCCAGCAGGGCGTCGGCATACCACATCCAGAGATAGTTTCCGTAATAACTGAAGGCGATGCCGCCGAGCCACGCGCCGAAAAAGCCGCCGATTTGGTGCGAAAGCATCGTCAGCCCGTAAAGCGTCGCTAGGTATCGCGTGCCAAACAGTTTCCCGACCACCCCCGCCGTCGGCGGAGCGGTGCCGAGCCAGGAAAAGCCTAAACCGACCGCCAGCAAGTAAAACGTCCACTCGCTTCTGGGTGCCGCCAGATAGAGAAGTATCAGCAGCGTGCGCGAGCCGTACATACCGAATAATATATACTTGCCGCGAAAGCGATTGAGCAGCCATCCGGCAGTGAAGCTGCCCGCGATATTGGCGAGACCAATAATGGCCAGTGACCAACTCGCCACCGAAGCCGGCAACCCGCAGAGGTCGACTTCGCCGGGCAAGTGGGTAACCAGAAAAGCGATATGAAACCCGCAGGTGAGAAAACTGCCGTGCAACAATAAGTAGCTCGGATTGCCGAAGGCTGAACTCAGTGCGGTGCTGAGAGCGATATGGCTGCTACTGCCCAGCGCTCCGCCGTAGCGCTTCGGACCAGCGATCGGGGCAACCAGCGGCAAAGCCAAGAGCGTGATCCCGCCGAGCCACCACATCGCGCCCATCCAGCCCCACGCAGAAATCAATCTTTGCACGATCGGCGCAAAAACAAACTGCCCGAACGATCCGCCCGCCGTGATCACCCCCGAAGCCAGGCTGCGCTGGGCGGGGGACAGGCGCTGCGCCAGCGCGCCGATCAAAATTGAAAAACTGCCGGCGCCGGAACCCAAAGCGGCGAGTATTCCGATCGTGATAACGAGTCCAACGCTGGTCGTAAAGAACGGCGTGAGCGCGGTGCCGACCGCAAGCAACAGGACTCCGCCGGTGAGCACGCGAAGAAACCCGAATCGATCCGCCAATACGCCGGCCAGCGGCTGCGCTAAGCCCCACATGAACTGTCCCACGGCCATCGCGAAGCTGATGGTCACGATGCTCACGCCCGTGGAGCCGCTGATCGGAAAAACAAATAATCCTTGCGCCTGCCGCGCGCCCATGGTCATCATCAGCATGGCCGCGGCCGCGGCAGTGATGAAAAGCCAGTAATGCTGATCGGTCTTTTCACGCATCGTGTTAGTGACGGCGCCGGACACCGATTCCGCTGAGGTGACCCTGAGCTTTTATCAAGGCTCGGTTGAGTCGGTCGGCGGCTTTTTCGATCTCAGTGCGCATGAACGGTTAGTCTAGCTGCGGCTTACTACCACCCTGCCAACCAACTTGCCGGCCTTCAACTCGTCGAGCGTCCGGTTCACTTCGCCAAGCGGTCTCGTTTCGATCGGAATCGGCTTGATTTTTCCCGCCCGCGCGAGATCCACAACGGTTTTCAACTCCGCGACACTGCCGAGATGCGACCCCTGAACGGTGATCGCTCGCAGAATAGTGCTGCCGATCGAAAGCGGAAACTCGCCGCCGAACAGACCCACGAGAATCAGTTTGCCGCCTTTGCGCAGCGCGCCCAGGGCTAATTGCGCGGTTTCACCGGCGCCGACGAAATCGACTGCGCCGAAAAGCGCGCCCGCGGCTATTTGCTTGAGCCGCTCTGCAGCGTTGCCCTGAGCACTGTTCACTAGCGCCGCTGCGCCCGCCGCTTGTGCCGCCGCCAATTTGGTTTCGCCGATATCGATAGCAATGATTCGCTCATGCCCGAATGCGCGCAGGATGCTGATGGCCGAGAGGCCCAATCCGCCGGCGCCAATCACGGCGACCCATTCGTCTGGAGTCAGCGGCAGCAGTTTCGCCACCGCGGAATAAGTCGACAGACCGGAACAACAAAGTGTCGCCGCCCAACGCGGATCGATGCCGTTGGCGTCGACAAGATAGCGCGGGTGCGGCACCAGCAGATGGTCGGCGTATCCTCCCCGTCTCTGGATCCCGATCATGCTCGGCGTCATGCAAAAATTGTCCAATCCTTCCTGGCAGCGCCGGCATGCGCCGCAACCGATCCAGGGAAAAATCAGCCGATCCGCGCCAATCGGCGCATCGAGCGCATCCGGTCCGGCAGCCATGACCGTCCCAAAGGGTTCGTGGCCGAGCGTCACCGGCGGCTCCATACCGCGCTCGCTCATAGGAAAGCGCTTGCCGCCGCCGAGATCGAAAAACCCGTCGCGGATATGCACGTCGCTGTGGCAGACGCCGCAGTACTTGAGCGCGATCAGTACCTCCGAGCCCTGCGGCACGGGCGTGGCTCGCTCGCGTTTCTCGAGCGGCTTGCCCCATTCAACTACGTCATAACTCAGCATGCGCCCGCTACTTTACTCTTGTTCAGCCAGAAGATCAGAAGCAATCAAAAGGACTTCCGACCGGGTATTCTCCTGCGACAATCTAAGTTCCCATCTAGGCGCCACTACTCCGGTTCGTCATCTTGTCAGTCCCGCGCACGCGGGGATCCAGGTAGTCGCCCAATGGGCCCGGATTCCCTCTTTCGCCGGTATGACGACAGGGCCTTGTCGAAGACGTCTCCTGTAACATTTCTTGCGGGCGAGCATAAGCTCATGATTCGGTTCGCGGTGTCAATACCTTCACGGCAGCGCGAAAGCTCGGATCGAGCGCACGCCGTCAATCCCCGGTGGGCGAAATACGGTAGTGCTTTACCGCCTCGAGCTTGTTCAGCGCCTGCGTCAATCGACTGGCATTATCGTCACCGATGGTACGGATCACCATTTGATATTCAAAGAAATCCGCATCTGCATCGAGGCGGTAGTTCAGATTGGCGACCGTAAAGCCGTACTCGCTGAGCAAGCGCCGCACGTCGCCTTCAGACATTGTTTGGCGGCGCGAGAACCGTACCGCGAAGTGGGCATAGAATTGGCTCGGCATCCGCCCTTCGATCCATCTGAACACCGAAAGCGTGCCGAGAGTGAGAATCGTCGCGATCAGCGCAGGAACTTGGAAACCGATGCCGATAAGAATGCCGATCGCCGCGGTGATCCAAATGGACGCGGCCGTCGTTAGACCGCGCACCGAAAGCCCGTCTTTGACGATCGTGCCCGCGCCGAGAAAACCGATACCGGTCATGATTCCCTGCGCCATGCGCGTCGGATCCAGTGAGATCCTACCTGGCGCGATGTTGGGGAACCAACGCGATTCATAGACTGTCACCAGCATCAACAGGGCGGTCGAGAGACAAACCAGCGAATGAGTGCGAAAACCCGCCGGCCGGCCGTGATAACTGCGTTCCAGTCCAATCAGGCCGCCGATGATCAGTGATCCGACTAGCCGGAGTGCGATGTGAAAATAATCGCCGTCGATCATTGCTCCGTTTTACCGGATTCGCGGTTCGGCTGAAATAGCGGGGCGGCTGGCAAGCAAAACTCATCGGACGATGCCCTGTGCTTGCAGGGCGGCTCTCAGCGCTTCCACCCGCCTTCGATTCACGCCGAAGTCACTGTGGCCGAGCCGCGCCGCGGAGCGCACGGCGATGATATTTTCCGCCGCGCGCAAATGCAGCTCCAAATCATCGACAAAGCCGAAAACTCTACTACGGCACTCCGCATGCAGGTAATCATCGCGCTGGATTACGAGTTTGACGCGCGGCCAATTTTCCACCATGGCAACGGCGGCGCGCCACGACTCATCTGCGGGTCTGACGAGTCGTAAGGCCGCAATGCTATGACTCGCATCGCTCGCGTCGCTCGAAACGCAATTGGGCGTCGAGGGACAATCGCCTAGCCGCCCATCTCTGATGCCCAGAGTTGCCGGTCTGGTGCTGGCGCACGCAAACAGCGACATGACAAAGAAACTCGCGATTGCGGAAAGCGAACGGAGCGCGATTGCCGGCCGCACCCGTCGGGCTACTCTTTTTTCGCTTCGGCCTGACGGTCGAAGAATTTCAGCGCCATAGCCCCGTGGGTCGCCGCCGCGCCGGCGCGCACCGCCGCCGCAATCAGCGAAGCTTCGACGACTTCTTGGCGTGTCGCGCCGGCGCTGTGGGCGGCCTTGGAATGGGCTTCGATACAATAAGGACACTGGCTCGTGACCGCCACCGCGATGGCGATCAGCTCGCGGTATTTCCTGGGAATCGTCCCGTTATCGCGTCCGATGCTCTTTTCGAGCCCGATCCAGGCGCTGAAATCGTCGGGCGCGAGTTGGCGCATTTCGCGCAGCAACTTCAAATCGTTTTCGTCGTGGTAGTGATCCGGCATATTCATGGACCTCGATCAATCAGTTTTCGCAGGGCAGTTCCGACTCATTGATTTCGACGAAGGCAACGCGGCTGCTCCAGTGGCCGTGCACCGAAGGTTTTCCCGGCGGCAAGTCATCGAGAGTCCCCGCCGGCACGATCGCCCGCGTGCCGTCGCGCGAGGCGTGCGGGATTGGACAATTACAGTTGCCGCAAATCTGCCGCGCAAAGCTTTTCGCTTCCGGCAAATCGTAGCGCTTGATCAAGTTTTCCCCCTGCGTCCAGCGAAACTGGGCGATGGGAACGGCGATATTTGTCGAGCGCACTCCGCCGGTCGCCTTGCGGCAGCGGGAGCAGTAACAATGGCCGAAGCGCATGAAGGGCGTGGTGACTTCGTAGCGCACCGATTTGCATAGACAGCTGCCCTTTAAAGTTTGCTCAGCCATAGGGTCCTCCTTCAATCGATCCATGGACGCGTCATTGCGGCGCGCTGCTCCTTCATCGCAAGCAACTTATTTTGATTGCGCGAGCTTAGCAAGCGTTCAGAGCGTTTCCGAGCCCTTGCCTTACGCTGAGCTTATCCTGTAAATTCAAGCCGAGGAAACACCAGGAGGTTCAAAATGGCAAAAATTACCAAGATCACCATGGTGGATGCCGAGAAAGAGGCCCAGTGGGGCAGACCCACCGGCCGCAACTACGCCCGCCCGACGCAGACCGACTTGGTTCACATCGCGCTCAACAGCTATGAACCCGGCGTCAATGACGAGCTGCACTGCCATCCCGGATCCGATCACACCTTTTTCGTGGTCCAGGGCGAGTGCACCATGAAAGGGCTGCACGAGAACGAAGAATTTCGGCTCAAGCAGCATCAAGCGGTTCACGTTCCGGCCGGGTTTTTTTATCAGCTCAACAATACTGGCACCGAACGCTTGATCCTGTATCAGGTCTCCACCGAGCCGAAAAAGAAACCCAAGATCGGCAAAGTGATTTATGGCGTGCACACGAGCTTGAAGGACCACTTGTTCAATCCAGTAAAGTCGGATGAGAAAAAGGCGGAGGCGCGTTGATGACCTTCGCGGAAGTGCTGGATTGGTGCAAGAAACAAAAAGCCGACGTGCGTGGTATCGGGCGGCATATGGAAGTCTCGATTTCCCATAAAGACCAGCAGCTGCCCGCCAATCTTCCGCCCATGAGCAAGGTCTTGCACTGGAATCTGGAAATCGGCGATTGGAGCCACTACACCAGCGGCTCTGATATGGAAAGAATGGTCGCGGGAAAGATGACGTTGGACGAATTCAAAAGTACGCTGCGGCGCGCCGAATGAGCGCCGGCCGCGGGCATTTCCGGCACATCGTTCACACAAAACGCCGCTTGGCCCTTTGGGTAAGCCAAGCGGCGTTTTCTTTGAAATTTTGCTCGCTGTTACGAGATTGCGTTTGGATTTCTCACCGCGGGCGAACTCCACTTGAGGTTGCGTTCGAGAAAATCGCTCACCAGAGGCCATGACAAATCCGCCGCATGTGGATTGTAGCCGGGAGCTCCCGGATCGACGTAGCCGTGGCCGCCGAAGGGGAAAAAATGCCACTCAAGCGGCTGGCCATTCTCTTTGAACGCTTGGTACATCTGCTCCTGGACGGACAAAACGGTGGTGCCATCGTCGGCTCCGTACAAATTGATCGAGGGGCAGCGAAATTTTTTCACAGCTACGCTCGGGTGAATCGGCCGCAGTGTCGTCTCCGGTTCCGCGCGCACAGTCGGATAATAGCCGACGAAGGCGCGCACTTCGTTGGGCACTGATGCGATGAAGTGAATCGCGATCCGCCCCCCCATGCAGTAGCCGCACACCGCGACGCGGTCTTTGTTCACGTTGGGTTGTTTCAGCAGGAAACGCCATCCCTCGGTGAGCACCCGGGTGAATTCCGGATCCGCGGTCTTGGCCTGTATCTGCGAGCCAGTGACGATATGAGTTTCCGAGGGAAACCCAAGCTGTTCGAACACGTTGATCGCGAATGTCGTATAACCCAGCTTGGCAAACTTGCGCGTCTCGGTTTTGATGTATTCGCCGAGGCCTCCTTTGGGATGAATCAAGTAGAGCGCCGGTCCCGGCTCCGTGCGTTCTTGATATGCCAAATATCCCGCCACGCCATGATCTTTGGTGGTCACTAATTGCTCGATAATTCGCATCGTCTGGTCCTCGCAGAAGTAAGAAGTGCCATCGTTTACCTAGCATGATCACGCGAGCGGCGTCAAAGAGCCGACAGACCTTGGCCCAAAATCACCGTGTCCTGCCTAGTTTGGCCCAATCCTGATGCCCCGAACAGTGTTCGGTGACTAATTTGATAAAGTCCCTAACTCACGAGCAAATGAACACTTTTTGTCGCTGGCACTGACATGATTGGGCCTGCGGGGTCAGAGTCAAACAAGAAACGAGCAGTTCCTGTGATTTCCAGGTGAGCCGAACGAAAAAAAATCTTGGAATAGGATTTGCTCAAAACTGTCGTGCGCTCTTTAGTGCGTCATCCACAGGCAATTTCGGAGTGATTTGGCTAAATGCAGAACGATAGACCCGCCGCCGTACCCGGCATGCCGGAAGAAAGCAAAAAAGCGGAGCGGGAGCTGGTCTCGGTGCCCTCCGCGCTGCCGTCCTTCACCTTGGCTGACGATAACGACAACGTCGATATCGAGATCCAAGCCGATTATCTGCTCAACTATATCAATAAACTGACCGCCCTCGCCGACCGCGCGTGCAGCACAGCGATCCGCCAGTCCGAATCGGCTCAGCGCACCGAAGAAAGCCGGCAGGCCGAAATTAATTTCCTCCGCCGCCAACTCGAGCAAGCCAATGCCCAATTCCGCGAGCAGCAACTGGCGATGACGCGGCTGGAACAAAACTCACGGGAACAGATCGCCGCCCTCGAGACGCAGCTCCGGCAAAAGGAAATCTACCGCATCCAGCGCGAGAAAGAATTTATTCACCTGCGGAGCGAGCACGATGCCCGCGCCAACCGGCAGGGGCAGGAATCCCCTCAGCTCCAAACATCGCAGGCCCAGCAGGAGCTTGAGCAACTCAAGCAGGAAAATGCGCAACTAAAATTACAGCTCGCCAATCGAGACGAGGCGATCCAGACCAAAAATCACGAAATCAAGGCGATCGAACTCGACTTTCGCGCTCAGATAGTGGAGCTGGAGCAGAAGCTGCGCGAATGTCAGACCGAACTGCAGCGTCAAGAAGCGAAGCTCAAGGAAAAAGAAGCCTTGATTCAGGCCACGGCCGCTAAAGAAACCGAAATCGGCAATCTCATCAAGCGCCTTTCCAGCGAGTGCGAATCGCTCAACGGTGAGCTCCAGGAGAAAAGCCAGGTGCTGGCGCGGCTCGAGGGCAAAAAGCCTCAACCCGCCCAAGACGGCAGAATCTGGCGCCGTGTCATCGGCCGCCTGCAAGAAGAAATGTAATCGAGCCAGGCGTGGAATTTGGCCGGTTCACGAGTCCAAACTGATCACCAATCACCGACCATCGCGGTCATAACGCGGCTGATCAGCTTATCCGCCCGGTTACGTACTTGGCTCGGGTCCTTAGTCCAAGCCATAGAGCCGCGCGCAGTTGTCCCAGAGAATTTTTTTCTGGCTTAGTTGCGAGACGCCTTTCATTTCCAGAAACTCGTCGACAGCGTGAGGATAGTCCGAGTCGCCGTGCGGGTAGTCGGTGGAAAAAACTATGTTGTCGTCGCCGATCAGATCGATGATCATCGGCAATTCTTGCTCGTGCTCGGTGGAAATCCAGCACTGGCGCCGAAAATATTCGCTCGGCTTTAGTTTTCCTGCGGTAGGATAGCGTCCTTTGGCCATGGCGTTGTCCATGCGGTGGAGCAGAAAAGAAACCCAGCCGCAGTAACATTCGAGGAAAGCCAGTTTCAATTTCGGATGGCGCTCGCATACGCCGCCGCCGATAGTATCGGCCATGGCAACCATGTTCTCCAGCGGATGAGAAACCACATGGCGCAAGAGCAAGTTGTTGCCGAATCGAGCGCCGATCTGCGCCACTTCGCCGGCGGCGGTCGCCGAGTGAAAGCCCATCGGCACGCCCAACTCTTCAAGACATGACCAGACGCTATCGAAGTAGCGCGAGTGCCATGGCAGACCGCGCAGCGGCTCGGGACGCGCGAACACACCGACAAAACCCAGCTTGCCGACCGCGCGCTCGGCTTCTTTCACCGCTTCATGGGGATCGTGCAGCGCGAGCATCGCCACGCCCTTCAGCCTGTTCGGGTCGGTCTGGCACAAATCGTAAAGCCAATTGTTGTATGCCCGGGCAATCGCCGCCGCCAGTTTTGGGTCCATCTCTTCGCGCATCATGATGCCGAGGCCGATGGACGGATAAAGCGCCGCGACATCCAAGCCCTCGCGATCCATCGCGACCAGTTGAGTCTTCGCGTCAAAGCCGCGCGCGCGAAATTCGGCGATCTCCTGATCGATCCGCGTCGCGTCATAAATGCCGCCGCGGTAAGTCGGCTCGTAGCCCTCAAGGATTTTTCCGTCGATCATCACCATCGCCGAGCTGCGCGCGGTCGAGCTGAGAATCTTCGGCCGCCGCCCGCGCCACTCGGGCTCCATATACTGGTCCCAAAGATCGGCCGGCTCCCGCAGGTGCATGTCGGAATCCATGATTTTGAATCCGTCCTTCATTCAGGCGACTCCATGAGGGTTTTTTCAAAGGAATAGCACGCCCCGGCGCGGCGATGCCAACGAAGGGATTTCGGATTATCTCCCGAGCGGCGCAAAGGCGCGAAGGTTTTTGGAGTTCGATTCTGACTCGATGATACGAAGATTTGTTAAGGCGGGAAGAAACTCGGCTCCTCAGGTGGAAAAAATTCGCACAACACGAGGCTCTGAAAATAGTTTCCGAACTTAACGCCTTCGCGCCTCTTATGAAAATGTTTTTTACTTACTTTGCTCGACAACCAGTATAACCAAATCCCCCTCTTTCCCGCTTTTGCAAAGGGGGGATGACAGGGGAATTTTCACGTGCGGTGTTGTACCGAAGTACATGAATTACTTTGCGTCCTTGGCGCGAGAAAATCTCCGACTGACTTCGGGGCTCGTTTTACATCAGTTCCCGGATCAGCGATTTCGCGACATCCGGCGCTACACCAAGCGGCCGCCGCGCGAGCGGCCCGCCGTCCTCGAGGATCGGTTCGAGGGCATCCAAAGCCGGCAGATCGTCGCGCTTCCAAAACAAGCCGATGGCGATTTCATCGCCCCACTCGTAGCCGTACTTCATCGCCGCGGCGAAATCAGTGGGATCGTGCTTTTTATCCTCCAGCTTGAATGTCCGCTGCTTGAAAAAGTCATGACCGTTCTCATGATTGAAGGTCACGCAAGGACTAAATGCATCGATGAGCGCAAAGCCTCTGTGCTGAATCCCACCTTTGATCAGCTCGACCATGTGTTTCACCTGGCCCGTGTACGCCCGGGCCACATAGGTGGCGCCGGCGGCGATCGCCAGCGGGACTGGATTGATCGGGTTCTCCACGCTGCCGGCAGGCGTGCTTTTCGTTTGCATTCCTTTGGCACTGGTGGGCGAGAGTTGTCCGGTGGTGAGACCGTAGATCTGGTTGTTCATAACAATGTAGGTGACATCCACGTTGCGCCGCATGCTGTGGATGAAATGGTTGCCGCCGATGCCGTAGCCATCGCCATCGCCTCCAGTGACGATAATTTTCAGTTCGTGGTTGGCCAGCTGTGCGCCGGTAGCGACCGACAAGGCCCGGCCATGCAGCGTGTGCATGCCGTATGTGCTGATGTAACCGGGCAAGTTTGACGAGCAGCCGATGCCGCTGATCACCATCGCTTCGTGCGGCCGAATGCCCAGCTCGGCAAGCGCCTGCTTGAGCGCCGTCAACACGCCGAAGTCGCCGCACCCTGGACACCAGTCCGGCTCCGCCTTGCCCTTGAAATCTTTGATCGTCAACGGGACGCTCTGCCGCGCTTGCTGTTTAACTTTGGCTTCAATGTCGGTTCCTGAAAGCATCATATTTCACTCCTTCTTTGACTGTTTCGAGTTGCGGGTTACGGGTTGCGAGTCAAACCCGAAACCAGGAACCCGAAACCCGTAACATGAGATCAAACCATAATTTCATGCACTGGCACGTATTGTTTCGTGCTGCCTGTCAAAATCGCTTTCACCCCATCGACGATATGATGCGGCATGAATGGTTCGCCGTCGTATTTGCGAATATGGCCGTGGGCGGAGAATCCCGTTTCGGACCTCAAATACCGCTCGAACTGGCCGCTGTAGTTGTTCTCGACGATAATCACCTTTTTCTGTTTCGATAAAGCAGCAACGATTTCGGCGCCGTGTAGCGGCACGAGCCATTTGATTTGCAATTGATTCGCCGTGATACCCTCGTTCGCCAATTGCTGAATAGCCTCGCGGATCACGCCTTGAGTGGAACCCCAGCCGACCAGCGTGACCGCCGCGTCAGCCGCGCCCCAGAGCTTGGGCGCTTCGATCAGCGGCAGGATCGATGCCATCTTGCGCATGCGTTTTTCGTGCATCGCTTGACGCTTATGCGGGTTGGTGAACTCGTCGCTGATCAGCACCCCGTCTTCGTCATGATCGTCGGTCGCCACCACGTGCTCGAAGCCGGGCGTGCCGGGCAGCGCCCGCGGCGAGATGCCGCTGTCGTTGATCGCGTATCTTTTGTAACCGCCGTTGAGCGGCGGCGCCGCGCCGTTGAGGCCAATCACGTCGCCGCGGTCGATGGCCACGTTGAAGTCAAGCTCCGCCGGATCGACGCTCGATCGCCCTTCGGAGAGCAATAAATCGGAAAGAACGATCCCGGGACACTGAAATTTGTCGACTAGGTTGAAAAGCTGCGGCACGGTCTTGAAACAATCGGGAATCGTCGTCGGCGCGACGATGATACGCGGGTAATCCCCCTGCCCCGCGCCCAGCACCTGCCACAGATCGCCCTGTTCGGTCTTGGTCGGCACGCCGGTGGCCGGGCCGGCGCGCTGCACGTTGATGCACACGACGGGTATTTCCATCATGGCCGCCGCTCCTAAGCCTTCGGTCATCAACGCGAAGCCGCCTCCCGAAGTGGCGCACATCGCGCGGCAGCCCGCGTGCGCCGCGCCGATCGCCATGTTGATGACGCCGATCTCGTCTTCAACCTGGCGCACCATGATCCCCAATTGCCGCGCGTGGCGCGCCATCCAGTGGAGCACGCCCGACGATGGGCTCATCGGATAGGCGCAGTAAAAGCGCACGCCCGCGGCCGCGCCGCCCATCGCCAGCGCCTGATTGCCTTCGAAGAAGGCGAGCTTTTTTCCCGTGTCCGGCAGCGCCAACGGCAGAGGCTTGAATTGCGCCGCGGCATACTCATAGCCCGCGCGCGCCACGCCGACGTTCTCGGCGATGACCGCATCGCCTTTGCGCTTGAACTGCAATGTGAGAATGTCCTCGAGAATCTTGAAGTCTACGCCGATCAACCGGAGTACTGCTGCCAGCGCAATCGTATTCTGCACCAGGTCGCCGCGCACTGCCGGAGCCAATTCTTTTACGGAGAAGCCGCACAATTGGACCCCCGCCGCAGCGCTGCCGGGCTTGATCTTGTCCTGATTGTAAAGCACGGATGTGCCTGGCTTCATCAATCCGAGATGACGATTCATGGTGTCCTGATTGAGCGCGATCAGGACATCGAGCTTGTCGCCGAAACTGAGCACCGGCTCCTCGCTGGTGCGCAACGTGAGAAAAATATGGCCGCCGCGCACGATCGACTGGTAGGCGTTGTAGGCGTTCAGATGCAGCCCTCGGCGAACGAAAATGCGCGCCAGGATATCGCCTGGCGTAGCGATGCCTTGCCCGGCTGCGCCGCCGATTGCGATGGAGAGATCGAGTTTCGCCATAACCACTCCTCCATTTCACTTGGGTGAAGCAAAATTGCCCGCCGGAACTTTTTCCAGGATCTTGCTCATCTCAGCAGCCGTAAACGCGCGCATCGTTTGGGTGCGAATATTGCCGAGGGATCCCATACTCGCTGCAAACGCCATGATCGTGTCATCGTCAGCAGCCTCGGCGGTAAACACCGCATCGAACGCGCCCATGGTCCAGTAGATGTCTTTGATGGTGATCCCGAGGTGGGCCGCCGCATTGATGAGCGTCTTGGCTCTTTCGGTGGTCTGACGAATCTGACGCACGCCTTGATCGGTAAAGTTTACCAGCGCGATGTAGGTTGCCATGTTAGCTCCTAAGTCGGGCAAAAAAAAGCCAGCTCATTCTTGCTCGGGTTGGCAAGAACAACTGGCCCGCCGCGATCGCCGCCGCCCTCTGGTGAACCACAATTTGATTTTCGCTTGCAGCCTCTAGCGCTGCCCGTCAAAGCTGAGGGAATTCCGGTTGTGGCTCCGACGCTAGCAACCTATGAAAATGCTGTCAAGACATTTTCGCTAAGCTACGACACAGGGCCATCGGAAAGGTTGTCTCGCTTCGTTTTTTGGAGTACGGAAAAGCTTTGTTCGAGACACGGACGCTGGATCGCGACAGCGAGCCAGGGCTGAGGAGCGGCTATGTTCGACTTTCTTTTTCCCAACCATCCGTTCGGCGGTCACACGCTGCGGCTGGTGGCGCAAGCACAGCAAGGGGGCGGCGATATCTTCGATATCGCCCGGGCCATGAAAAACGTCGAAGCCGGCGACCGCGACGCTTGGGAGCGCGCTTGGCTCGTGTTAGCGCAAAAAACCGAGGCGCGGGCCGAAGCCGCGTTGGCGGCCGGTCGCCTGATCACAGCGCGGCAAAACTTTTTTCACGCGAGCAATTACTACCGCATGTCGGACGTGCTGTTGACGAGCGCCGAAGAGCCGAAGCGCCGCGAGCGCTTCAAGAAATCGCAGGAGCTCTTTCGCGCCGCCGCCAAGCTTAATCCGGCCCCGATCGAAGTGGTCGCTGTGCGCTGCGGCAGCGAAGATTACGACGGCTACTTTTGCCACCCGATAAACCCGAAACCCGGCAGGTGGCCGGCGGTTCTGTTTCTCGGCGGCGCCGACGCCTATGCCGAAGAAATTTACTTCGGCGGCAAGCAGATGCTCGACCGCGGCTGGGCGATGTTGCTGGTGGACACACCGGGACGCGGGTCGTCGATGTACTTGAAGGGGCTCAAGACGCGGCCGGATTATGAAGTTCCCGGCAAAGCCTGCATCGATTACCTGATTTCGCGCCCGGAGATCGACCCGAACCGCATCGCCTTGCTCGGCATCAGCATGGCCGGTTATTACGCGCCGCGCGTGGCGGCGTTCGAAAAGCGAATCAAAGCGCTGGTCGCGTGGAGCGGCTGCTACAGCGTTCTCGACGATCTCTACGACTGGTGCGTGCACTTGCAACCCGTTTGCCGGCGGCTGCTCGGCGGGGTCAGCCATGAAGAGGCGCGCCGGCAGCTAAGAGCATTCACGCTGGCCGGCATCGCCCGAAACATCACCTGCCCAACCCTCATCACCCACGGAGACAAGGACACGCTGATGTCGGTGGAAGGCGCAAAGAAGCTATTCAGTGAAATCGGCGCCCAGGATAAGACGCTGAAGATTTACGGCGAACAGGACGACGGCGGGCGAATTCATTGCAGCCACGACTACTGGGCGCACAATTTACCGTACATGCTCGATTGGCTCGAGACGCGACTTTAAAGGAGAAGGTTCCAGTCGTTCCAACTGTTCCAATCGTTCCAGGGCCCCCTTCTTTATCCCCGTGCCCCTCGTTACGCGCTTCGCGCTACTCGGGGAACCGGTCGCCCTGAGTAGGCGCTTTGCGCCGTATCGAAGGGCGCGGGGGAGGAACGAGGTGGGGGTGGAACCACTGGGAAACTATTGGAACGAGTTTGAGATTACACGGAGGAACTATCGTGGGTGCGAAAGCAGTGGAGTTAACTTGGCATAAACAAACCGACGTCATCGTCGTCGGCTACGGCGCGGCGGGCGGGATCTCCGCGATCACGGCGCATGACGCCGGCGCGAATGTCTTGTTGATCGAAAAGATGCCGCATCCCGGCGGCATCTCGATTCTCTCCGGCGGCGGCGTCGCTTTTGCGCATAACGCCGACGGCGCTTTTCAGTATTTAAAGCGCACCTGCAAGGGCACCACGCCAGACGACGTTTTGCGCAAAATGGCCGATGAGATGGTCGGCATGATCGACTGGCTCACCGAGTTGGCCAAGGTAAGCGGCACAGAACCGACCAAGACGGAGACACGCGGCCACGGAACCTATCCTTTTCCCGGAACCAACGAGATCGATTCTATCAAACTCAAGGACTTTCAAGCTTACGATGAGTTTCCCTGGGCCAAGGGGCTGCGCGGCGGTGCACGGTTGTTCAAGGTCGTTTACGATAACGTCAACTTGCGCAATATCGAGACCTGGCTGTCGAGCCCAGCAAAGGAATTGATCGTGAATCCCGAGGGCGAAGTCATCGGCTTGAAGGCCGAGCACGAAGGCAAGCTAGTCAACATCAAAGCCCGCAGAGGTGTGATCCTCGCCTGCGGCGGTTATGAGAACGACGACGCCATGAAGCTGCAATACTTTGAAGCGCAGCCGGTTTATCCGGTTTACCTCGGCAACACCGGCGATGGCGTCAAAATGGCGCAAAAAGCCGGCGCCGGCCTCTGGCACATGTGGCATTTTCACGGCGGCTACGGTTTCAAATTCGCCGAGCTGCCTTTCGCCATCCGCCATGTCTGGGCCGGGCCGAGAAACGAGAACCGAAAGATGATCTGGATCGCCGTCGATAAATTCGGCAAGCGCTTTATGGACGAGTATCCGCCCGCGCCGCAAGACACCGGCACTCGGGCTCTGGAATATTACGACGCCGACATTCAGGATTACCCGCGCATCCCGTGCTATCTGGTCTTCGATGAAGAGGGCCGCAAGCTTGGGCCGATCGGCATACCCATCGTCAACGATGAGCGCTACGACGCGAGCTGGAGCGCAGACAATCTCGCCGAGATCGACAAAGGCTGGATCAAGAAAGGGAACAGCTTGGAGGATATCGCGGCGCAAATCGATGTCAATCCGAAAATCCTGCGCGCGACGATCGAGCGCTGGAACGAACTATGCGCGAGAGGCCAGGACGAAGACCACAAGCGGCCGCCCAAGACGATGATGCCCATCAAAACCGCTCCCTTCTACGTCGTCGAAGCCTGGCCGATCGTCAATAACACGCAAGGAGGGCCGGAACACGACGTCCGACAACGCGTGTTGGACGCAATGAAGCAGCCGATTCCCCGCCTCTACGTCGCCGGGGAGATCAGCTCGATCTACGGCCATCTCTATCTGGAGGCCGGCAACATCACCGAATGTTTCGTCGCCGGGAAAATCGCCGGCCAGAACGCCGCGGCGGAAAAGAGCTGGGAATAAATTTTCGCCCGTGCGTCAGAGGACAAACATGGCCAAGCCAAGCAGGATTACGCCGAAAAGCAAAAACGCAACGAGGCAAAACCAGAACGCCGCGGGCCGCTTGTTCCGGAGGATGTGTTCGACCCCGGTAGGATTGCCGTAAACGATGCGCTTGGACGCCGTAAAATCGCCGGTTAAAAGCGCACGTACCGCCGCAGCGATGAAGGCGATGCCCGCGAACCACACCAACCCCTGAAACAACAACCGGCCCATCAGCGCCGTGGTAAACTTTTAAGCGGCTTCGTTTGCCGTCTATCCCTGCTTCTTGCCGCGGTGACGCCGGGTTTGTAACCCATAGCCGAAGTTCATTGTCATCTAGGGATGAACATCCTGCGTGAACCAGTCGAGTGGGACCTCGCGCCCGACGCCTTTGGCCTTGGCGGCGTCGTAAACTACTTTTCCCACCGCGGCAAACTGCGCCCCCATGCCGATGTTGTTGACGAAGCCGGTGATCTGCCGCTCGTTCTCGCGCCCTCGGATGCGGCCGCAGAGCAGATCGGACAACGTCGGCAACGTTTTCCAGTCGATGGCGCGCTCGGTCGGATGATCGCGCAGTTTGAAATCTGCGCGCTCGAAATGCGCCAGCGCCGCCGAGGTGACATTGTTCTCGGTCATATGCGAGTGCAACACCAAAGGCCGGCAGGCCCTTAGAGCTTCATCGTCGAACTCGTCGCGCTGCATGCTGCTGATATGCACGCCTTCGGCAAGCGCCCATTTTCCTAAGAAAGGCGTGCGCGAGTTGGTCGACGTCATAATGATGTCGGCGTCTTTGACCGCTTCTTCATAGGAACTGACCGGCGCGATTTCGACGCGCGCCAGCTCGCTGGTTTCTCGGGCGAATTTCTCGCGATGGGCCCGGGTGGGGCTAAAGACTTTTATTTTTTTTATTTTGCGCGCCTCGCAGACCGCGAGCACTTGCGTGCCGGCTTGCCAACCCGAGCCGATCAGGCCGACGCATTCGGCGTCTTGACGCGCCAGATATCGGGTTGCCACGCCGTTGGCGCCGCCGACTCTGTAGCGCTGCAAGACGCCGTCGTTCATGAGCGCCAACAATTCTCCATTTGCCGAGCTGAACAACAGCACGATGCCCATCCAGCGCTCGCCGGGCAGCATCGGCAGTTTCTCGCGCCGCAGGCCGCCGCCCGTGTCGCGCCAGGCGACAATGTCGGAGGAAAAGCGCAGCGCCGCGGTGCCGAAGTGCGGGCTCGCGCCGCTCATGCTTTTCAGATAGTGCGCCATCGGGCCCTCGGCGCTCGACGACGCAGCCGTCGGACTATGCACGTCGGAACGCGGCGCCGTCACCGCCACGCCCTCACCGATCTCGCGATAAAGAACCTCCAGGGCTTCCATGGTGTCCTTCATCGTGATCAGCTGTTCGATGTCGTCGTTGGTCAAAAAGATTGGCATGAAATCCTCGACTTCCCCTCGCCCGCTTGCGGGAGAGGGTCAAGGGTGAGGGCAAGGACGAGCGCGGGGTCGCCCCGACAAAATGGATCATCGAAATGAACACGAACCACGAGCACGTTACTCAGTCCCTGATATCCTGCAAGAACCACTCGGTCGGCAATTCTCTACCCAGTCCGCGCTCTTTGGCCAACTCGTAAACTCTTCCCGCGACCGCGAAGAACTGCGCCCCTTGAATATTGCCGCGCTCGGAGTAGGTGATTTGCTTGTCCGAAGTTCGTCCCTTTTTCGCGCCGCTCAGAATCTCGGCGAAAAATACCGCCCGGTCTTCCGCGATGACGCCGTGGCCGCGTTTGCCCGCGCGCTTCATTTGAAATCCGGCATTTTCCTTCGGCTTCGCCGCATAGGTGAGATATTCGTCGGCCAGGCCGAAGTCGGGCAAGCCCCAAGGCGCCGGCGCATTGCCCAGCCGAAGCGAAACGTCGATCCGTCTCAACGTTTCTTCATCCGGCTTGCCGCCGACGCAGGTGACATGCGCGCCCTCTTCGAGCCATTTGCCGACGATAATGGGAACCGCCGAATCGGTGCAGCCGGCGACGATATGGGCGTCTTTGTACACGTCGCGCGGATGGCTCATCGCGATCGCTTCCAAACCGTAATTTTCGCTGATCTCCTTGGCATACGCCTCGCGATTAGCCTTGGTTGGGCTGTAGACCTGAACCCTCTTTAGTTTGGGCCGGGCTTGAAGGAACGACTCGATATGGGAACGCGCCATCCCGCCCGAGCCGATCATGCCGACAACCGTGGCATCTTCGCGCGCCATGTATTTCGTGCCAATCCCGGAGTCGGCGCCGACTCGCATATGCTGCAGGTAGCCGTCGTTGATCAACGCCAGCGGTTCGCCGTTTTCGATGCTGTTAAGCAGAATCAGACCGCAAAATCGACCCGGCCGCACGCAGTACTTTTCCTGTGTGATCGCTCCCTGGTACTCCTGTTCATAAATGACGTCGGACTTCATCCGGATGGCGAAATAGCCGGACATCGATCCGCCTTCCATGGTGCCCCATTGATAAACCTTCTCCGGGTCGTGGGTCGGGATTTGAATGTCGATGCGCGGCCGGCACACGGCCTCTTGCCGCGCCAGTTCCCGGTAAGCCTTGTCCAGAGCCTCCATGGTCATTTCCATGGTCAGCACGCGCTTGACGTCGTCGTTGTTGAGCAATAGCATTTGTCGTTATCCTCGCTTGTACCGTCGGAGCAATTTAAGTTCGCCCATTTCTCTCGCCGACGCGTAAGGCGCCACTGATGAAGGAATTGTTTAAAGACTTTGCGTCTTAGTGCCGTTGGCGGAGATTTTTCCGATCGTTTAACCCGTCTTCCGCTCTTGCCGTTCGCGCGGGTGAAACTTCCGGTGGACTGCCTTTAACCGGGCGCCGTCTACGTGCGTATAAATTTGCGTCGTCGAGATGTCGGCATGGCCGAGCATCGTTTGCACGGAGCGCAAATCGGCGCCGCCCTCGAGCAAATGAGTCGCAAAAGAATGGCGCAAAGTATGGGGCGTCACCCGTTTATCGATGCCGCCGCTCAGGGCATAGCGGCGTATCAGCTTCCAAAAACCCTGCCGCGTCAGCGCCTTCCCCGAGCGGTTGGCGAACAGATAGGGGCTCGCTTTGCCCTTGAGCAAGCGCGGCCGGACCGTGCTCAGATAGTTGGCAAGCTTATCGCGCGCCCAGCGGCCGAACGGCACCGCGCGCACCTTCGCCCCTTTTCCTTTGACCGTGAGATAGTTGCCTTGAAAGTTGACCTCGCTGACTCTGAGCGTGACCAGCTCCGAGACCCGTAGCCCGCTCGCGTAAAGCAACTCAAGCATCGCCTGATCGCGCGCGCCGAGTATTTGCGCGCCGTCGGGCTGGCTCAAAAGCTTGCGTACGTCGTCGCCGGAAAGCGCCTGCGGCAGCTTACGCATTTGCCGTGAATGAAGCAACGGCGGCACCGGACTCTTCTCGATCAATCCCTCGGTCTCGAGAAATCGGCAAAGGCGGCGGAGCGTCACCACGTGGCGCGCGATGCTGCGCGGACTGAGCCCGCTCGCGCGGAGCGCTGAGATATACGCCCGCAATCGCGCCGTATCCACCTCAACCCAATGCGCAATCCCTTGGCCGAGAAGAAACTCGGCGAGACGGCGCAAATCGCGGCTGTAGGCTTCAACGGTATTTTTCGCCAAGCCTTTCTCCACCGCAATCATGGCGAGAAAAGCGTCAATATGCAGACTCAGCGACTCGTTCTCGTTCTTCATTCTGCGCTGTCAGGGTTTGGCGCAAGACCTTGCCGATCGTTTCCACCCGCTCGTCGGCGGCCACTTTGCCGCCGCTTTCATCGGTGACATAAAACACGTCCGCGACCTGATCCACATTGGTGGAGATCTTCGCCACATGGATCGACAAGCCGAGCCGGTGCAGGGTGTAAGTGATCGTAAAGAGCACACCGATGCGGTCCTCGGTGAAAATCTCGATGACGGTAAAGTCATCCGAGATCTCGTTATCGATATGGACCACCGTGGATACTTTCGGCGCATGCTTTTGCAGCCAAAGCATGGGCTTGCTCGATTCAACCAATTTGACGACGTCCTGGCGGCCTTCCAAAACCGCGTCCAGCGTGGCACGAAACTTCTGCCACTTCGCTTCCGCCGTCACGATTTCCGGCCGGCCATGATGCGAGATGCGAAAAATGTCGAGGATGCGTCCGTCCGCGGCGGTAAAAATCCGCGCGTTGAGAATGTCGAGACCGAGCGCCGTCAAAACGCCGGTGATTGAGGCGAACAATCCCGGCCGGTCCTGCGAGCAAACCACCACCGAAGTGCAATCGCGCTCGGGAAAATGCTCGATCGCCACCTCGGCCTTTCGGCCGCGGAACTTTTCCATTAACTCAAAGTGGCGCGGCATGTCGCTCTCCGCCGTCGAGACAAAGTAGCGCGCCGGCATATTTTCGATAAACCGCTCGACTTTGTCCTCATCCTGAGTTTCTTTGAGTTGTTTACGCACGCGGTTCTGCACGCGGCGGATGATCGCGCGCACGTCTTCGCGCTGAAACTCCCCTTTCTCCACCTCCTCGAGCAAGTGGAGGGTCTTTACGTAAAGCTCGCCCACGAGCGACGCCTTCCAGGGATTCCACACTTCCGGTCCGACCGCCTTAACGTCGGCAAACGTCAAGAGATAGAGCATCTTGAGATTGTTGACGCTGACGATTGTCTTGGCAAACTCGAAGATGGTCTTCTCATCTTCGAGGTCGCGGCGAAACGCGGTATGCGTCATCAACAGGTGATGGCGCACGAGAAATTCGACCATGGCGCCGTCGTCGGCGTTGAGACGCATGCGCCGGGCGATCAGCCGGACCATTTTCGCCCCCCGCTCCGAATGACCGCCGCCGAACCCCTTGCCGATGTCGTGCAACATCATACCAAGGTAAAGCAGCTCGATCTTTTCGGTCTCGCGCGCGATCTGGGTCAAGAGCGGCAGCGCATCCTTATAGTCGCCGGCTTTGAGCCGCTCGATCTCCATGATGAGTTTCAGCGAATGCTCATCGACGGTGTAGATATGATAGGCGTCGTGCAGCGCCATGCAGAGCAGCCGGCCGAACTCGGGTATGAACGCGCCGAGCACCCCGCTCCGGTGCATCTCCAACAGCGTCTCGTAGACGCCCTCGCGCCAGCGGAGGATCCTGAAGAAGGCCTCGTTGGCGCCTTCGGAACGGCGAAATTCGTCATCGACCAGGTCTAAGTGCTGGCGCAACAGCTCGCGCGTGTCGTGCCCCAAACGGCAATGGTGGGTTTGCGCCTCTTCGAAAATGCTGATCAAATTTTCCGGCTGCGTTTTGAGGATCTCGGGTTTGGTTACATTGATATGGCCGCGCGTGACGCGAATCCCCTCGCGCAGAGTCCGGCCAAACACCAGCTTGTCGGCGAAACGGGGCTTGTCGCACTCGGTAACGCGGTGCACGATGAGAGTGGCGAGGCGGCTGATCTGCGCCGCATGGAGGTAGTATTGGCGCATGAAAACCTCGACCGCGCGCAGACTGCCTTCGCCCTCGAATCCGAGCGCGTTCGCGACTTTTTCCTGAAAATCGAAGGTCAGCTGGTCTTGGTGCTTGCCGGCGCAAAAATGCAGTTCGTTACGCACGCGCATGAGAAAGTCCTGCGCTTCTTTCAACTGGCCCATATCGGCGGCGCTCACCACGCCCTCCTGCACAAGACTGTCGAGATCCTTCACCTTGAGCTTTGCCCGGGCGATCCAATAGGCGGTCTGGATGTCGCGCAAACCGCCTTCGCCTTCCTTGACCTCCGGTTCGAGCATGTACACCGATCCGCCGTAAGCCGCATGGCGCTGGCGGCTTTCTTCCTGCTTCTCGCGCACGAATCGGCCAATGCCCTTCTTCAACAGCTTGCCCTCGATTATTTTTTCGAACTCACCGAAAAGGGAGTAATCGCCGCACAAAAAGCGCGCATCCAGGAGGGCCGTGCGGATGCGCATGTCGCTCTCGGCGAGCCGCACACAATCGGCGATGCTGCGCGTCGCGTGGCCGACCTGCAGGCCGCAGTCCCACAGCGTGTAGAGCAGTCGTTCCGTCATCGACTCGAAGAACGGCGTTACCTTCCAGCGGTGCAAGAACAGAAGATCGATATCGGATTGCGGATTGAGCTCGCCGCGGCCATAGCCGCCCTGGGCAACGATGGCAAAACGGGGCGGCTCGCCCGGAAAACGATAGAGCAACTCGGCGCTGATCGCCCCGAGCAACTGGCGGATCAGGTGATCCATCAGGGTCGAATAAGCCGCTGCGATTTCCAGGCCGCCGGCGCCTTGCCGGTGTCTTTCGAAGAGCACTTTGCGGCTCCGCTCGATATAGCTCCTTGCCAAACTCTTCAAGTCCGGTTCGACCCGGCTTTCATTCAAAAGCGCCAGTGCTATCGCCACCGCATCCATCGTTAGTCTCTGCTCGCTTACAGCGTCCGCGCCATCATCGTGGATTGCGCGTATTTCTGAATGCCTTGCATCAGCGCTTCGACCATGGCGTCCTGGCCGCTCGCCTGGCTCATCGCTCGGCCTTCGTGCCGATGGGTGATGAAAGACATCTCCACCAACACGCTCGGCATGCGCGCGCCGACCAACACATAGAAGAGCGCCTTCTTAACGCCCAGATCTTTAACTTCGCCGATCGCTCCCGTCATCCCGCTCACCATGGCGCTTTGCAGCCGGTGCGCCAACGTGATCGAATCCTCCAGCTTCATATTTTGCGTCATGTCGCTCAATATGAATTGCAGATCGGAGACTTGTTTGCGCGATGTGCCGTTCTCGCGCGCCGCCAGCCTCAACGCGGCTTCATCCGTCGTGTTGTCAAGATAATAGGTTTCGATGCCTCTCTTCTCGCCGCTCGGGCTGGCGTTCATGTGCAACGAGATAAACAGATCCGCATCCTCGGCATTGGCGATCGCCGTGCGATCCTCAAGCGCGACAAAGCGATCGTCTTGGCGCGTCAGGACGACCTGGATGCCCATTTCATCGCGCAATCGGACGGCAAGTTTTTTGGCAACGCTCAAGACGATATCTTTTTCCGTAACGCCGCCGACGCCGATGGCGCCGGGATCCTTGCCGCCGTGGCCGGGGTCCAAGACAATCTTGCGTATGCCGGGCGCCAAGGCTTCCATGGGCCCGGCTGTTTTCTCCGGCGCCGAGCGCGCTGCCGAGGATCCTTTGATCGGCCCTTGGCCCGCCGGCTTCGGCTCAGCTGCTTTTGGCTCCTGGACATCGATAACCAGACGGTAGGGGTCCGGTACAATGAACGCCCTAGGCTCCCGCAGCCTATGCAGATCGAGCACGACGCGGACGATGTCGGGACTATGCTGGCCAATGCGGATCTGCCTTAACAATCCATTTTCCACCGGCAGCGGTTCTTGGGACGGCAGCTCCAGGCTTGCGGACGCGATGTCGATATAGACACGGGGTGGCGTCCCCCTGACAGCGTCTTGCTTCAGCTGGCGAACTTCAAACTTGGCCTCCTGCGAGAGATCCAAAATAATGCGGGTATGGCCTTGTGAAGAGAAGAACCGCACGCCGGTAACCTGCGCTTTTTCGGTTAAGGGCCTTGCCGGAGCCGAGTGTGGTTCTTCGCCAGCGGCGCGCTCCCAATCGCCAGCGACGGGTTTGACCAGGCGCTCAGCCGCAACCGGTTCCGCTGCCGGCAGCGCGGCCATTAGCAACCCGAGCGCCACAAACGTCTTGTTCATCGCGGACCTCGCTTCCAAGAACCTCATTTCTTGGCCTCTTCCGACAACTGATGCAAAAAATTCAACGCCTCGATGGGTGTCATGCGCGCCGCGTCGAGCGCCGCCAGCCGATCTCGAAAACGATCGGCTGAAGCCGAGAATAAGCCCATCTGCAATGGCGCATCGGCCGCCTGCCGGCTCCCATGGGCCTGCCTGGCCCCGCTTTCCAATTGCGTCAGAATTTCTTTCGCCCTTTCAATCACGCCGGCGGGCATGCCGGCGAGACGAGCGACGTGAATGCCGTAGCTGTGGCTAGCCGCGCCGGAGACTAGATTGCGCAAAAAGAGGATCTCGCCGCGCCATTCTTTGACGGCAAAATTAAAATTCTTGATCCGCTCTTTAGTCTGCGGCAATTCGGTCAATTCGTGATAATGGGTGGCGAACAAGGTGCGCGGCCGGCTTGCCGCATCGTGCAACGATTCAGCGACAGCCCATGCGATCGAGATGCCGTCGAAGGTGCTGGTGCCCCGGCCGACCTCGTCGAGCAGGATCAGGCTACGCGCCGTCGCGTGGTGCAGGATATTCGCGGTCTCCTTCATTTCCACCATAAAGGTCGACTCCCCGTGCGCCAGCGAATCCGCCGCGCCAATCCGGGTATAGATCCTGTCCACGATACCGATCCGCGCTTCCGCCGCCGGTACGAAGCTGCCCATCTGCGCGAGGATCGCGATCAGCGCCACCTGGCGCATATAAGTGGACTTGCCTGCCATGTTGGGGCCGGTCAGCAAAATAATTTGTTGTGTATTCGGCTCAATCAGGCAGTCGTTCGGCACGAACGCGCCGCGCCCCACTGCGCTTTCGACCACCGGATGGCGCCCTTCGCGAATCAACAGGTTGACGCCGTTGTCCACCGCCGGGCGAACGAAGCGGTGCGCGTCGGCGACTTCGGCGAGGGCGACCAACACGTCGAGCACCGCCACGGCGTTCGCCATGGTTTTCAAAACCGCATAGTGCGCCGCCACCTCTTCGCGTACCCGGGCGAGCAGGTTCGCCTCGAGCTTTTCGAGCAAGCTCTCGGCGTTCAGCACTTTGGCTTCGTACTCTTTCAGCTCGGGGGTAATAAAGCGCTCGCCATTGGCGATGGTTTGTTTGCGCATGTAAGCGCCCGGCACTGCTTTCAGGTTTGCGCTGGTGACCTCGATGTAATAGCCGAACACGCGGTTGTAGCGCACCTTGAGCGAGTGGATGCCGGTGCGCCGGCGCTCCTCCGCCTCGAAGCGGCTGATCCATTCTTTCGAATGATCTCGTATGCCGTGAATCTCGTCGAGTACCGGGTCAAAGCCAGCGCGAATGTAGCCGCCGTCATTGACGCTAAACGGCGGATCGTCGACGATGGCACGCTGAATTAGGTCCGTCAGCCCCGGCAACGGGGTCAGATCCGCACGCGCGGCTGTGAGAATATCGCTCGCGAACGTGTCGAGCTGATCGCGTAGCGCGGCGACTCCGTGCAGAGTCGTTTTGATGGCGACCAGATCCTTAGGCAGCGCCGTACCCGCCAAGGCCCGGCCAGCGAGCCGCTCGAGATCCTGAATTTTTCCCAGCCCGAGCTTGAGTTCCTCGCGCAGCGCGAAGCCTTCCACCAGCTCTTCGATGCCGTCGTAGCGCGCCCCGATGGCGCGTTCGTCAAGCAGCGGATAGAGGAGCCACTGGCGCAGACGGCGCGCGCCGAGCGCCGTCGTGGTGCGGTCGAGCAGCGCCAAAAGCGAACCCTTGCGGTTGCCCTGATAGTCGGCGACCAGTTCGAGATTCGTCCTCGTCGTCTCGTCGAGAACCAGGTAATGGGACACGGTATAAGGTTGAAGCTCGGACAAAAGCTTCAGCGAATCAGGGGCGTTGGCCGCTAGATATACGAGGATCGCCGAAGCCGCGCGAATGCCGGCCGAATCGATCGGAAGTCTATCCGCCGACCGACATTGCAGCCGATCGGTTGCCCAAGTGGAAAATGACTCATCGGCGACTGCGCTGAAGTGAATCCAAGGATATTCTTTGTACAGTCGCTGGCGCAGCCGATGATCTCCGCTGGAGAGCAGGATTTCGCTTGGCCGGATCCGGCCGAGTTCATCGATGAGCGCCTGCTCGTCGTGGAGGTCCGTGAAACGAAACTCGCCGGTAGTGATGTCGGTCAAAGACAAGCCGAAAACGTTCGGCTGAGAACAGAGCGCCGCAAGAAAATTATTGCCGCGCGCATCGAGCGCCTCGACGGCAGTCACGGTGCCGGGCGTGATCACCCGAACCACTTCCCGTTTGACCACCCCTTTGGCAAGCGCGGGATCTTCCACCTGTTCGCAGACGGCGACCTTGTGGCCGGCGTCCAGGAGCCTTTGAATATAAGGCTCGACGGAATGATACGGCACACCGCACAACGGCACCGCTGCGCCATCGTTCTTGTTGCGCGAAGTCAGCGCGATGTCGAGAATCTTTGAAGCCGTCTGCGCGTCCTCAAAAAACATCTCGTAAAAATCGCCCAGGCGAAAAAACAGAATCGCATCTCGGTAGCGCTCCTTGATCTGCAGGTACTGCTGCATCATCGGCGTGACTTTGGTCGGTTCCATGTCGATACTTATTTTCCGCTCCGAAAGACACGCAGAGCACGAAGTTAGAAGTTTTAACGGTCCGAAACCTTCGTGTCCTTCGCGCCTTCGTGGTCAATCGTTTTCAACAGCGGTCCTGCGATTACGCAGAACCTCGCCGCTTCTCGCCCAGCTCGCGCAAGGCGCGTCCCGGCTTACCCAAATCCCGTTCGAGCCGTTTCACCTGACCGTCCAATTCACGGACCAGATGGCCGATGCCGAGCGAAACCAAGAATCGGCGCTCCATGGCGTCGAGAATTCGCCGCCTATCGTTGGTGAGAACGAAAAGCTCCTCGCCATCGGTCAGATATTTCAACGATTCCGTCGGCCGCTCGGTATGCGCGTTCATTTCTTTGAGAGGCTTTAAGCAACGGCGAATCTTTTGCAACGTAAAGCCGCGACGCGCCAGGTCTTTCACGACTTTCAAACAAACCAAATCGTGAAACGAATAGAGCCGTTTGGTGCCGCGTCCCTCGGCCGGCTGCGCCGAAGGCCGGATGAAATCCCGCTCATCCCAGTACTGCAACTGGCGCAAGCTTACCCCGACAATGCGGCTGGCCGTCTTGCTGTCGTAGGTATCCATCCAAGTTTTCTCCGGAAGTAAATGAAAACAATCGTGTTTTCAAAAGGTAGACGCCTCGCGCGCTAAAGTCAAGAAAAGTTCCAATGAGGCTCATCCGTCGATGTGCTGGAAACTGATAGAGCCCGGCACAACGCCCAGCATGGCGGTCATCAACGAACCCATCGGTCCCTAGTCCCTGCGTTGGTCATTTTCTTCAGCGGGTTCATTTCGCACAGTTATGAAAAAAACATGATGCTTTGATCTGAGTTCGTGCCGAACTCAGATCAAATCTTGCCCCTTGACGTCAATTTCTCCGGCGGCGTATGCTCCGCCACAGTTCCCTTACCTTGCTCGGGAGGTGTTCCATGGCAGCCAACGGCAAGAACGCACTTCATCTGGCGACCCATTCCGGTTGGTATCGATTCGAGCGAAACGGCGCGGAGTGGGCGCAGACCGACCGGGCGCTCACCTTCTGGCAAGTGAGCTGTATTCAAGTCGACCCCGACGACGCCAGGCGAGTGTACGCCGGCACCGAGCACTCCGGGATGTTCGTCACGGAGAACGGCGGCAAAGATTGGCGCCGCGCAGAACCCAACGTTCCCTGCCTGGAAATGTCCGCCATGCTGGCTTTGCCTGGTAAGCTTTTGGTGGGCACGCGTCCAGCGGCACTCTATCTCAAGTCCGCAAATCAAGATTGGCAGGAGATTAAAGGCGTGCGTCAGGGCGCCCTCGGCGGCACTTTCCCGCCCAATCCTGAATTGGCACCGCGCACCCGCGTATTAACCAAAGAAAATGGCGCCGGCAAGCGAATGTATGCCGGCATCGAAGTCGGCGGCATTCTGGTCAGCGACGATGACGGCGCGAGTTGGGTCAAGCGCAACGACGGTCTCACCGATCCGGACCTGCACCAGATCCTCTCGGCCAAGAACAAGCCCGGTCTGCTGGTGGCCGCCTGCGGTGAGGGCGTGGCGCGCAGCACCGATCGCGGCGACAAATGGGAACCCGTTACACCCGCCGGCGGCCGAACTTACGGCAACGCGCTCGCGGAAGATGATCAGGGCAACCTTTATCTCGGCATCACTCAAGACCGGCCACGCACGTGGCTGCGCGCCGGCCGCGCTAGGACGGCCGTCTTCAAATCGCCAGACGGCGCCCATTGGCAGTTTCTCTCCGATCAAATGTCCGGCGGCGTAATGGAAATGTGCGCCGCCCCCGACGGCGACGGCGTGTTGGTCGGCACGGCCGACGGCGAAGTGGTGTACGTGGCTTCCTCGGGAAATACTAAAACACTCATCAGCGGCCTACCCTGTATCAACGGATTGGCGTTGGGGGCATGAAACGGTTTCGGGTTTCGGGTTTAAAGACTCGTGGTCGGTTGACTTGGTCTTTAACTCTAAACCCGAAACTCGAAACTCGTAGCGTATCTAGTCCTGCGGTAACTTCTGATACTTTCCCTTGAAAAAAAGCAGCGGCCGGTCGCCGTTTGCGGCGACGTTGATGATCTCGCCGACGATGATGGTGTGATCGCCGCCGTCGTGGCACTGGATGATTTTACATTCCACGCTACCCAACGCGCCTTCGATCAGCGCCGCGCCATTGCTGCCGGGGCGCCACTTCAAATCGGCGAATTTGTCCGCCCCCTTGGTCGCGAACCGGCGCGAAATTTCTTCTTGATCTTCGCTGAGAAAATTGACCGCAAAGCCGTTATCTACTTCGAAACAGGAATAGCAGGTCGCTTTCTTATCGACGCTGATGACCACCAGGGGCGGATCGAGCGATAACGACATGAACGCATTGGCGGTCAGGCCGTTTGGCGCTCCGGTCTTATCTCGGGTCGTAATGACAGTCACGCCGGTGGCGAAGTGGCCCATCACGCGGCGCAACTCCTGGGGTTCAATGACCATTTTAGCTTCTAGCTTGGGAAAACTTTTTTCACTGGTAGCAGAGCCGGCGGACCGCTGTCAATCGAGCTAAACAGCGCTTGACCCGCATAAAACGAAGCCGTAGTGTGGTTTGAAACGGAGGGATTGACCATGGCAGTCCAGGAACGCAATGCCGAAAATACTTTCGATCGCTATGTCGCCGAAGTGCGTGCCGCTTGGGGCGACGGCAAAGATCCTCAACTGCCGTTTAAGATACAGGCTTTGATGGAAAAACTTTTTGCCTCGACAAAACCGGACGATCCGTGGATGGCGCAGATTATCCGCGAGGGAAAACCGTCGCGCGAGCTCTATCGCGACCCGGAACACGGCTTCATTCAAATGGGCCATGTGCACAAGCAGGGCCACGGCAACTCGCCGCACGACCACGGTCCCTGCTGGGTCGTCTACGGCGGCTACAGCGGCATCACCGAGATCACCAAGTACAAACGCACAGACGACGGCTCCCAGCCGGGCAAGTGCTCGCTGGAGAAGGAGCGTATCGACCGGCTCACTCCGGGCACGGTCGTGCCCTATCTCCCCGGGGATATTCATGCCACCCATGCCGTTCAAGGGCCGGGCGTGGTATTCCGTTTTTTGAGCTACGATTTGGAAAAAATCGAGCGCCATCGCTATAACCCGGAAAAACAAACGATGACGAAGGTGTGAAGTGAGACACTTCAGAAACCACTCGGAACCCGACACTCGGAACTCGCAACAGCGCACGCGCACATGAGCGGCTCAGAAATCATCTTCGAACAAATTCGATCGAGCGGCTGCTTGTCCTATCTCGTTGGCTGCGGCAAAGAAAAAATCTGCGCCGTGATCGATCCCGAACTCGATAAGGCCGACGACTACGTGAGCCTCGCCGAGTTCTTCAAGTCCAGGTTAGTCTACGCCATCGACACCCATACCCATGCCGATCATCACTCCGCCTGCAAGCTGCTGCGCGAACGCTACGGCGTTCAGGTGGTGATGCACAGCGCAACCGACGCGCCGTATGTCGATATTAAAGTCAACGACGGAGACGAAATCAACGTCGGCCAGTGCTCGTTCAAGTTTCTCTATACGCCCGGCCACACGCAGGACGCTATCTGCGTGCTATTTGAAGATCGGATTTTCACCGGCGATACTTTGCTGATCGGCGGTTGTGGCCGCACCGATTTGCCGGGCGGCAGCGCCGAGCAGCAGTGGAGCAGCTTGCGGCGCTTGGAAAGCCTCGGCAACGATATCCGGGTCTATCCCGGCCATGATTATCGGGAAGCGGTCTCGACGCTGGGCGATGAAAAACAAAAGAATCCGCGCCTGGCGATTAAATCGCGCGACGAGTTCATCCAATTTATGACGTCGCGCCGGCCGCCGCTGCCGCGCAAAATCCAGGAAGCCCTCGAGTGGAACCGGACGCCGATCTATCGGCAGAGAGGCTCGGGGGAAGGCATCTGAAACAATTCCAGATTACAAATTCCAGATTCCAACTTCGATCCGTAATTTCTGAACTGTTGCCCGCTGGCTTTTGCCTGTCGTCTAATCGACCGCTCTCGTGATTTGAATCTGGACGTGAAAAGCGAGCTTACGGTTAAAAATTTTTCTACCGCCGACATCGTTGCCACGGTCAAACGATATTGGGGCTATACCGAACTCCGGCCGCTGCAGGAGCAGGCGATTCGCGCCGGGCTGGAACAGCGGGATTCGCTGGTCGTGTTGCCCACGGGCGGCGGCAAGTCGCTTTGCTACCAGGTGCCCGCGGCGCTGGCGAACCGCACGGATATCGTCGTCTCGCCGCTGATCTCGCTGATGAAAGATCAGGTGGACGGCCTGCGCGAGTGCGGTTATCCCGCCGCCGCGCTTTACAGCGGCATGGCGCCGCATGCGCTCTACGAGACGGAAGAACAGTTTGCCGCCGGCCGCTTTCGACTGCTCTTTGTCGCTCCGGAACGCCTGCTTGCGCCGCGCTTCCTTCAGCTCGCCGAAAAAGCCGGCATTCGCGCTTTCGCCGTCGACGAAGCCCATTGCATTAGTCACTGGGGCCATGATTTCCGTCCGGAGTATCGCCGCCTGGCGGAATTAAAGATGCGCTTCCCCAAGGCTAGCCTTCACGCCTACACCGCGACGGCCACCGAACGCGTGCGCAGCGACATCGCCCGGCAATTGAATCTGCAGGACCCTACCGTTCTGGTCGGCACCTTCGATCGCCCCAACCTGGTTTACCGTATCCTCCCGCGCATCGACGCGCGGGCGCAAACGCTGGAAATTCTCCGCCGCCATGCCGGGCAGGCGGCGATTGTTTACTGCATCAGCCGAAACGATACCGAGTCCATGGCCGCTTGGCTGCAAACAAACGGGATACGCGCCGCCCATTATCACGCTGGCATGGAAGCCGAAGAGCGCCGCTGTACCCAGGAGGACTTCGCTGCCGAGGCGCTCGACGTCATCGCCGCCACCGTCGCTTTCGGCATGGGCATCGATCGCAGCGATGTGCGCTGCGTAATTCACGCGGCGATGCCCAAATCGATCGAGCATTACCAGCAGGAAACCGGCCGCGCCGGGCGCGACGGTATGGAAGCGGAATGCGTGCTGCTCTACTCCGCCGCCGACGTGCTGCGCTGGGAATCGCTGATCGAAAAAAGCGCGCTTGCGGCCAAAGAACCCGCCGAGGTGATCGCCGCATCGCGCGATTTGCTCGCGCACATGCGCCACCTGTGCAGCGGGATTCACTGCCGGCACAAAAAACTATCCGAATACTTCGGGCAAAAATATTTCCAAGCCAATTGCGAAGCCTGCGATGTTTGCCTGAACGAAGTCGAAGGTCTTGCCGATGCGACGGTCACGGCGCAGAAAATACTTTCCTGCGTTGCACGCACGGGGGAGCGCTTCGGCGGCGAACACATCATCGACGTCCTGCTCGGCGCCGAGACGGAACGGATTCGCCGCTGGGGCCACGATCAACTCACCACCTACGCGATTCTGCAAGGATCCAATCGCAAGTCCTTGACCAACGTGCTCTATCAATTAATCGATGCCGGCCTGCTCGAACGGAGCAGCGACGAGCGCCCGGTGCTGCGCCTCAACGAGTCGTCCTGGGAAGTCCTGCGCGGTCAACGCGGCGTGCGCCTGCTGCAGCCCAAAGAAAAGGTTCAGAAAACCCGGATCGAGAAAAAATCATGGGACAACGTGGACGAAGGGCTATTCGAAGCGCTGCGAAGTTTGCGCCGAAAACTCGCCGATCAGCGCGGCGTACCCGCGTACGTGCTCTTCAACGACGCCACGCTCCGCGACATGGCCCGCCTGCGCCCGAGCACGCCGTCGGCCTTCTTGGCGCTGCGCGGCGTCGGCGAAAAAAAACTCGCCGACCTCGGCCAACGGTTCCTTGAGGAGATTGTCACTTACTGCCGCGAGAATCGCTTGCAGCTGGATGTTTGAAAAGGTCGGTTTGAAAGCCCCTTTGCAGTCTCTGCGGATCCATGCGGCGCGTAACCTCCATGCAAATGCAGAGACGCAGTCGCGAGTGTAACACCCTTGGTAATTAGCGTCACGCTGTGCAAGCGTAAACAGCGACAAAAAAGGCGGGTTTCAAACCCGCCCCTACCTTGCGCCCTTTTGCGTTCTTTGCGGTTGAAAATTCCGACGGTCTATGCGCCCTTGCGCTTTTTCAGCTCTTCGACGAGCTGCGGCACGATTTTGAAGAGGTCGCCGACCACGCCGAAGTCGGAATACTGGAAGATCGGCGCTTCGGGGTCTTTGTTGATCGTGATGATAGTTTTGGAAGTCTTCATGCCGGAGAGATGCTGCACGGCGCCGGAGATGCCCACGGCGAAGTAAATATCGGGCTTCACCGTCTTGCCGGTCTGGCCGATCTGCATGGCATAGGGCACCCAGCCTGCGTCCACTGCCGCGCGGCTCGCGCCGACGGCGCCGCCCATCACGTCGGCGAGTTCTTTGAGCAGGTTGAACGCCTCTTCGCCCTTGAGGCCGCGCCCGCCGGAGACGACGATTTTTGCGCCTTCCAATGACGGTCCTTCGCGCTTGACCACGACCCGTTCTCTCACGTGAACTTTGCGCAAGCCTTCGTCCGCTGCCGGTGCTACTTCTTCCACCGCCAGCGGCTGCTCGTTGAGCTTCGGCTCAAATGATTTCGGCCTGACCACCAGCAGCTTGGTCCCCGGGTTCACCAATGTGCTGGTATTTTGATAGCTCGCGCCAAGCGCCGGAATGGTCGCCACGATGCTGCCGTCCTTCAACTCGAAATCGCCGACGTCGGTAATCGCGCCGCAATCCAACCGCGCGCTTAGATTCGCCACCAGGTCGCGGCCGGCATAGCTTGAGCCAAACAACATCACCGCCGGTTTGTATTGTTCGATGAGTCCGGCGACCGTCTCGGCCGCCGGCAAGGTCAAAAATTCTTTGTAGACGGGATCCGCGGAGCGATAGATCTTGCTCGCGCCGTGTCTGGCGAGGGTTTGTACCGCGTCGTCGGGCGCCGGACCCAGCAAAACCGCCTCGGCCGTGCCGACTTCGCTCGCCCTGGCGAGCATCTCCAGGCTCGTGGCGGTTATGCGATCCTCGCCGACTTCCGCGTATACCCAAATCTTGTCAGCCACGTAGTTACCTCAATTTAAAATGTAGAACACAGAGTGCAAAACGCAAATTAAGGACTCTCCATCCCCTTTGAATGCCTCGTTTTGCACTTTGCGCTTGCCTTCGCTTCGTTCCGCCGGCCTAGATTACTTTGATTTCTGCGAGATAGTCCGCGATCTGCTTGCCGCCTTCCCCTTCGTCGATCACGACCTTGCCGGCTTCCCGCTTGGGCGGCCGGCCGATGGTCAAAACTTTTTCGCGCGCCCCTTTCTCGCCCACCTGATCCGCTGCAAGACCGAGATCCGCCGCGCTATAAACTTTGATCTCCTTTTTCTTAGCTGCCATGATCCCCTTGAGCTGGGGATAACGCGGCTCGTTGATGCCGCTGCTGCAGGCCACCAGCGCGGGCAGCGTCGACTCGACGACGTCATAACCGCTTTCGCTCTGCCGCTTGATCGAAATTTTCTCGCCCTCAACGGTGATTTCTTTTGCAAAGGTCAACGGCGGAATACCAAGCAGCCGGGCGATCTGTCCGTGCACGATGCCCGAGTAGCTGTCGCCGCTTTCGGTGGCGCAGATCACCAGATCGAAAGGTTGCTTTTTGATCGCGGCCGCTAGGAGCTTGGCCGTTGCCAGAGTGTCGGAACCGGCCACGGCGTCGTCGAGAATATGGACCGCCGAAGTCGCGCCCATGGCCAACGCGTTACGAATGCCGATGGTCGCATCGCTGCTCCCCATCGTAACGAGCACCACCGAACCGCCGTGCTTTTCGGTCAGCCGCAAACCCTCTTCGACCGCGCTCGCCGCCATCGGATCGAGCTCGTGCGGCACGCCTTTGCGCACCATTCGTTTAGTATTGGCGTCAAGCTCGATGATCACCGTGCTCGCCGGGATCACTTTACCGCATACCACGATATTCAAGGCCATCTCCAGAAAAATATGTCCGTTACAAAATACGACAAAGGCGCCCAGGAACGCGGCGCCTACGTCTATCAACTGATGGGACCCGGTGCGAGTTATCGATCGGCGGCTCACGCCCTCCAGGATTTCACGTCGCCTTCCATGACCACGTCGAGAATTTCCTTGCAGTCGGCGATCGCTTGGTCGACGATTTTCGGATCGTCTTTCAGGTGCGGGATGCCGGTTCCCACCGCCCGCTTCAAAGCTTGTATGAACTCCTTGAACTGCTCGTCGAGAAAGTCGGTGTTTGGCGCTGCTTGCATTGAGTTACCTCGTCAGATTCTTCTCGCGTTCTTCCGAATGCCGGATTACGTGTAAAGCCGGCCTTTGTTTGGATCCGGCAGTGTCAGCCCCATTTTCAAGATCAGCGCGTCGATTTCATCTTTGTACTGCTGGCGCGCCACTGCGTTGGGACGGCGCTTCAGCCCCCAGTACATATAGCGCTCGGAACGGTAGGATTTGCTATTGCCGAACATGTCAAGGCCTTTGACGTACCAATAGTCCACGGCTCTTTGAATTCTCTCTTTGTGCTCGCCGCCCTTGGCGGCGAATTCTGCGGAGAGATTGGTGCCGAAATCGACGTGACCCTCTTCTTCCCGAATGATGTCCGGATCTTCAACCACCCGCGCCAGCGGCAGGTAAGTACAATCGATGAATTCTTCGAGCTGGAAGCGGCCGACTCGGTCGATCAAAAAACCAAATACTGCGTAATCTTCCCAAGTCGTGATCTGGCCGCGAAAAGCTTCGACATAGCGCTCTTGGTTTGGGCGCGAAAGCGTGTACGAGACATCGACGCCGATATCGCCCGCGAGGCGCGCCATCTTGCGGAAGTGATCCATTTCTTCGGCCGCAGTGCGCGCGACGATCAGTTGATCCAATTTGGTCGGCGCGTTAGGCAGGATATCCTTGACGTAGAGATTCGGTCCGCCGATCTCGCAATCCGCTTGGATTGCGAGCACGCGGCGTAGCAAATCTTGGTACTCCGGATCCTGCTTCTCGAAATCCTTTAGATCAACCTTTTCGGTAAACATCGACACCCTCCTAAAACCCCGGTTGCGGTCGTTAACGATAGAAAATCCTTAACAAACCAGGCTCGATAAATCAACCAGAGCGGCGCGCTTGGCGGCTTTACTCGGAGGCCTCGTTTCACTAGACTGCGGCTGAGCTTCCGAGGATCTCCACCGTGCACGATCGCGCAAGCCTCGCCCTACTCACCGATCTCTATCAGCTCACCATGGCGCAGGGATACTTTCGCGAGCAGCGTTTGGGCGAGGCGACCTTTAGCCTTTCCATTCGCTCCTATCCGCCTGACCGCGGTTATTTCGTGGCTGCCGGGCTCTTCGATGTACTCGATTACCTTGAAACCCTCTCCTTCGACTCCGGCTCGCTGGATTACTTGGCGCAACAAAAGCTGTTCAGTGACGATTTTTTGCACTATCTCGGCGGCGTTAGATTTTCCGGCGCGGTATGGGCGATTCCCGAAGGACGAATTTTTTTCGCCGATGAACCGGTGCTTGAAATTAGCGCGCCCATTATCGAAGCCCAGATCGTTGAACCTTTCGTCATCAACCAGATAAATTTGCAGTCGCTGATCGCTACCAAAGCCGCTCGCTGTGTCCACGCGGCGGGCGGCCGACCGCTGGTCGACTTCGCGCTCCGGCGCACTCACGGCATCGATGCGGCAATGAAAGTCGCGCGCGCCAGTTACCTCGCCGGATTCGCCGGCACCAGTAACGTGCGCGCCGGCCGCCGCTACGGCATTCCGATCGTCGGCACTATGGCGCATTCCTTCATCATGAGCTTTGATAGTGAAATCGATGCCTTTCGCGCCTACGTCGAAAGTTTTCCGCAAAACTCAATCCTGCTGATCGACACTTACGACACCCTCGCCGGCGCCCGACAGGCCGCCCAAGTAGCTCAGGAAATGGCGCAGCGGGGACAGCAGCTCATCGGGGTGCGCATCGATAGCGGCAATCTCGACGCACAGGCGCGCGAGGTGCGAAAAATTTTCACTGAAGCCAATCTTCCCGGCGTGAAAATTATCGGCAGCGGCGGCTTGGACGAGTTCGATCTCGCGGAGTTCAGCGCCGCTCAAGCACCCTTCGATAGTTACGGCGTCGGCACCAAGATGGGCACGTCTGCGGACGCCCCTTGGACCGACATGGCGTACAAACTCGTCGAATACGATCATCGTCCCGTGCTCAAGCTCAGCACCGGTAAGGTTTCCTGCCCCGGTAAAAAACAGGTTTTTCGCAGGCGCGCTGGCGCGGGGGACTTCAGCGGCGATGTCATCAGTCAACGCGATGAGACCCTCGAGGGCGAGCCATTGTTGACTCTCTCCATGCAGGACGGCAAGCGGCACGGCAACAGCCCTTCACTTAACCAGAGCCGAAGCCGCTTTGCCGATGACTTCGCTCATTTGCCGCCGGCCGTCAAAGCGATCCGTGAGCCGGCCCGCTACCCCGTAGACTTTAGCCCGAGGCTACAGACGTTGCGCGAGCAGCTCACCCGCACGCTGCAGGAAAAACAGCAGAAATGATTTTTGCGACCGGGTCTTCTATCCTCTCTCTCCCTTCACGGGTGAGAGGATAGAGGTGAGGGTGCTCAAAACTTGATGACCGCTGCGCCCCAGGCGAAGCCGGCGCCGAAAGCGTTGAGCAGGACGATGTCCCCGATTTTGATTCGGCCCTGGCGTTTGGCCTCATCCAGCGCCACGGGAATGGATGCCGCGGAGGTGTTGCCGTATTTTTCCAAATTGACCACGACTCTTTCCATGGGCACGCCGAGCCGCTCGGCGAGCGCGACAATGATGCGCTTATTGGCCTGGTGCGGCACAACCAGCGACACCTGTTCGATGGTCACGCCCGCTTCCTCAAGCGCCTGGCGGCTGATGTCTTCCATCGAACGCACCGCGATCTTGAAAACTTCCTTGCCGTTCATGGTGATGGTGTGTTCGTTGTTGTGAACCGTCTGGGGACTGGCTGGCTTGAGCGAGCCGCCGGCAGGAACGTAGAGAGTCTTAACGTAGGAACCGTCGGTGCGTAATTTGGTGCTGAGGATGCCGGCGCCGTTCTCCGATGCGCCCAAGACTACCGCGCCGGCGCCGTCGCCGAACAGGATGCAGGTCGTGCGGTCTTGCCAGTTGAGAAGGCGGCTCAGCGTGTCCGAGCCAACTACCAAGGCATTGTCAATCTTGCCGGCGCGAATGTAGAGATCAGCGACCGAGAGCGCGTTGAGAAATCCCGAGCAGGCGGCGCTGACGTCAAAGGAAAAAGCGTTGCGCGCCCCGAGCATGTCCTCCAGAACACATGCCGAGCTTGGGAAAGGGTAGTCGGGACTCACGGTGCCCATGATGATGGCGTGCAAATCCTTCGCCTCCATGCCAGCATCCTGCAGCGCCCGTGCCGCCGCCTTGAACGCCATGTCGGCATTACCCTGGCCTTGTTCGAGCACGCGCCGCTCTTTGATCCCGGTCCGCACCGTAATCCACTCATCGCTGGTATCGACCATCTGCTCCAGTTCGCGATTCGTGACCACCTTTTTCGGCAGTTCCGAACCGGTGCCGAGGACAACGCTGCGACGCACGGACGTGCTCATTCGGCCCTCCTCAAGACCACGCAGGCGTTGGTGCCGCCGAAGCCGAAAGAATTGGACAGCGCCACTTTGATATCTGCCTTGCGCGCCTGGTTCGGGACATAGTCGAGATCGCAAGCCGGATCGGGATGCTCATAGTTGATGGTGGGCGGCAGCATGCCGTGATGTAAGGCCAACGCGGTATAAACGCCTTCCACTGCGCCCGCGGCGCCGAGGAGATGTCCGGTCATCGATTTGGTCGAGCTGACGGCGAGCTTCGCCGCTTGCTCGCCGAAGACGGTTTTGATCGCCGTGGTTTCATTGGCATCATTGTACTCGGTGGAAGTGCCGTGCGCGTTGATGTAATCGACTTCGGTGGGGCTGATGCCGGCGTCCTTAAGCGCCAGGCGCATACAGCGCGCCGCGCCCTCCCCTTCAGGCGAGGGCGCCGTCATATGGTGCGCATCCCCGTTGGCGCCATAGCCGATCACCTCGGCGTAGATTTTGGCGCGGCGCCGGAGCGCGTGCTCGCGCTCCTCCAGAATAAGAATTCCCGAACCCTCGCCGATAACAAAACCGTCGCGCTCACTGTCAAAAGGACGGCTCGCCCGCTCGGGTTCTTCGTTGCGCGTTGACAA
>Ga0073934_10001392_pt1 | contig 58598 bp, 54 predicted proteins | sample LarsenN4metaG_FD_76834 | JGI IMG/M metagenome (GOLD analysis project Ga0073934, IMG submission 76834) | Hot spring sediment bacterial and archeal communities from British Columbia, Canada, to study Microbial Dark Matter (Phase II) - Larsen... ...
GCCGCATCGGCGGCCGCCACCGCCCGCAGCCCCTGCGCCATCCCCTCGAACATGTGTTCGAGCTTACGCGGACCGGCCCGACCTGTCAGTGATCTGGGTCACACCCGGGCGAAGTTCTTCGAGGCAGTTCGCGGATCGATCTCCGCACGACCGCGGCCGAGCGTCCTACCGACCTCTCCCTCGAGCCCTGGGCAGCCGCCCGGCCCTGCGGAGGACCTCCACGAGCAGGTACTCGATCTGCGCGTTCACGCTGCGCAGCTCGTCCGAGGCCCACCGCTCGAGCGCCGCGTACAGCTCGGGACTGATCCGCAGGGGGAAGGTCTTCCGAACGGCCATGCCGCCGCCCCTACTGGTGGAGCGAGCCGGGGTTCAGGACCGGCGAGGCCGCCTGCTCCCCCGGTTCACGCGCGGGAGACCTCGATCGTGACCTGCTCGAGGTAGACGGCCCGCGCCGGTTGCTGGCCCCCGATCCCGCCCTCGGGGTCCTGGATCGGCAGGCCCAGGATCCGCTCCGCGACGTCGAGGCCCTCGATCACCTCGCCGAAGATCGTGTAGGCGGGGTTCGCGTCCAGGTTCTGCCCGTCCGGGCCGGCGATGATGAAGAACTGGCTGCCGCCGCTGTTCGGCGTGCCGGAGTTCGCCATCGCCACCACCCCGGGCGTGTAGCTCTCGTCGCCCTGGAGCTCGTCGGGGATCGTGTAGCCGGGACCGCCGCTCCCCGTCCCCATCGGGTCCCCGCCCTGGATCACGTCGATCGAGTCGTCGAGCCGGTGGATCCGCGTCGCGTCGAAGAAGCCCTGCTCGGCGAGGAACACGAAGCTGTTCACGGTCTCCGGCGCCCGGTCCGCGAGCAGCTCGATCACGATGTCGCCGCACGAGGTCCGGAAGGTCGCGGTGTAGGTCCGGTTCCGTTTGGTCACGTCCGCCGGCGCGGCGAACTGCGGCTTGGGCTCGAGCGCATCCTCGGGCACCTCGCCGCCGCAGGCCACGGCCTCGGGGCCCGGCTCGGGCTGCACGGTCCCGGTCTGGGCGCCCGGCTCCCCCGTCGGTCCCGTCGGGCCGGTCGGCGCGGTCGGGCCCGTGGCGGCCGGCTCCTCGCCTCCGGTGAACGCGGCGAACACCCCGACGGTCCCGGCCAGCGCGACGGCGAGCGCGACCGCGATCGTCGCGACCTGCTTGCGCCGCTGCCGCTGCCGCTTCTCGGCCTGGCGGCGGGCCGCCTGTTTGGCGAGCTGGCGGTGCCGGGTTCTCCTGGACACGGCGACCCAGGTTACCGGCTAGCCGCCACCGTCGGTCGCGATCGATGCCGCCCGCCCCGCCGGGACGACCCGATGGCGGAGTGCCCGCTCGGCACGGCGCTCCTTCGGCCGGTCAGGCGACGACGTTCCGGTCCAGCTCGAAGTACGCGACCTCGAATCGGTCGACGCCGCGGATCTCCTCGCCCGCCTCCTGCGCCGAGCGCTCGCGCAGGCGGTTCGCGGCCTCCTCGCTGGCCCGGAGGGCCGCCTCGCTTTCCCAGAGCGTGACCGAGATCGACTTCCCGGTTCCCCTGTCCATCAGGTAGAGGATCCCGCGGAACCCGTCCATCCCCCGGGCCGCCGGCAGGATCTGCTCCTCCGCCGTCCTCTGGATCTGGGCCACGTCCTCATCGCTCAAAGCCCTGCCCGCCTCGAAGGTGCTCATCCGAGCATGCATGGCGACCCTCCTGTCCTCGAGCCGACCGCCGCCCCCCGGCGACCGGCCGAGTATGCACCGCGGGCCGATCCCCCGCATGGGTGGTTCTACCCATCCCTCGCCGCCAGCGCGTCGAACGCGAGGCCGTCGAGGATGTCGGTCTCGGAGACCACGCACCCCTCGAACCCGAACCGCCGCATCACCGCGACCAGGATCACGGCGCCCGCCACGATCACGTCGCCGCGGCCGGGGGCCATCACCGGCAGGGCCGAGCGCTCGGGCGTGGTCATCGCGGCGAGCTCGGCCAGCACGCGTTCGGCCTCGGGGAGCGACAGTCGGGTGCGGTGGATCGCCTCCGGGTCGTAGCGCCCGAGCCCGAGCGAGATCGCCTGGACCGTGGTCGAGGTCCCGGCCACCGCCACGAGCGTCCGGGCCTCGCGGACCGGCACCCGGAGCTCCGCCTCCTCGAGCAGGCCGAGGACGGCCACCCGCATCGCCTCGAGCTCGCGCTCGGCCGGCGGGTCCTCGCGCACGAACCGCTCCGTGAGCCGCACGCTCCCCATCTGCAGGGAGACGGCCGCCTCCGGCCGCTCGCTCCCCAGGACGAGCTCGGTCGAGCCCCCGCCGATGTCGAGCACCAGGAAGGGAGCCGGTGCCTCCAGACCGCGAGCCGCGCCGAGGAACGAGAGCTCGGCCTCGCGCTCGCCGGAGATCACCTCGAGCTCGGACCCCGCGTGCTCGCGCACGGCGCGTTCGAGGTCCCCGCGGTTCGCGGCCTCGCGGACGGCGGCGGTCGCCGCCACCCGGATCCGCTCGGCGTGGAGCGCGCGCGCCCGTCGGCAGTAGGTGGCGAGGACGGCGACCGTGCGCTCGAGCGCGGCGGGGTCGATCCGGCCGGTGCGGTCCACGCCCTCGCCGATCCGCGTGATGACCATGTCGCGCGCGAGCTCGCGCAGGCCGTCGCCGTCCGGCTCGACGACGAGGAGCCGGATCGAGTTCGTCCCCTGGTCGACCACGGCGAACCGGCCCTCCCGCTCGGGGTGGATCGGCTCGACGCGTTCGGCGGTCCAGGCGCCCACCGGGTCCTCGCCGCCGGCGAGGTGGTGGGCGTAGTGCGCGTGGAGGCACTTCACGCCGGTCCGGGTGCCGCCCACCCCGCCGTGGATGTCGGCTCCGGGGAAACCGCGCGCGCGCTCGCGCGCGTAAGCCTCGTGGGCGCGCGTCAGCGCGTCCGCGAACGGCTCGTCGCGCTCGGCCCTGGCGTTCAGCTCGCCGATCGCGCCCTCGGACTCGAGACGCGAGACCGCCCGCACGGCCTCGGGGCACGTGAGCCAGAACAGCGTGGGGAACGGGAGCCCCCGCGCGTCCATGGGGTCGTTGCGGATCACGAGGGGATGGCCGTCGGCGCAGCGGGCGACGACGGTGAAGGGGGTAGTGGGCTCGCGCCCGAGCTGGCTGCGGACGGCGGCGAGGTCGCTTCCGCGGAGCTCGCCCAAGTACTACTTGCGCTTGTGCTCGACGGAGCGCTTGTAGTCGACCTGGCGCTCCTCGCTCTGGCGCATGAACTTCTTCAGGCGGGCCTCGAAGTCCGGGTCGGTCCCCCGGCGCGGCCGCGGCGGGGCGGGGTCCTGGAGGGCCTTGATCGACAGGTCGATCTTGCCGTCCTCCTTGATCGCGATCACCTTGGCCTGGACGACGTCGTTCTCGCGGAGGTGATCGTGGACGTCCTTGACGTAGTTCCGGTCGATCTCGGAGATGTGCACGAGCCCGACCTTGCCGCCCTCCAGGGTGAGGAAGGCGCCATACGGTGTGATGCGGGTGACGGTTCCGTCCACGACCGCCCCGACCTCGAGCTCTGCCAGCGTTCCCTCCTCGACCGTTCCTCCCCGGCGCACCCGCCGGAGGGGTCAGTGTCCCATCGGCCCTTTCGCTGCGTCAATCCACGGGTCGATCCGTGGACGGAGCGCGGACAGGAGGACCAACCGCCGCACCTCGCGAAGTGAGCGGCCGCTCCGAGCGCGCCGCCCCCGTCTCCCGCCGGTGTCAATCGATGAGGTGCCCCCGGAGCGCGATCGCGACGGCCTGGGCCCGGTCGCTCGCACCGAGCTTCTCATAGGCGCTCCTCAGGTAGCTCTTCACGGTGGACTCGGACAGACCGAGTCGGGCTGCGATCTGCTTGTCGGCCAGACCCTCAGCCAGGAGTCCGACGATCTCGAGCTCCCGCGGGGCGAGGTCCGGAAGGTCCTCGGCACGGGGCGCCTGCGCCGCGAAGCGAGCGAGCAGCGGTCGGGTGACCTCTGCCTGGATGTAGCCGTCGCCCGCCGCGGCCGCCCGGAGCGCGCGCGCGAGCTCGTCCTGCGGGGCGTTCTTGACCAGGTACCCGGCGGCCCCCGCCCGAACGGCTTCCTCCACGTACTCGGGCTGGTCCGACATCGTCAGGATGACGACGGGGAGATCCGGGGACCGATCGCGGATCTCGCGCAGGACCTCGAGGCCGTTCCGGTCGGGCAGGTGCAGGTCGAGGAGCACCACATCTGGACGCGCGCTCGCGATGGCCTCCATAGCCTCCTCGGCCGTGGCGGCCTCGCCGGCGATCTCGATCCCCGGATCGTGCCCGAAGAGCCAGCGCAGGCCCTCGCGGACGATCAGGTGGTCGTCGACGATCAGGATCCGGACGGGGCTAGGCGCGGACCTCATCGACCCTCTCCAGCGGGACGATGACCCGGAGCGTGGTCCCGCTGCCCGGCACCGATGCGACCTCGAGGCAACCGCCGAGGGATGCGACGCGATCCCGCATGGACGAGAGGCCGACCCCGTCTCGGACGACGGGCGCGCCGCGACCATCGTCCGCGACCTCTACGACGACGGCGCCGTCCCGGCGCCGGAGGGTGACCTCGACCCTAGCCGCGCCCGCGTGCTTCCGCGCGTTCATGACGCCCTCCTGGACGGCTCGGAACAGGGTCACCGCCACCGCGGGGGGCAGGTCGGGAACCTGATCGATGCGTACGTCGATCGGGATGCCGGCCTCGGCCGACTGCTCTCGCCCAAACGATGTGAGCGCCCTGGCGAGACCGAAGTCCTCGAGCACGGCAGGGCGGATCGCAGCCATGTACCGGCGAAGGCTCGTCGAGAGGCCGTCCGTGAGCGCCTCCAGACGCTCGAGCTCATCGTGGACCTCCTGCGACCCCGTGGGGAGCCGGGTCCGAACGCCACGGAGCCCGTACAGGATCCGCGTGAGGGTCTGACCGAGCCCATCATGGAGGTCCCCCACCAGGTTGCGGCGCTCGCGCTCCTGCGCGTCGACCAGCCGGCGGAGGAGATGGTCCTTCTCCTCCGTGACCTGATGGAGCTCCTCGAAGAGCCGGTGGCGCTCGAGGGCCGCTGCCAACTGTGCTGCCAGCCCCCCGAGCAGGATCCGTTCGCGCTCCCCGGGGGGGTGCGTGGCCCCTCGGCAGGCGACGAGCGTGCCGAGGCTCCCCACGTTCGAGCGGATCGGGACCGCCGCAGCGTTGCAGTCTGAGCCGCCGTCCTCTCGAGGTTCGATCCGGGGATCGAACGCGGCCTGCATGCGCGCTGCCCCGAGGCACGCGGCGGAGGGCTCGTGGCCGTCGTCGGCCAGGTCCCCGGCTGCGCGGTCGGCCGGATCCCACAGGACCGCTGCACCCCGGAGCTCCAACCGGGTTCGGAACGCCGCGAGCGCCGCCGCGATGGTCGTGGACGTCGAGACATCGGACGCCAGGATCTCGGCCGTGGCGAGGAGGGTGGAGAGGTCCTCGGCCCGTTCGACCGCGGTGCGGCGTTCGCGCGCCATCGTCCGGGCGGTCGCGGCGAACAGGAACGCCAGGAACGCGAGCAGCACGGAGAGACCCGTGCCGACCGCGAGCCACACGGCGGCTCGGATCGCGGCCATGTGCGCCCTGAGCGGACCGAGGTCCTGGTAGATCTCGAACACCCCGACGACCCGCCCCCCTCCGCGGAGCGGGACGTAGAACTCGAGCAGCTCCCCGGCCAGCTCGCGTTCGCGCAGGTTCTCGGGCTCGGACAGGTCGCTCACCTCGACCGATGGTTCTCCCGCGAAGGCAGCTCGAAGCGGTGGGCTGGGCGGGAAGCGGCGTCCGACGAGGGATCGATCGTCCGAGTAGACGATCTGCCCCTCTCGGCTCCAGAGCTTGACGCGGAGGTTCTCTCCCCCGAGGAGCCCACCGCGCACCAGAGCGTCGAAGCGTTCGTACGTGGTCCCGACGAGTGGTTCCCCGTCGATCGGCGCCTGCTGTTCGAGCACCCGCACCAAGGTGGTCATCGCGTCCAGACGCGCCTGGATCGTGTGGTGCTCGGCCACGCGCGGGATAAAGAGCCCGAGCGCGACCGCGAGCACCGCCGAGGCGGCCACGCCCGCCGCGGAGGCTCTCCCGGCCCGGGACAGCGCGCGCCACGAGAGGCGCCCGGTCTCCCCGATCCGCCTGGGTATGGACCTCAACCGTCCACCGCTGGCGACCAAAGCTCCCCCCGGTCGGCCCGTCCCGGCAGCGTGGGCGCCCGCGCGATCTCCCGTTCAGGGCCGTTCGTCCCAGCGGGACGGGGCCCAAGGTCCCCGCGAGCCCGCTACCGCACGACGATCCGGCCCGTCATGCCATCGTGGAAGGTGCAGACGTACTCGTAGGTCCCTGCACGCCGGAACCGCTTGGAGAAGGCCTCGCCTGGATCCAGCACCGCGTTCCACGTGTCGCCCGTGGTCGTGTGTGGCCTCTCGCCACGATCGACCCAACGCACGCGATCGCCACGGTCGATCGTCACGGTTCGGGGACGGAAGACGTCGTCCCGCATCTTGACGCGCACGGTCACCGCCGCGCTCGCGGGGAGGAACGCGCTCCCCACCAGCAGGGCCGCGAGCGCCGATAGCAGCAGGTATCGCCAGGGCTTCGTGACCGCCATCGAGCCTCCTTCCAGACCGGGGGGCGATGCCCGCCGGTCCGGCGCGATCGTCCGGCGCGCGGCTCGATCCCGCAACCCCCGAAGGTCCCCGATCGGGGCCGGGCACGCCCCTTCGTTCGAAGGGTCCCCTTCGACCGGATGGGCGGATGGACCGGGCCACTCGCCGGGCGCACGGTCGAGATGAGGGCCGGACACGGCCAACGGGAAGGAGGGGTGGTGCATGAGATCCAAGGGATGGCTCGGGATCCTGGCGCTCGCCACGACGGCGATCGTGGTGCTCGGCGTGGCCCAGGCACCCGCCGGCGAGACCCGGCGCACGATCTACCTGAGCGCGATCGAGTACAAGGGCGGGGCGGACGTGGGCTCGGAGGCGTTCCCGCCGGCGGCGGAGCCCGGGACGAAGCCGCTCGCACCGTTGGAGGGCGGCTACAACCTCGAGGAGCCGGACCCGACCGGTCGCTGGGAGGTCGAGTCCTACCGCTGGGAGCCCGGGCTGCTCGTCGCGCAGGAAGGGGAGCGGGTCACGCTCGAGATCGTCGGGATCAATGGAGCCCGCCACGACGCGGCGCTGATCTCCCCCTCAGGCGAGCGGACGCCCTTCGTCGTCACACGGGGCCGGCTCACCCGGGTCCGGTTCCTCGCCGATGAGGTCGGGATCTGGCGCTTCGTCTGCTCGACGCACCCGCCGGGGATGAGCGGCGAGATCGTGGTGCTGGGCTGAGCCGGACCGGGGAGGGGCGAGCCGAGCGGGATCGATGAGGGTCCGGTCTCGCCCCTCCCGGTGGGAGCGGGATGGATGGGTGACCGGAGGAGGAGTGATGCCGTCGGGTGATCGCAGCACCGAGTGGGTGCCGATGTACGCGATCGGCGTTCGACGCCCGCGGTCGACGAGCCCGCCGATGCTCGTCCTCGTCGGGCTCGAAGGAGGCGGCGTGCTCCAGATCCCTCTCGCCGCCGAGCAGGCGCACCTCCTCGCCCACGAGCTGGCCGGCGACGCCACACCGTACTCGGCGACGGCTGAGCTTGTGGAGCAACTCCTGAGTTGGCTCGATGCCCGGACCCAGACCATCACGCTGACCGAGGGAGAGGGCTTCGAGGATGTCGTCGAGATCGAGGTCGAGAGGCGGTCCGAGCGTCGTGCGCTCCCGGTCGGCACGGCCGATGCCGCCTTGCTGTCGCGACGTCTCCGTCTGCCCATCCGCGTTGCGGTCGATCACCTCCGCAGCCACCGATCCGACCCGTCACGATCCCCGAGCGACGCTACGACCTGATGGGGTCGGTCCTGCTCCCCGCCCTCCGGTCGCTGCGCAGCGGTGGGACCGGAGGGGACGCCGCGCCTCGAGCGGCGAGGGATGCCAGCCTGGAGATCGGCCGCGCGGAACGGCGGCGAGCGGGTATCGCTCCCTCGGGGCCCGAGAGCGATCACACGGCTCGTCGCGCCACCCGGCCGGCGATCAGCAGGCGGGACGGGGCGCGTCCGGGACGAGGAGCACGGTCTCCCCCGGCATCACCATCCCGAGGCACTCGCGGGCCATGCGTTCGAGCTCGGCGGGGTCGTTCAGCCTCGAGATCTCCACGCGGAGACGCGCGTTCCGCTCCTCGAGCTGGGCGGCCCGGCGCTCGAGCTCGGCGATCCGCCCCCGCTGCTGGAGCACCTGCCGGGCCGGCACCACCGCGAGCAGGGCGAGGACCGTCACCACGACGAGCAGCGCCGCGGCCCGGCCGGTGAGCCGGGGACCCTCGCGCGAGAGCGCCCTCGTCGAGGAGCTCATGCGCTCTCCCGCAGCACGGCCGAGGCGCCCGCGTAGCGGGCGGTGTCGCCCAGCTCCTCCTCGATCCGGAGGAGCCGGTTGTACTTGGCGGTCCGCTCGCCGCGCGTGGGGGCGCCCGTCTTGATCTGGCCCGCGTTCGTGGCCACGACGAGATCGGCGATCGTCGTGTCCTCGGTCTCGCCGGAGCGGTGGCTGACCATCGCGCCGTAGCCGTTCCGATCGGCGAGCGCGATCGTGTCCAGGGTCTCGGTGAGCGAGCCGATCTGGTTCACCTTGATCAGGATCGCGGTCGCCACGCCCTCGCGGATCCCGCGCGCCAGGCGCTCGGGGTTCGTGACGAACAGATCGTCGCCGACGATCTGGACGCGCTCGCCGAGCTCGGCGGTGAGCCGCGCCCACCCCTCCCAGTCGTCCTCGGCGAGCGGGTCCTCCAGCGAGACGATCGGGAAGTCGTCGAGGAGCCCGCGCCAGAAGCCGATCATGTCCTCGGCCGAGCGCGCGGACCCCTCCAGGTGGTAGGCGCCGTCGCGGTAGATCTCCGAGCAGGCCGGGTCCATCGCGAGCGCGACCTCGTCGCCGACCTCGAGCCCCACCGCGCCGATCGCCCCGACGAGCAGCTCCAGCGCCTCTCGGGCCGTGGCGACCTCCGGCGCGAACCCGCCCTCGTCCCCGACCCCGGTGGCGAGGCCCCGCTGCTTGAGGGCCGAGCGGAGGGCCTGATAGATCTCGGCGCCCCACCGCAGGGCCTCGGAGAACGAGGCCGCGCCGACCGGCGCGAGCATGAACTCCTGGAGCTCGAGCGCGTTGTCGGCGTGCGCGCCGCCGTTGATCACGTTCAGGAACGGCACGGGGAGCACGTGCGCGTTCGGACCGCCGAGGTACCGGTACAGCGGCAGCCCGAGCGAGTCCGCGGCCGCGTGCGCGACGGCGAGCGAGACGCCGAGCACCGCGTTCGCCCCGACGTTCGACTTGCCCGGGGTCCCGTCCAGCTCGAGCAGCAGGCGGTCGACCGCGCGCTGGTCCAGCGCCTCCTGCCCGATCAGGGCCGGGGTGATCGTCTCGTTCACGTTCGTGACCGCCCGCAGCACGCCCTTGCCGCCGAACCGCCCCGGGTCGCCGTCCCGGAGCTCGAGGGCCTCGTGCTCGCCCGTGGAGGCGCCGCTCGGCACGGCGGCCCGACCGAACGCGCCGTCCTCGAGCAGGACGTCGACCTCGACGGTCGGGTTGCCCCGGGAATCGAGGATCTCGCGCGCGCGGACGGATCCGATGACGGGCATGGGCCCCTTATCCTAGCCCCGACGTGGGGGCGGACCCTCCAAGGGTGACCGCTCGGCGGGAGGCTTCCGAACGAAGTCGACCGAGCGGTCCACCACGTCGAAGCCGAGCTTCGCGTACAGGTGCTTCGGCCAGTCCTCGTCGTCCGCGCCGAGGAACACGAGACCGGCGCCGGCGTCCCGGGCGGCTCGGACGGCAGCCAGCACCGCCGCCCGCGCGTGGCCGCGGCCCCGGTGCTCGGCGAGCGTGTAGACGTCCTCGACCTGCGCGACGTCGCCGATCCGGTACAGGTCGCAGCCGGCCACGACCTCATCGTCGACGACCACCCCGAAGAACCGCGCGCCGGCGTGCTCGCGCAGCACCCCCCGGAAGTCGGCGAGCATCTCGGCGTCCTCGGGTGCGAGGCCGACCTCGAGGGTCTGCGCGACGTGGAACGGCCTGGCGCCGGCGAGGTCGAGCTCCTCCGCCCGCTCGTCGGTCCAGCGATCGGGCTCGCGCGCGTGGACCATCACGACGTTGCGGTCCACCCCGTACCCGAGCCGGGCCAGTCCCGGCGCGAGCCGTTCGGCGTGCCTCGCGTCCTCGATCCACAGCGTGCGGTGGTCGAGCCCCGCCCGGCCGAGGACGTCGTCGACGTCGGCGGCGACCTCGGCCGCGGTCGCGCCGTCGAGCGGCGCGTCCGCCCAGACGAAGTTGCTGTCCCAGCGCCGCGGGAAGCCCTCGTGGAAGAACGCGGTGCCGAACCGGCACCGCTCGGTCCGCGTGGACGTGCGGAGAGCGAGCTCGCGCTCGAAGTCGCGGATCCGCTCGAGCGGACCGCCCATCATCGGACCTCCCGGAACAGTTGCCGGATCTCCTCCTCGGACATCGCGTCGAGGTCGAGGCCGCGCTCGCGGACGAGCGCCATGAGGCGCTCGTACCGGTCGGCGAACCCGCGGATCGTCCGCCGCAGGGCGCTCTCGGGGTCCACGCCCAGGCGCCGCGCGACCGCGACGGTGGCGAACAGCACGTCGCCGATCTCCTCCTCGGCCTCGTCCGGGGCGGTCCGCCGCTCGAGCTCGGCCACCTCCTCCCGCAAGGCCTCCAGCGCCCCTTCGAGCGTCCGCCACCCGAACCCCCACCCCGCCGCCCGGCGCTGGACCTTCGCCGCGCGGGCGAGCGCCGGCAGCGTCTCGGGGATGTCGTCCTCGACGGCCTTGGGGCCCGACTCCTCCGCCTTGATCCGCTCCCAGTTCACGAGCACGTCGTCGGCGCCGGCGACCTCGACGTCGCCGAACACGTGAGGGTGCCGCCGGATCAGCTTGCGGACGATCCCCTCGGCGACGTCGTCGACGTCCCACGCGCCGTCGTCGGCCGCCATCTGCGCGTGGAACGCGACCTGGAGCAGCACGTCCCCCAGCTCGTCGCGCAGGCGCTCACGGTCGTCCGCGTCGATCGCCTCGAGCACCTCGTGCGTCTCCTCGAGCAGGTGACGCGCGAGCGAGCGATGGGTCTGCTCACGGTCCCACGGGCATCCGCCCGGCCCGCGGAGCCTGGCCATCACGCGGACCAGGTCGAGCAGGCGCTCGCCCCCGCGCGAGGAGGGGACCGGCCCGGGCGGGACGTGGGACAGGATCGGATCGTCGGCCGGCTCGGTCACCGCGTGGCGCCGGTGGGCGCGGGCGTCTCCGCCGTGCTCCGGACCGGGACGACCTCGCCGGTGGCCGGGTCCAGGCGCCCGTACCGCGGGTTCACCTCGACGTCGACCTGCGTGTACCGGTCACGCAGCCAGGCGTCGAAGACGCCGGCGCCCTGCTGCGCGACGAGCTGCTCGCGCACGTCCTCGAACGCCGCGACGTCTCGTCGGACGAGCTCGATCACGTGCCAACCGAACCGCGTCTGCACCGGACCCGAGATCGTACCCGGCTCGAGCGCGAGCGCGGCCGCGGTGAAGTCGGGGTCGAACCGCTGGAGGAACTGCGCCTCGGAGTAGACGCCGAGCCTTCCCCCGTCGCGCCCGGACGCTTCGTCGATCGAGCGGTCGCGGGCGAGCTTGGCGAAGTTGTCCACGGTGGCGCGCCCCGCGATCTCGGCGGCCTCCTCCTCGGTCTCGACCAGGATGTGGCTCACCTCGACCGTCGTGAACTGCCCGAGCTGCTGCTCGTAGGCCTCGCGGAGCTCGGCCTCGTCGAGCCCTCCCTCGATCACGACCTGCTGGATCTCGGCGACGAGGAACAGGCGCCGCGCGAGGGCCTCGAGCTCCTGCCGGGTGAGTCCCTCGGCACCCAGCCGCGCGTCGAGCTCGGCCGCGCCCCCCAGGTCCTGCTCGAGCCGGGCGATCGCGTCGCGGACCTCGGCCGGGTCGGCGCTGAGGCCCCCGGCCTCGTCCGCGCCGAACACCAGCTCCTGCTGGATCACGTTCGACAGGGTGAAGCGCGCGCAGGCCGCGTTCTGGCTCTCGCCCTCCACGGGCGAGCCGCACGGGGCGCCCGACAGCCCGGTGAGGAACCGGAACATCGCGATCTCGGATCGGAGCTCCTCGTGCGTGAGCTCCTCGTCGCCGATCGTCGCGGCCGGCGACGAGGTCGAGCACGCCGAGAGCGCGAGCACGACGGCCACGAGCGCGACGAGCGCGCGGACGGGGAGGGACCGGGGGGTCACCGAGCCATCCTAGCAACGTCCTCCCCGGCCGCTCCCGCCCGTTCGGCCCCCGCGGCCCGCCGGAGCGCCGACTCGACCCACCCGGGCAGCTCCGCACCCGCGACCCGACCCGGCTCGAGGTTCAGGGTGGCGGTCGCGGGGTGATAGGCGGCGCCCGGGGCGAGATCACCGAGCTCGCGGATCCGGTCCGGCGGGAGCTCGACGGGCTTGATCCGCACCTGGGTCCGGTACGTCGAGACCTCCTCGACGCCGAGGTGCGCGCACGTGAGCCGCAGCGAGGCCACGGCGAACAGCGTCTGGACCTCGTCGGGGAGCCGACCGTAGCGGTCGATCGTCTCGGACCGGACCCGCTCCAGCGCCTCGTGGTCGCCGGCGCCCCCGATCCGTCGGTACAGGTCCAGCCGCAGGGCCTCCTGCGACACCCAGCCGGGCGGCACGAACGCGCGCACCGGCAGGTCGATCCGGATCTCCTGCTCCTCGGGAAGCGGCTCGCCCCTCAGCTCGGCGACCGACTCCTGGAGGAGCCGCGCGTACGTGTCGAACCCCACCGCCGCGATGTGCCCGTGCTGCTCGGCGCCGAGCACGTTGCCGGCACCCCGGATCTCGAGGTCCCGCAGCGCGATCTGGAACCCCGAGCCGAGCGCCTGGTGCCGGCTGATCGTGGCCAGGCGCTCGTGCGCCTCTTCGGTCAGCTCGCGCTGCGGCGGGAAGAAGAAGTAGGCGAAGGCGCGTTCGGAGCTGCGACCCACGCGCCCCCGGAGCTGGTACATCTGCGCGAGCCCCAGCCGGTCCGCCGAGTCCACGACGAGCGTGTTCGCGCTCGGGACGTCGAGCCCGGACTCGATGATCACCGTGCTCACCAGCACGTCGGCCTCGCGATCCCAGAAGCGCAGCATCTCGCGTTCGAGCTCGGACTCGTCCATCCGGCCGTGGGCGACCACGATCCGAGCCTCGGGGACGCGCTCCTGCAACCAGGCCGCCTGCCGGTCGATCGTCGAGATGCGGTTGTGGACCCAGAACACCTGGCCCTCGCGCAGGAGCTCGCGGCGGACCGCGCCGAGCGCGAGGTCCTCCTCGTAGGGGCCGACGTAGGTGAGGACCGGCTGCCGGTCCTCGGGCGGCGTGTCGACCGTCGACATGTCTCGGATCCCGGTCAGGGCCATCTCGAGCGTCCGCGGGATCGGCGTGGCGGTCATCGTGAGGACGTCGACGTGGGTCCGGAGCTTCTTCAGCCGCTCCTTGTGCGCGACCCCGAACCGCTGCTCCTCGTCGACGATCAGCAGGCCGAGGTCCCGGAAGGCCACGTCCCTCGAGAGCAGCCGGTGGGTGCCGATCACGACGTCGATCGCCCCCGTGGCCACGTCCTCCAGGATCCGCTGCTGCTCCGCGCGGGGGATGAACCGCGAGAGCATCGCGACCTTCACCGGGAACGGCGCGAAGCGTTCGCCGAACGTGATGACGTGCTGCTCGGCCAGCAGCGTCGTCGGCACGAGGACCGCGACCTGCTTGCCGTCCATCACCGCCTTGAAGGCCGCCCGCACGGCGATCTCGGTCTTGCCGAACCCCACGTCCCCGCAGATCAGTCGGTCCATCGGCTTGGGCCGCCGCATGTCGGCCTTGACCTCCTCGATCGCGGTGAGCTGATCGCCGGTCTCCACGTGCGGGAACGCGTCCTCGAGCTCGGCCTGCCACGGCGTATCCGGGCCGAACGCGTGGCCCTCGACCGACATCCGCACCGAGTACAGGCGGACGAGCTCGCCCGCCATGTCCTTCACCGCGCGCTTCACGCGGCGCGTCGTGCGAGCCCAGTCGTTCGTCCCCAGGCGCGAGAGCCTCGGCACGTCGCCACCCACGTAGCGGGCGACCATCCCGACCGGGTCGGTCGGCACCGAGAGCCGGTCGCCGGCCGCGTACTCGAGCACCATGTAGTCGCGCTCGGCGCCGCCGATCGCGCGCCGCCGGATCCCCGCGTAGCGCCCGACGCCGTGGACGCGGTGGACGGCGAAGTCGCCGGGCCGGAGCTCCTCGGCGATCGCGTCGGTCCGTCGCCGCGTGAACCGCGGTGCCTCGCGCGTGTGCCGACGCGAGCCGAACAGGTCCTCCTCGGTGACCACCGCCAGGCGTCCCTGCGCGAACACGAACCCGTTCGCGAGCGGCGCCTCGACGGCGCCGGCGTCGGGGAGCGCGACGAACTCCTTCACGCGCTCCAGCGACCCGTGGCCGCCGGCCGCCAGGACCACGCGGTACCCGCGCGTGCGGAGGTCGGCGAGGCGGCGCGCGAGCTCGGCCGGGTTGCCCTGCGCCGTCCCCCACCCGTCGAGCCCGAGGTCCAGGCCCTCGGCGAACTCGGACAGGCGCAGCTCGACGCGCCCGTCGAGCGCGTCGTCGAGCGGCGCGAGGGCCGGCGGTCCCGGCCAGCCCGAGGCCTCGGCGAGCGCCGACGCCTCCTCGAACGCCTGCCGCGCGCGGTCGTGGGTCCGGCGCGCCTGGGTGAGCACCACCCACGAGCCGCGAGGGAGCACCTCGGCCGGCAGCGGCAGGCGGTCGAACAGCAACGGCGCGAACGACTCCATCCCCTCGAAGACCGCGCCGTCCGCGATCCGCTGGAGCCCGTCGCGGAACCGATCGAGGTGCTTGGGCGCGAGCCGCTCGGCCCGCTCGCGGAGCTCGGGGTCCGCGATCAGCTCGCGGACCGGCGGGACCTCGACGCGGACGACCTTCGCGGTCGACAGCTGCGAGGCCGGCGTGAACCCGCGGATCGACTCGATCTCGTCGCCGAGGTACTCCAGCCGGACCGGGCGGCGCGCGGTGCCGGGGAACAGGTCGAGGACCCCGCCGCGCACGGCGAACTCGCCGCGATGCTCCACGACGTCGGTGCGGACGTAGCCCAGCGCGACCAGCCGCTCGGCCATCTCGTCCGGCGGGACCTCGATCCCCGCCACGAGCTCGAGCGGCGGGACGGTGCCGAGGGTGGGCGCGAGCCGCTGCATCGCCGCCAGGCCGGTCGTCACCAGCACGAACGGGCCGCGCGCGCCCCGGAGCCGGTGGACGGCGTCGGCGCGGCGGGCGGCGACCTCGGGCGAGGGGCTGATCCCCTCGTAGGGCAGCGCCTCCCACGCCGGCAGGAGCGCCGAGCGCTCCGGGCCGAGCCAGGCCTCGACGCCTCGGTGGATCGACTCGGCCTCGCGCGGCCCGGGCGTGACCATCATCACCGGCGCGTCGAGCGCCCGGGCCAGCGCCGCCACCACCGCGTCCTCCCCGGCGTGGGCCCGCGCGAGGATCGGGCGGGCGCGGTGGAGCAGCAGACGCTCGAACGCGTCCGAGCCGACCAGCGCGTCCAGCACCCTCTCCAGCACTCCCGTCCCTCCTCCGGAGGAGCTTCCGGACAGCACGAAGAACCCCGTCGGCGCGACGCCGAGGGGTCTCCGGCCACGCGAGTGTACCCGTCCACCCGACGCGGGATCGCGTTCGGTGGACGCTGTATACTGCGCTGGATATGCCGGCAACGCGGACGCAGATCTACCTGACCGTCGAGCAGCGGAAGCGGCTCGACGAGCTCGCCCGTCGTCGGGGCGAGCCGCTCGCGCAGATCATCCGCGAGGCGGTCGACGCCTACCTGGCCGGCGCCGCGGTGGACGCCGAGGCCGCCCTGGCCGCCACCTTCGGCCGGTCCCCCGAGCTCGCCGTTCCCTCTCGGGACGAGTGGGGTCGTGGCTGACCTCCTGATCGACACCGACGTCTTCGTCGATCACCTTCGCGGCGCGAGGTTCCTCGAGGTTCGCCGGCACCGGGTGTCGTACTCGGCCATCACGCGCTGCGAGCTCTTCGCGGGCCGAGGCGCGGACGAGGAGGCGATCCGGCTCCTGCTGGGTCCCTTCGTCGAGCTGCCCGTGGACCGTGCGATCGCGGAGCGAGCCGGACGGGTGCGTCGAAGCACGAGCATCCGCACGCCCGACGCGCTGATCGCGGCGACCGCCCTGGAGCACGGGCTCACCCTGGTGACCCGGAACCTCCGGGACTTCCACGGCCTCACCGGCCTCCGGGTGAGAGCGCCGAGCTGAGGGTACGGGTCGCCGATCCGCGTCAGCCGACCCTCGGACCCGAACGGTTGAACCGGTCCTGCGTCACCGCGAGCCCGTCGCGGACGAGCGAGAGCACGGCGTCGGCGGCGTCGTCGACGAGCAGCGCGACGTCCGGCTCCTCGCGCTTCGGGAAGTCCTCCAGCACCCAGTCCGCCGCGTCCCGGCGGCCGGGGGGACGGCCGACGCCGAGGCGCACGCGATGGAACTCGCCGGTCCGCAGCGCGCCTTCGAGCGAGCGGAGGCCGTTGTGGCCCGCGGTCGAGCCGCCGAGCTTCACCCTGAGCGCGCCGAACGCGAGGTCGATGTCGTCGTGGACCGCGATGACGCGTTCGGGCGGGACATCGCGCTTCCGGGCGAACGAGGCGAACGCCGGCCCGGTCTCGTTCATGTAGGCGTTCGCCTTGGCGAGCAGGACGCGCTCGCCGGCCTCGATCAGCTCGCACGCGTCGACCGGCACGAACCGGACCTTGCGGAACCGCTCTCCCGCCCGGCGGGCGAGCTCGTCCGCGACGCGGTACCCGAGGTTGTGGCGCGTCCTCGTGTAGCGCTCGCCGGGGTTCCCGAGCCCGGCGACGAGCCAGGTCATGGGGAGCGCGGCGGCGGGCTACGCGCCCTCGCCGCCCCCCTCGGCGGGGGCCCCCTCCGCGGGAGCCTCGGCGGCGGGAGCCTCCTCGCCCTCGGCGGCGGCCTCGGCCTCGGCGGCCGCAGCCTCCTCCTCGAGCTCCACGCGCGCCTGCGGCTGGAGGACCGCGAGCACCGACTCCTCGGGCGAGGTGAGGATGCGAGCGCCGGGCGGCGGGGTGAGGTCGCCCACCCTCAGCGACATCCCGATCTCGAGCGCCGAGACGTCGGCCTCGATCGCCTCCGGGACGTCGGTCGGCAGGCACTCGACCTGGAGCTCCCACAGGTGGTGCTCGATCACGCCGCCGGCCTTCACGCCGGGCGACTCGCCGACCACGCGGACCGGGACGGAGACCGTGATCTGCTCGTCCGCCCGCACGGCGAGGAAGTCCACGTGGACGTACGTGCCCTTGATGTGGTCCCGCTGGATCTCGCGGGGTAGCGCGAGGTGCTTCTTCCCGTCCACCACGAGGTCGACGAGCACGTTCGTGCCCGCACCGGTGTGCATCAGGTGGTACAGCTCGCGCGAGTCGACCGAGAGCGGGAGCGGGTCCATGCCGCCCCCGTACAGGACGGCGGGCACGCGGCCGGTGGCCCGCAGTTTACGGGCCACCCCCTTGCCCACCCCTCCACGCTTCTGCGCGACGAGCTTGTTGGCCATCTCCGGTCACCCCTCCGGCCGGGCATGGTACCAACACCCTGCGCGAACGCACCGTGCGGGGGACGGCTACTGGTTCTCGCCGTGGAAGATCTCCGAGACGCTCGCGTCCTCGAACACGGCGCGCAGGGCGTCGGCGATCAGCGGCGCGACCGAGAGCACCTTCAGCTTGCCGATCCGCTTCTCCTCGGGGATCGGCACGGTGTTCGTGACGACGACCTCGGCGATCGGCGCCTCCTCGATGTTCTGCACCGCCTTGCCCGAGAGCACCCCGTGCGTGGCCGCGGCGTAGATCGGGCCGGCCCCCTGCTGCGCGAGCGCGGCGGCGCCCTTGGCGACCGTGCCGGCCGTGTCGATCATGTCGTCGACCAGGATGCACGGGCGCCCCTCGACCTCGCCGACCACCGCCATCTCCTCGATCTTGTGCGCCTCGCGGCGCGACCGGCGCTTGTAGAGGAACGCGAGGTCGGCGTGCAGGTACTCCCGGAGGCGCTCGGCGGTCTTGATCCGGCCGGCGTCGGGCGCGACGACCACCACGTCCTCGTCGTGCAGCCCGAGCTCCTCGCGCAGGTACTTCGTGAGGACCGGGAGCGCCGTCAGGTGGTCGAACGGGAAGTCGAAGTAGCCCTGGATCTGCCCGGCGTGGAGGTCGACCGAGACGACGCGCTGGGCCCCGGCGACGGTCAGCAGGTCGGCGACCAGCTTCGCGCTGATCGGTTCCCGCGCCAGCCCCTTCTTGTCCTGCCGCGAGTAGCCGTAGAAGGGTACGACCGCGGTGATCCGCTTCGCGCTCGCGCGCTTCATCGCATCGAGCAGGACCAGCTGCTCCATGATCGACTCGTTGATCGGGTCGGCGTGCGTCTGGATCACGAAGACGTCGCACCCCCGGACGCTCTCCTCCGAGCGCACGTAGATCTCGCCCGAGGCGAACCGCGAGATCCTGCACGGGCTGATCGGCACCCCGAGGTTGTCCGCGATCTCCTGGGCGAGCTCCCGGTGCGTGGTCCCCGAGAACAGCATGAGCTTCTTCTTGGTGACGATCTCCACCTCAGTGCGCCCCCTTGCCCTTGCCGCCCGTGCCCTTCCCCTTCCGCCTCGGCCCCCCGGCCCTCCCGGCCTCGGCGTCCTTGCGTTCGCGGTACCCCTTCACGATCTTCTGCTCGGTCCGTTCGACCGCGAGCGCGCCCGCCGGCACGTCCTTCGTGATCACCGAACCGGCCCCCGTCACGGCGCCCTCGCCCACGCGGACGGGCGCCACCAGCATGGTATCGGAGCCGATCCGCGCGTCCCGCCCGATCTTCGTGCGGTGCTTCCGGTACCCGTCGTAGTTCGCCGTGACGGTCCCCGCACCCAGGTTCGCCCTCGCGCCGACCTCCGCGTCCCCCACGTAGGACAGGTGCGGCACCTTCGCGCCCTCGCCCACCGTCGAGGCCTTGATCTCGACGAACGAGCCGACCTTGGCGCCCTCGGCGAGCACGGTCCCGGGCCGGACGTGCGCGAACGGTCCGACCGTCGCCCGGCGCCCGATCCGCGCCTCCCGCACGACCGAGAACTGCACCACCGCTCCGTCCTCGACCCTCGAGTCGACGATCCGGGTTGACGGCCCGATCTCGCAGCCCGCCCCCACCCGGGTCGAGCCCTCGAGGAACGTCATCGGGTGCACCACGGTGTCGGGCCCGATCCGCACGTCGACGTCGATGTAGGTGGTCTCCGGATCCACGATCGTCACCCCGCGCGCCAGGTGCCCCGCGTTGATCCGCTCGCGCATCGCACGGATCGCTCGCGCCAGGTCGCCGCGGGAGTTGATGCCCATCGCTCCGCGGGTGTCGACCTTCAGCGCCGAGACCCGCTCCCCCTTCTCGATCAGGATCGGGAGGACCTCGTTCAGGTAGTACTCGCGCTGCCGGTTCTCCCGCCCGACGAGAGGCAGCGCGCGGAACAGGTCCTCGCGCCGGAACGCGAAGAGCAGGAGCGAGATCTCCTTGATCCGCCGCATCGCCGGCGGCGCGTCCGTGCCCTCGACGATCCGCAGGAGCCGGTTCCCGTCGCGGACGATGCGCGCGTAGCCGCCCGGTTCCTCGACCTCGGTGGTGAGGATGGTGGCGGCGCTGCCGGTCCGGCGGTGGACCCGCAGGAGCCGCCGAACGTGATCGGGCGTCGCGGGGTCGAAGTCGCCCCCCACCACGAGCACCTCGCGGGCCCGACCGATCGCCTTCTCGGCGACGAGCACGGCGTGGCCGGTCCCGAGCTGCTCGGCCTGCTCGACGAAGACGGGCTCGGGCCGGATGCCCCAAGATCGCACGGCCTCCCGAACCGCGTCGCCCTCCCGGCCCACGACGACGACGATCCTCGACGGGCGGGCCGCGGCCACGTTCCGCATCACGTGCCAGAGCGCGGGGCGCCCGCAGATCGGGTGCAGCACCTTCTGCGAGGCGGACTTCAGGCGCTTCCCCTTCCCCGCGGCCAGCACGACCGCGGCGAGGGACGAGGTTTCCTGCGGCACCGGATCCTCCCGGTCGACGGGCACCCTTTGTACCGGGGGCGCCCCCGTACTGGCAAGACGGCCGATCGGCCGGGGGGCTACCGCTCGCGCGTTCGCGCTCGCTCCATGAGCCCCCCGGTCAGCTCATCAGCTCGGTCACGTCGGGTCGGGAGAGGAAGCGCTCGCGGCACCGGTCGGGGATCGTCGCGATCGCGGGCTCGAGCAGGGACCGACCGAGCTCCCGCGAGGCGGCCGCCTCCGAGCGCAGACCGAGCGCGTCCTGGGCGCGGGCGAGCACCCGCGCCGAACGCCAGGCCGCCCGGCGATGGCCGTGGGACCGGGCCATCCGGAGCGACTCCTCCCCCAGCTCCTGCGCGAGCTCCCATCGCCCGCGCAGGAGCGAGGCCAGCGCCCGCGCGTACCGGCCCCACGCGAGCCAGACCGGGTAGCCGCCGTCGAGCCGCTCCGTCAGACGGTCGGCCACCCGCTCCAGCCGGTCGGGATCGCCGGCCCACTCCCACGCCAGGACCTCCGTCTGGCCCGCCCAGCCGACGTCCAGGGTGGACACGTCCGAGGCGTGCGAGCGCTCGAACAGCTCGTCGGCGAACCGGCGCTTCCCCCGCCAGAGCGCGACCCACGCGGCGTCGGCCAGCACGACCGAGCGCTGGAACCCGCCCCCGAGCACGTCGCAGGTGCGCGTGACCGCCTCCGAGTGGCGGGCCATGTCCTCGAAGCACCACAGCTCCCCGAGCACGTCGATCGCCACGTTGCGCCCCACGATCTCGCCGCGCGGCAGGTCGAGCTCCTGCGCGATCGCGATCCCGGCCTCCGCGTCCTCGAGCGCGCCGCCCAGGTCGCCCCGCATCAGGCGGACCTGGGTCCGGTTGAAGAGCGCGAACGCCTCGTCGCGCCGGCTCCCGGTGTCGCGGCACCCGCGGATCGAGGCCTCGACCGTCGCGAGCGCCCGTCCCACCGGCCGAGGAAGCCCTGCGCCCAGGAGATCATGTACGCGTTGTGTGCGACCATCGGCTTCTGGCCGAGGTCGCGCAGGAGCTCGTCGGCGCGCGTCCCGTGCTCGAGCGCGCGCTCGGGCGGACCGAGGAAGAAGTAGGTCTCGCACAGCCCGTGGTGCGCGAGCGCCTCCCCCTCGCGGTCGCCGTTCGCCCTGGCCACCGCCAGGGCGCGCTCGTGGAACCCGAGGGCGTCGTCGAACCTCGCGCGACCGAACGAGATGGTCCCGGCCGTGTACAGGAGGCGCGCCTCGAGGTCGGCGAGCCCGACGGCCCGCGCACGCTCCAGGGCGACCGGCAGGAGCCGATCCCCCTCGTCGTAGCGGTCCAGGAGCCACAACACGTGGGCCTCGGCGGCGAGCGCCCGGGCCTCGAGCTCGGCCTCGCTCGCGGCCGCGGCGATCGTGCGGGCTTCGCCGTAGGCCTCCAGGGCCTCGGGGAACCGCCCGATCTGCTCCAGGGCCCGGCCCCGTCCGAGGCAGGCACCGGCGCGGGCGACCGGATCGGACTCGTCGCTCGACGCGAGCGCTCGGTCGTACCACTCGAGCGCCTGCTCGGCCGCGAACACGCGCAGGTGACGCTGTCCCGCGAGCATCGCGTACCTCGCCGTCCTCGCCGCATCGCCGGCCAGCGAGAAGTGGTGCGCGAGGATCTCGGCGAACTCCTCGTCGCGTCCGCGGGTGACCTCCTCGACCCAGCCGCCGACCGCCGCGTGCGCGATCGACCGGCGCGCGCGCGGGATGCTCGCGTACGCCACGTCGCGGGTCAGGATGTGGTTGAAGGCGAGCTCGCGCTCTCCCTCGATCGCCGAGCCGTCGCGCGCGATCACGAGCCCCTTGCGGGCGAGCCCGCCGAGCGCCGAGGCCGGGTCCCGCGTTCCGAGCCGCGCGAGCGCTCCCTCCCAGAAGATCCGGCCCACGACCGACGCGTCCTGGATCGCCCGCTTCTCGGCCGCCGGCAGCCGGTCGATCCTCGACGCGATCACGCCCTGGACCGTGTCCGGGAGCGCGGTGGGGAGCTCCCGTTCGAGGACCCAGCGGCCGTCCCGTCGCGCGAGCGTCCCGTCCTCCACCATCATGCGGAGCAGCTCGCCGGCGAAGAAGGGATTCCCCTCCGAGCGCCGGAGGATCGATCCCACGACGTCCGCGGGAGCGCCGCCCATCAGCAGGTGCTCGATCAGCGTCGCGCCCTCGTCCGGCGACAGGGGCGACAGCTCGATCCGCGTGAGGTTCGGCAGCCCCTCGACCCACCCGGGGTGCCGCTCGAACAGCTCGGGACGGGCGGTGCACAGGAGGAGCGCCGGACCCTCGGCGCCGGCCACGACGTCCTCGATCAGGCCGAGGAGGTTCGGATCGGCCCAGTGGAGGTCCTCGAGCAGGGCGACGAGCGGAGCGTCGGCGGCGAGGGCCTCGAGGTAGCGCTGCCAGGCCCGAGCCACCACGCGGCGAGCGGCCTCGCGCCCGGCGCCCGCGAGCGGATCGGAGGGCACCTCCACCCCGATCGAGGACAGGAGGACGCTCGTCACGCCCATCCCCTCCTCGCCCGGGAACCTCGGATCCAGGCGCGCGCGGGCCTTCCGCGAGATCGCCTCGGGGGGGTCGCTGTCGCGGATCCCGGCGTCGGCCTTGAGGATCTCCGCGAGGGGCCAGTAGGTGAGCCCGTCGCCGTACGGCAGGCACCGCCCCCGCGCGACGCGGACCCCGTCCCGCGCCACGACCTCGAGGGCCTCCTGCGCGAGCCGGCTCTTGCCGATCCCCGGAGGACCGATGATCGCGACGAGGTTCGTCGTGCGCTCCCGCAGGGTCCGCTCGAACGCGGCCCGGATCCCGTCCAGCTCGGAGCCCCGCCCGACGAACGGCGCGCGCACGGCGGGGGTGGACGTGCGCGGCTCGGCGAGCTCCTCCTCGACGCGCCACACGCGCAGGGCGCGACGGACGCCCTTCACGTTCACCTCGCCGAGATCGGTGAAGGAGAAGGCGTCACGCGCGTCGCGGCAGGTCCGTTCGCCCACGATCACGCGCCCGGGCTCGGCGAGGGCCTGGAGGCGCGCGGCGATGTTGACCGACTCGCCGGTCACGATGCCCTCCTCGATCGCGTGCGCGATCACCTCCCCGGTATTGATGCCGATCCGCATCGCCAGGTCACCGCCGGCCCGCCCCGAGAGCTCACGGTTCAGATCCGCGAGGCGTCGATGCATCGCGAGCGCGCACCGGATCGCGCGCTCGGGATCGTCCTCGTGGGCCACGGGGGCGCCGAAGGCCGCGACCACCGCGTCACCGATGAACTTCTGCACGGTCCCGCCGTACCGCTCGATCTCCGCGCCCATCGCGTCGAAGAAGGGCCGGAGCACGCCGCGCAGGTCCTCGGGGTCCAGACGCGAGGCGAGCTCGGTGGAGGCGGTCAGGTCGGCGAAGAGCATCGTGACGACCTTCCGCTCCTCCCCGATCACCGGCTCGATCCCCGACCCGCTCCGGGGCACGGTCCCGAGGGCGGTCGCCGGAGCGGTCGAGGCCGCCCCCGGCAGCCGGGATCCGCAGGCGCCGCAGAAGCGGTTCGTCGCCGGGTTGGCGGTCCCGCAGACGGGACAGACGATCTGTGACGAATCGGACAGGCGGTCCCCCTCGCGCCGTGCTGCCGTTCCGGGGGGAGGAGTCGAACCTCCATCGAGGGCTCCAAAGGCCCGCGTCTTACCGTTAGACGACCCCGGACCGTGTGTGATTATCCCTCGCCGGCCGGCGGGGGCCCCGCGGCGACGACCGCGCCGTCCAGCCGCCGCGCGACCCCCTCCGCGTGGGTCCGGTCGCGCGCGAGACCAACGACCGACGACCCGCTCCCGCTCATCACCGCGCCGAGCGCCCCCGCGGCCACCAGCCGCTCCTTGGCCTCCCCGACCCGCGGATGGCGCGCGATGACGGGACCCTCGAGGTCGTTGAAGAGCATCGGTCCGAGGGCCTCCGCGTCGCCCGCCGCGGCCGCCTCCAGGAGCGGTTCGGGGTCCGGCCCCCGAGAGCCCCCCTCCTCGTCCCACCAGCGGTAGGCGTCGGGCGAGCGGACGCCGAAGTCGAAGGTGACGAGCACCCACCACAGCGGGGCGACCTCGGCCGGCGCGAGCCGGTCGCCCCGGCCGAACACGAGGACCGGGCCCTGGGCCAGCATGGCCGGGACGTCGGACCCGATCCCCTCGGCGATGTGGGCGAGCGTCGCGGGGTCGAGGTCGCAGCCCCAGAGCTCGTTCAGGGCGAGCAGCGTCGCGGCGGCGTCCGCGCTCCCCCCGCCCAGGCCGGCCGCGACCGGGATCCGCTTCTCGATCTCGACGAGCGCACCGCCCGCCCCCGGGCACGCGTCGGCCAGGGCGAGCGCCGCCACGAGCGCCAGGTTCAGCCCGCCGGCCGGCACCTCGGCGGCCAGGGGAGCCCCCCGAACGTCGACGTGGAGCCGCTCGGCTCGTCGGACGGTGATCCGGTCGGCGAGCGAGATCGGGACCACGAGGCTCTCCAGGTCGTGGTAGCCGTCCTCCCGGGCGGCGAGCACGCGGAGGAAGACGTTGATCTTCGCGTGCGCCCCGCGCCGGATCGTTCGACGGGTCACGGGCACCAGCCCTCGTCGAGCAGCGCCTGCGCGATCCGCGCGAAGTCGCCGAGCCCCAGCCGCTCGGCGCGCTCGGAGGGCTCGACCCCGCACCCGCGGAGGACGCGGACCGCCACGCCGTGCGAGGGGCCGAGCCGCCGGATCGCGTTGCCGATCGTCTTGCGCCGCTCGGCGAAGCCCTCGCCGATCACGCGGAACAGGGGGACGGGATCGACCTCCACGGGTGGCGGATGCGGCAGCAGGCGCACGAGGACCGAGTCGACGTTCGGTGCCGGCCAGAACACCGAGGCCGGGACCCGGCGGACGATCGCCGCCTCCGCCCGGTACGCGACGCGGAGGCTCACCGCACCGAACGCCTCCTGTCCGGGGTGGGCGACGAGGCGCTCGCCGACCTCCCGCTGGACCATCACGAGGTAGCGCTCGATCGCCGGGACACCGTCGAGCATCCCGACGAGCAGCGGCACCGACACGTGGTAGGGCAGGTTCGACACCATCGCCCACCCGGTGCCTCGGAGGAGCGCCCCCCAGTCCGCCCGCATCGCGTCGACCACCTCGAGCCGCACCGAGGGGTGGGGCGCGAGGACCTCCCGCAGCGCCGGCGCGAGCGCCGGGTCGGACTCGACGGCCAGGACGCGGCACCCGGCCTCGGCCAGCGGCACGGTGAGCGACCCCAGGCCCGCGCCCACCTCCAGGACGCGGTCGCCGGGGCCGACCCCGGCATCGGCGACGATCGCGCGGGCGAGGTTCGGGTCGGCAAGGAAGAGCTGCCCGAGGGCCTTGCGCGGGCGGATGCCGTGGCGCTCGGCGAGCGCCTTCAGGGCGCTCCGACCGAGGGGACGGTCACCAGGTGAGGCGGACCTGGCAGACGCCCTGGCTGAGGGGCGCGATGCGGGCGAAGGCGTCGTCGCTGAGGTCGATGATCCGTCCACCGAACGGTCCGCGATCGTTGATCACCACCCGGACGCTCTTGCCGTTGGCGAGGTTCGTGACGGTGACCACCGTACCGAACGGCAGCCAGGGGTGCGCCGCCGTCAGACCGTCGCCCGGCGCGAACGAGTACCAGGACGCCTCCCCGACCTGCGTCCCGTGCGTCGCGTTCCACCGCCCGACGAGCCGCTTGGCGGCGACGGCCTCCCGGAGGACGGTCCGCGAGAGCACCACGCGGCGGACCACCTCGCCGTTCACGACCCTCACGCGGTACCGCTCGAGCATCAGGCCGTCCAGGCCCGCCCGGAGGAGCCGCTCCTCGCCCGGCTCGAGCTCGTCGGAGTAGACCGTGAACGTGGTGTGCGGGATCGGGACCTCGACCTCACGGACGCGGCGCTCGATCCGGTCGTACCGGACCCTGGCGTCGGCCTCGAGGCGGGCGCCGGGTGATGGAAGGACGCGGTCGTCCCGATCGGGCTCGATCCCCATGGCCGAGAGGAGCTCGCGGACGGTGGCCGCGTTGGTCAGCACGTCGTGGTCCTTCCCCATCACCACGACGCGGACCGCCGCCACCTCCGACGACCCGACCGGCTCTCCCGCGGAGAACCAGGTCTCGATGCTCCGGGCCGCGAGGAGCGTGTGCGGCTCGGGCATCCCTTCCATCACCCAGACCCCCTCGTCCGCGGGAGACGGGAGCGTGGACGCGGCAGCGAACCCGTGATCCACGACGACCGTCATCCCGTCGGCCAGCGGCGTGGCCGGCGACGGGATGACCAGGTCCCCGCTCCCGAGGACGATCCCCTGAGCGTCGAGGAGCTCCCCGACGCTCGCGCTCATCGTGCGCACCGCTTCCGGTCGCCCCTCGACGATCAGGGTGACGGTCTTCTGCACGGCGAGGTAGCTGATCCCCACCGCGAAGACCGCGCCGGCGAGCGCGGCGTTCCCGATCGCCTTCCGGGCCCGGAGTCGTCGGACCCGAGACGGACGAACCCCCATACACCCTCTCCCATCCGGAGCGGGGCTTCGGGGGGAAGCGGCGGGGCCGGACCGAAGCTCCCTTGCGCACGGCCCACGGAACCTATCAAACCCTCAACCCTCACTGCAAACTTGAAACCGAACGTCCGTTCGGTGGGCTTTCCACCGTCACCGCAGCCGCGGGAACGCGGCCCGAGCGTTGTCGGCGGTCGCGCGGCGCACGTTTTCCACAGCCTCGCCGCGCGCGCGCGCGATCTCCTCGATCACGTCGATCACGTTCGCCGGCGCGTTGTCGCGGCCGCGGACGCGCTGCGGTGCGAGGAACGGGCTGTCGGTCTCGACGAGGATCCGGTCGAGGGGGACGGCGGCCGCGGCCTCGCGCAGATGCGCGTTCCTCGGGTAGGTGAGGTTGCCGGCGAACGAGAGGTACCAACCGCGCTCGGCGCAGGACAGCGCGATCCCGACGTCGCCCGTGAAGCAGTGGAACACGACGCGTTCGGCCGAACCGTCGTCGAGGACCCGAAGGATCTGGGGCCACGCGTCCCGGACGTGGACGACGAGGGGGAGGTCGGCCTCGCGCGCCATCGAGACCTGGGTCCGGAACACGCGCTCCTGGTCGTCCGCGGGCGAGCGGAGCCGGTACAGGTCCAGCCCGCACTCCCCCACGGCCACGACGCGCGGGTCCGCGAGCATCTCCTCGATCTCGGCGCCGGCGCGGGCGTCGAAGCGGGAGGCCTCGTGCGGATGCATCCCCGCGGTCGCGAAGACCCCGCGGAACGACTCGGCGAGCTCGACCGAGGCGCGGCTCGAGTCCGGGTCGATACCCGGGCAGATCACCGTCCCCACGCGCGCCGCCCGCGCCTCCACGAGGACCTCCGCGGGCTCGCGTTCGAGCAGGAACAGGTGGGCGTGCGAGTCGACCGCGAGGCCGTCCACCGGCCGTTCAGGGTTCGGGTCGCTCACGGCTCGGCCAGGATACGGATCCTCGACCTGGACTCGAATCGACCTCTCATGGCGATCGCCGGCGCGCGGGCCCGAACGTCGTCCTTCCATCGGCAGTCGAGGAGCGGGGTCTCACGTGAAACGCGATCGGGCGAACCCTCACTCAGGAGTCGAGGCGCGGGAACAGCGGATCCCCTTTCGTGGTGCGGGTCCCGGGCTCGAGCCGCCCCCAGCGAGCGGCCTCCGGCAGCCGCTGGGCCTCGAGCGGCTCGACGATCCCGAGCTGCGACCACAGGCGCTTGGCGGCGCCCGGCATGATCGGCGAGATCAGCAGCGCCAGGATCCGGAGCGTCTCCGCGGCCGTGTAGAGGATCCCCGCGAGCTCGGACCGGCGCCCCTGGTCCTTGGCGATCGCCCAGGGTTCCTCCTCGACCAGGTACCGGTTGGCGCGACCCACCACCTCCCAGACGGCCGCGAGCGCGCGGGTGAGCTCGACCGCCGACATCGCCTCCTCGTAGGCGGCCGCGGCCCGCTCGGCGATGCTCGGCAGGTCGCGCTCGACCCCCGGTGCCCCGGGCTCGGGGACCGCTCCGCCGAAGTACGAGCCCAGCATCGCCAGCACCCGGCTGGCGAGGTTCCCGAGCCCGTTCGCGAGGTCCGCGTTGTGCCGCTCGACCATCGACTCCCAGCTGAAGTTCCCGTCCTGCCCGAACTGGATCTCGCGCATGAAGTAGTAGCGGTACGAGTCCACGCCGAAGTGGTCGATCAGCTGGAACGGGTGGATGCCCGTCAGCTTGGTCTTGCTCATCTTCTCGCCGCCGACGAGCAGGTAGCCGTGGGCCCAGACCTGCGTCGGTGGCTCCACGCCGCCGGCCATCAGCATCGCCGGCCAGTAGACCGCGTGGAACCGGAGGATGTCCTTGGCGATCAGGTGGATGTTCGCGGGCCAGACGCGGGCGAACCGCTCCTCGTCCGCGGCGTACCCGGCGGCCGTGATGTAGTTCGTGAGGGCGTCGAACCAGACGTAGCACACGTGGTCGGGATCCCACGGCAGCGGGATGCCCCAACGGAAGCTCGTCCGGCTGATCGAGAAGTCCTGGAGCCCCCCGCGGATCAGGCTCAGGACCTCGTTGCGGCGGATCTCCGGCTGGACCGCGCCCGGGTTCCGCTCGTAGTGCTCGAGGAGCCGGTCCGCGTAGGCCGAGAGCCTGAAGAAGTAGTTCTCCTCGCTCACCCGCTCGACCGGCCGGCCGTGGATCGGACAGTTCCCGTCCACGAGCTCGTCCTCCGTGTAGTAGGCCTCGCAGGAGACGCAGTACAGGCCCTCGTAGGTCCCCAGGTAGATATCGTCGCGTCCGTTCCCGTAGACCGCCGACAGGAGCTCTTGGACCGCCTTCTCGTGCCGCGGCTCGGTCGTGCGGATGTAGTCGTCGTTGGCGATGTCCAGGCGCGCCCAGACCTCCCGCCACCGCGGGTCGATGCGGTCGACCCAGTCCTGTGGGCTCATCCCGACGGCCTCCGCCGCCCGCTGGAGCTTCAGGCCGTGCTCGTCCACCCCGGTGAGGTGGAAGACCTCCTCGCGCCGCAGGCGGTGGTACCGGGCGATGAAGTCCGCGGCGACCGACGTGTACGCGTGGCCGATGTGCGGGACGTCGTTCGGGTAGTAGATCGGCGTCGTGATGTAGAAGACGTCGCGGCCCATGGTCGGGCCATCCTACCGGCGGTCCGGCCCCCCGGAGGCCGCGGCCGGGTCCCCGACCAGCCGCTCGTAGATCTCGTTCGCGCTCGCGTCGGCGCGGCGGGCGACCAGGGCCGCCGCCTCCCGCTTGCGCATCCCGCCCTCGACCAGCCGCCGGGCCTCCACGACGAGCTCCTCGAGCTCCGGCGCGACCGGGCGGGCCCCCTCGATCACCAGCACGACCTCTCCCTTGGGCTCGTGGTCGGCCAACCGCGCGAGCGCCTCCGACGCCCGGCCGCGGAAGACCTCCTCGTGGAGCTTGGTGAGCTCCCGGCACACCGCGACCCGCCGGTCGCCGAGCTCGACCAGCACGTCGCGCAGGAGCGTGGCCAGGCGCAGCGGCGACTCGAACACCACCACGGTCCTCGGGTCGTGCGCCAGCGCCTGGAGGCGCTCCCGGCGGTCGCCGGCCTTCCGCGGCAGGAACCCCTCGAACACGAAGCGGTCGGACGGCAGGCCGGAGACCACCAGGGCGGCGGTGACGGCCGACGGGCCGGGGACGACCCGCACGTCGATCCGCTCGTCGATGCACGCGCGCAGGAGCGCGAAGCCGGGATCGGAGACCGTGGGCATCCCGGCGTCGGAGACCAGGGCGACGTCGGCGCCCTCGCGGAGCGACGCCAGAACGCGCTCGGTCCGCTGGCGCTCGTTGCCCTCGAACAGCGAGATCATCGGGGCCTTGATCCCCGCTCGCGCGAGCAGGCGGCCGGTACGCCGCGTGTCCTCCGCCGCAACGAGGTCGACGGCGCGCAGGGTCTGGCGGGCGCGGTCCGACAGATCGCCGAGGTTCCCGATCGGCGTGCCCACCACGTACAGGCGACCGGCCATGCCCCAGATGCTCCCACGCCCGGCACGGGAGAGGCACGTATCGGGGGGTGGCCTGCCTCGGGCCGGACGTGGTCTCCGGCCCGCTCGGCGTGCCGTACCATCGGCCGGATGCCTTCCCTCCTCCGCGCGCTCAACCGTCCCGTCGTGGCCGTCGTGGCGGTCGGGCTGATCGCGGCGGCCGTCCGGTTCCCGCACCTGGGGTTCCCTCAGAAGCGGATCTTCGACGAGTACTACTACTCGAAGTCCGCGTGCATCTTCCTCGGCTACTCGAACGAGGTCTGCGACGTGAACAGCGCCGACGAGCGCTACTGGCGCGAGCAGAAGAACGACGTCGGGTCGTGGGTCCATCCGCCGCTCGGCAAGTGGATGATCGCGGCGGGCGAGCTCGCGTTCGGCGTGGACCCCTCCGGCTGGCGCGTGAGCGCCGCGGTGACCGGGACGCTCACCGTGGTGCTCCTCGCGATGCTCGTGCAGCTGCTGTTCGGCAGCCCGATCTGGACCTTCGCCGGGGGCCTGCTCCTCGCGGTCGAGAGCCTGCACGTCGTGCACTCGCGGATCGCGTTGCTCGACGGCTTCGTGACCTTCTGGATCGTGCTCGGGTTCCTCTTCCTCCTCCTGGACCATCGGTGGATCGAGCGCCGGACGCCGGAGCCCGATCCCACGGAGGAACGCGCACCCCCGCCCCCCGCGCCGCTGTGGCGCCCGTGGCGGTTCGCCGCCGGCGCGGCGCTCGGCGCCGGGCTCGCGACGAAGTGGTCGGCGCTGCCGGCGATCGCCGGAGCCGTGGTGCTCGCGTTCGCCTGGGAAGTGGTGCGGCGCAAGCGTTCCGGGCGGGCACGCCCGCTCCGGGAGACGATCCCGGCCGAGTCGTTCGGCATCGTCCTCGCGTTCCTGCTCACGCCGGGGCTCGTCTACGTGGCCTCGTACGCGGGATGGTTCGCGCGGTTCGGGTTCGACCTGGGCAGGTGGGCGGAGGAGCAGGGAGCGATGGCGCGGTTCCACTCGGAGCTCAGGACGGTGAACGAGGCCGGCGAGCCGATCCACCCGTACCTGTCCGAGGCGTGGGAGTGGCTCCTGCTCCGCCGTCCGATCGCGTACTACACCGACTTCTCGGTCCAGGGCGTCCGGAAGGTGGTCTACGGCATCGGGAACCCGGCGATCTTCTGGGGCGCCGTCCTCGCGATCCCCTACGCGGCGTTCGCCTGGATCCGCCGGCGCGACCGGCGGGCGGGGTTCGTCGTGGTCCCGGTCGCGTTCCTGTACCTGCCCTGGCTCGCGGTGCCCCGCCCCCAGTTCCTGTTCTACGCGACGCCGCTCACCCCGTTCCTCGTGCTGGCCTGCGTCTACGCGCTCCGGGACCTCTCGGAGTTCCGGGTCGAGGGGGCGCGCGAGCGCCCGTTCGTCCCCCTGGCCGCCGGACTCGTGGTCCTCGCCGTCGGGCTGTTCGTGTTCTTCTGGCCGATGCTGACCGGCGGCCCCCTGAGCGACGAGGCCTGGAGGCTGCGCCAATGGTTCCCGGGCTGGGTCTGAACGCGCCTGCCCGCGGCGTGGGATAGCATCCGCCGCGCCGATGGCCCGCACCGACGCGCTCGTCCCGATGCCCGACGGCGTCCGCCTGGCAGCGTCCCTGTACCTGCCCGAGGGCGGCGGCCCGTGGCCGGCGCTGCTCGAGGCCCTCCCTTACCGCAAGGACGACCTGACCGCGAACGACCGCTCCGAGTACGAACGGCTGGCTGGCGAGTTCGGCTACGCGGTGTGCCGGCTCGACATCCGCGGGACCGGATCCTCCGAGGGCATCCCGGTGGACGAGTACACGGTGCAGGAGCACGAGGACATCGAGCGCGTGATCGCCTGGCTCGCGGAGCAGGCGTGGTGCAGCGGGGGCGTCGGGATGTACGGGACGTCCTGGTCGGGCTTCAACTCGCTCCGGGTCGCGATGCGCCGACCGCCGGCGCTCAGGGCGATCTGCTCGATCTTCGCCTCCGACGATCGCTACGCCGACGACGTCCACTACTTCGGGGGCGCGCTGAAGCAGCTCGACCTGGCCGACTGGCCCACCTACATGGAGGCGTGCAACGTCCTGCCGCCGGTCCCCCGCGTGTTCGGCCCGGGCTGGGAGGACGAGTGGGATCGCCGTCTCCGGGCCTACGTCCCGTGGACGTTGAACTGGCTCGAGCACCAGACCTACGACGGCTACTGGAAGCACGGGTCGCTGCGCGAGGACTACGCATCGATCGCGGCGGCGACGATGCTCGTCACCGGCTGGGCCGACGGCTACACGAACATCGCCCTGCGCGGGTTCGCCGGCCTGCGGTGCCCGAAGCGGCTGCTCGCGGGTCCGTGGGCGCACGCCTCGGTCGAGACCTCGAGGCCGGGCCCGAACATCGACCTCGTCCCGGAGATGGTGCGGTGGTGGGATCGGTGGTTGAAGGGGATCGACAACGGGATCGACCGGGAGCCGCCGATCGTGCTGTTCGTCCGCCGCCCCACGACGCCCGCGCCGGACCTCGAGGCGCACCGGGGCGGGTGGCGTGCCGAGCCCGGCTGGCCGCTCGAGCGCGGCGGCGAGCAGGCGCTCGAGCTGGCGGAGGCGACGGCGAACCGCCCCGGGCCCGGTCCCGACGAGCTCCCGGTGCGGGCGGACGTCGGATGGACGGCGTGGATCAGCTGCGCCGGCGGGCTCCCCTGGGGACAGCCCCAGGACCAACGACCGGACGAGGCGTTCTCGCTCGTGTACGACTGGGGGCCGGTGCGGGACGAGCTCGAGATCCTCGGCCACCCGCGCCTGGTGGCGACCGTCCGCACCTCGGCGCCCGTGGCCTTCCTCTCGGCCAAGCTCTGCGACGTGCACCCCGACGGGACCTCGCAGCTCGTGACGCGGGGCCTGCTGAACCTCACGCACCGGGGGTCGCGCGAGACGCCGTCCCCGCTCGAGCCGGGTCGGGCCTACCGGGTCGAGCTCGAGCTCGAGGTCACCTCGTGGGTGTTCGAGCCGGGCCACGGGATCCGGCTCGACCTGGCCGGGGCCGACTGGCCGAACGCCTGGCCACCGCCGGCCCCGCTCACCCTCGCGGTGGACCGAGCCGGCACGCGACTGATCCTGCCGACCCTGGAGGGCCCGGGCCCGATCGCCGAGCCCCCTTCGCTGCCGCGGCCCCGAGACCTCGGGGGCCGGTCGTCGTCGCCGGAGGACGGGATCCTGTGGCGGATCGAGCACGACGTGCTCGGGCGCGAGACCCGCGCCGTCTTCCGGTACGGGGGGCCCAGCGAGGCCGACGAGGTCGCGCCCGCGCTCGAGCAGTGGTACGAGGGGGCCGTGGGGGTCTCCACGGAGGATCCCGGGCGCGCCTGGGTCGACGCCTCGGCGTCCTACGAGCTCCGCTTCCCCGAGGCCAGGGTGGAGACCCGCGCCCACACGCGCATCGACAGCGACGCGGCCGCGTACCACGTCCGGATCGAGCTCGAGGCCGCGCGGGACGGGGAGCGTCGCTGGGCCAAGCGCTTCGAGCGACGGATCGCGCGCCGGCTCCAGTGACGCTGCGGCTCCAGCGCGCGCGTCGCCCGCGCGCTACCCGGATGGGGCAGAGACCCGGCTCTCCGACGTGAGCGGCGTGATCACCACCGGGTCCGATCCGAACAGATCCCGGGTGGCCATCAGCACCGAGACGTCCCGCCGGCCGGCCGCGAAGACGATCTTGTCCTGCTCCGCGATCGACGGGTCGACGTACATCGGCACGAGCAGGAGCATCGACAGCGGCGGCAGCGCCCCGAGCTCGTAGTCGGGGAACCGATCCGCGAGCTCCCGATCGGTCGCCAGGCGCACGTGCGGATCGCCGACCGCCTCGGCCGCGAGCCACATGTCGAGCGAGCGGGAGACGGGGATCACCATCAGCGCCGGGCCCGTCCGGGTCATCACGACGACGGTCTCGGCCACGATCTCCTCGGGGAGGCGGAGCAGTCGCGCCTCGCCGCGGGCGGTCTCCGCCTTCGGGTGGGGGATCACGGTGAACACCACGCCGCGTCCCTGGAGGTAGTCCAAGACGTACGCCACGTCGAACCCTCCCTGTCGCGACGAGTGTAGGCCCGCAGGGCGCCCGGCGGGAGCGGCCGAACGGCCTAGGCCGAGCGAGGCACACGCGGAGCGGCGGCGTGCGCGCGACCGGGCATCACGCGAAGCCCGGGAGGTGCCCGCGGAACAGGAGGAAGCCCACCCCCGCCGCGACGTCGAGCAGGAAGTGCGCGAGGACGATCGGCCAGGCGCGCCGGGTCCGGACGAACACGAACCCGAACAGCACCCCCATCGCGAGGTTGCCCGTGAATCCACCCCACCCCTGGTACAGGTGGTACGTGCCGCGGAGGAGCGCGCTCGCGCCGATCGCGCCCCCTTCGGTGAGCCCGAGCTGCCGGAGCCGCGTCACGAGGTAGGCGACGACGACCACCTCCTCGAGCAGCGCCGCCTCGGCCGCGTTCAGCAGCAGGACGGGCACCGTCCACCAACGCCCGGTGGGGGGGACCGGGACCACGAAGCGGTTCACGCCGAGGGCGACCGAACCCAGGTAGACGACGATCCCGCCCAGCCCGACGACGGCGAACAGCGCGAACCCGCGCAACAGGTCCCCGCGCGGCCGGTCCCAGCCGAGACCGATCGCGCGGACCCCCTCGCCGCTCCGCCGAACGAGGTAGGTCACGAGCCACACCGGCGCGAGGTTGAAGAGCGAGCCGGACACCTGCCGCGCGAGCTGCGGGCTCTGCGACACCGAGGCGACCGTCACGCCGCGCAGTGGCGCCGAGAGCAGGTCGATGATCGCGAAGACCGCGCTCGCGAGCAGGGAGAGCGACAGGACGACCAGGACCTCCTCGGCCAGCGTGCGCTCGGGCAGCGGCGGGAGGGCGGAGCGGCGTTCGCGCGCGCGCATGGGGGCCAGCCTACGGCGGCCGCGGACGACGCGCGCCGATGGGCTCCCACCTCGGGGACCTGCGCGCCGTCGGCGCCGCGCCTCAGGCCTCGAGGGCCACGTCGACGAGGATCAGCTCCGTGAGGTGGGACGCCTCGATCCGGACGCGATCCTCGTCGACGATCTGGGCGGCGGAGCCCGTCTCCATCGGGTGGCCGTTCACGTCGACCGCGCCCTCGATCACGTACAGGTAGACCCCGCGGCCGGCCGGCAGCGGGTGCTCCACCGCAACCTCGGGGGTCAGGCGCGAGACGAACACGTGCGCGTCCCGGTGGACGAGCACCGCGTCGCCGTCGTCGCCGCTGATCGCCCTGAGCAACCGGTCGGTCCGATCCTCGGCGGTGAAGACCTTCTGCTCGACGCCCGGCTCCAGCCCGAGCTCGCTCGGGATGATCCACATCTGGATGAAGCGCATCGGCTCGGTCTCAGAGGCGTTCTGCTCCGAATGCCATGCGCCTCGGCCCAGCGTCATCCGCTGCACCGATCCGGCTGGCAGCGGTCCGGGAGGGCCGCCGACGTCGTCCTGGTGACCGAACGAGCCCTCCACGACGTAGGTCAGCCCCTCGATGTCCCGATGCGGGTGCAGCGGCCAGATGGCCCCCGGAACGAGCCGATCGTCGTTGAACACCCGGAGCGATCCGAAGCCCATGTACTCGGGATCGCGGTAGGTGTCGAACGAGTAGTGCCACCGCGCACGGAACCACCCGCCGTCGACGTCCGGGATCTCCCGGTCGGTGCGGATCTTGATCGCCATCCCGACCACGATAGCCGGGACCCGTCGGATCGGGAGCGCGGACGTTAGCCCCAGCCGCCGCTGCACGCTGCCGGCGACCGCGCATCCGACCGCCCGAACGAGACGACGTCGCCCTGCGCCGCCGCGCACAGGTAGGCGCCGTCCTCGGTGGCCGTCACGAGCACGACCGTGGTCGGGGAGACGCCGCGGATGCTCACGACGCCCGGGGTCGGCGACGCGGTGGTGAAGCGGAGGGCGGGCGCGAACCCGCCCGCGACCTCGGGCCCGAAGCCAGCGTAGCTCCCGTGTTCGGCGAAGAACGTCTGGCTGACGCGGATCGCCTCGTTCAGCTCGGCCTGCGCCCGCACCTCGGCGGCGCGCCCGACGGGATCTGCCGGCGCCCCCGGGGACGTTGCGGCCGCGGCCGGGCCAGCGCCGGCGGCGAGCTCGGCCCCCGGAGGCGCCCCCGATCCCTCGAGGAAGACCGTGGGGACGATCCAGGCCAGCGCCGCCGCGAGCGCCATGCCCACGATCAGGCCGCGCCCCGCCTCGCCACGTTCCATCCCTGGCCACCCCCGGGACCGTGCGGTCCAGCGTCGGTATCGACCGGCGGGTAGCCGGCCTGAAGGCGGCTCAGAGCTGGAGGACGGGGCAGGTGAGCGTGCGCGTCACGCCCTCCACGGACTGGATCGGCATCACGATCGACCTGGCGAGCTCGTCCAGATCCGCCGCCTCGCCGCGAGCGATCACGTCGTAGGGGCCCGTGACCGGGTCCACGGTGCTGATCCCCTGGATGCCCCCGAGCTCCCGCGTGACGTGGCTGGCCCTGCCGACCTCGGTCTGGATCAGGATGTACGCACTGACCACCGGCGACCCCCCTCGTTCGTTGCGCCGCGGCTATCGTACGCGAACGCGTTCGGCGCCGGGACGGGCGGCGGCCACGGGCACGCGCGACCTCGGCGGGGGACGCCGAGACGCGGACTCACAGCACCGGCGGGACCTCGGGCTCCGGACGGGAGAGTCCCGGTGGGGACAGCACCACCCAGGCGGCCCCCGCGGCGGAGAGGGCCAGCACCGATGCGCTCGCGTACAGGGTGACCGGGCCGAGCGCGTCGTAGACGAACCCGCCGATCCCCGCCCCCAGGATCGGGGCGACGCCGAGACCGACGGTCGTCGCCATCGACTGCCCGGTCGAGTACAGGGTGGGCGGCAGCAGCTTCCCGACGATCACGACGCCGGTGGTGAACAGCAGGGCGAACCCCACGCCCTCGAACACCGTGAGCAACGAGACGATCGTCGGGTCCTCGATGAGGCCCCAGAGCAGGAAGCCCGTCGCGTAGGTGAGGCACCCGAGCGCGTAGAGGCGCCGCAGGCCCCAGCGGCGGCCGAGCCGGGAGGACAGGCGCATCACCGGGACCTCGATCAGCCCGCCGAGCGCCGTCCCCACGCCGACGAGCAACGGCCCGCCCCCGCCGAGCTGGATCTTGAGCGCGATGAAGTTCCAGGCCGCGTTGAACGCCGTCCACACGAGGAGCAACGTCGCGAGGAACCCCCAGAACCGCGGCGCCGCGCGGAAGACCGCCCCCACCGCGCCCAGCCGGCCGTGGCCCTCGCCGGGCGACGGACGGTCGCGGTGCAGGGCCGAGGTCCAGCCCAGGACGGCCAGGCTCGCGAACGCGTAGATCGGCATCGTCCACCTCGGGCCGGCCTGCTCGAGCGTGAGGCCGATGCCGAGGCATGCGGCGGCGTAGCTCAGGCTCTCCCAGCCGCGCATGCGCCCGTACTCGTTCATCCGCTCCTCGCCGAGATGCGCGAGCGCGATCGCGTCGATGTTCGGGCCGGTCGTCACGCTGAACACGGCGAACACGGCCCCGAGCACCACGATCGCGCCGTAGGCCTGCGCGAAGAAGAGCCCGAGCGCGGCCACCGCGCCCCCGAGCGCGCCCAGCCGGAGGGTGGCACGCCGCCCGATCGCCGTGTCGGCGACGTGGCCCCACAGGGGTCCCGCCGCGACCCGGGCGAGGGCCATCGCGGCGATCACCACGCCGATCTGCCCGGCCGACAGCCCGCGGTCGGACAGGAACAGCGCGAGGAACGGGAAGAAGGCGGCGATCGCGAACCCGAACAGGACGAACAGCACCTGGACCGCGACCGCCGGGCGGACCTCGACGCGGAGGGTGCGCACGGCCGCCCCACGGTAGCAGCGGCGACCGCGCGCCTCAGCGTCGCAGCGACCCGAGCGCCTCCTCCAGCGTCGGCTGTCCCTCGGCGCCGCCGATCGCCCGGGTGGACAGGGCGGCGCAGGCCACCGCGAGATCCAGGCAGCGCTCGAGCGATGAACCCTCGAGCCGTCCGGCCAGGAACCCGGCCGCGAACGCCGCGCCAGCCCCCGTGGTGTCGACGACGTCCGCCGCGATGGTCTCGGACCGGACGACCTCGTCGCCCCACATCGCGAGCCCGCCCCCGTGCTCGAACTTCACCGCCACGACCGTCCCGCGCTCGGCGAGCGCCTCGGCCGCCACGTCCACGTCATCCAGGCCGGTGATCGCGCGCACCTCGTTGGAGTTCGCGAACAGCACGTCGGTCGCCGGGAGCAGGTCCAGGAACCCCGACTCCCACTCCCCGGCCGGGTCGCGGTTGGGGTCGACGGAGGTCGACGCGCCGGCGCGATGGGCCTCGTCGAACAGGTCCGGGAGCGCGTCGCGGATCCCCGACTGGAGGAAGTACGAGCTCACGTGCACGTGCCGGACGCCCCGCAGCAGGCCGCGGTCGACGTGCTCGGCCCGCAGGTCGGCGACGGTACCGGGCGCCGTGAGGACCGCCTCCTCGTCCCCGCGCTTCAGGATCACCGACACGCCGGTCGGTCGGTCGGGCTCGACGACGACCCCTCGCGTGTCGACGCCGCGGGCCGCGAGGGCCGATGCGACGAACGCGCCCAACGGGTCGTCGCCGACCACGCCGACGAACGCGACCCGGAGCCCGAGGCGGGCGGCCCCGCACGCCGCGATCCCCCCGGAGCCGCCGAGGGTGAGGCGAACCTCGTCGACCAGACGCTCGCCGCCCCCGAACGCGGGCTCGGCGTCCCGGGTCACGATCAGGTCCGGCTTGGCGTCGCCCAGGACCAGCAGGTCGAACGCCGGGTCCACCTCAGCGCCTCCGCGTCGGCCGCTCCGCCCGTCGTTCGGACAGGTGGTCCGCGACCCCGAGGCTCGCGAACGGGAGCGCCGGCGAGATGAGCAGGGCGACGTCGGGCGCGGACCGGACCACCACGTACACGTAGGCCGAGACCGCCAGGACGGCCAGGGCCCGCGCCCGCCAGTCGTGGCGGACGTCGGCCCGCAACGCGGCCGCGCCGCCGGCGCCGGCGCCGGCCACCAGGCCGGTCACCGCGTCGGCCGCGAGCGCGGACACGGGGATCCCCACGAGGAGCGACAGGACCATCGCGCGCACCACCGCGCCGGGTGCGCGCGGGTGCTCGGACAGGAAGGCGAGGACGACGAACACGAACGGGATCAGCGCGAGCCCGAACGCGATGAACGGGCCCGGCGGCGGGGTCTCGACGCCCTCGTCGGCGGCCACGGCGACCACCCCGATGAGGATCGACCAGAACGCGGGCGCGAGGAGCAGCGTCGCCAGCAGGATCGCCCGCCACTTCCGGCGCGGCGGGAGCGGCTCGGCCCCCGCCGGGCGGGACCGCCGCCCCCGGGCCATCGAGCGCTCAGCCCTTGACGGCGCCCGCCGTGAGCCCCCGCACGAAGTACTTCTGGAGCGAGAAGAACACGACGAGCGGCAACGACATCGAGATGAACGCCGCCGCGGTGAGCAGGTGCCAGTTCTCCCCGCGCGCGCCGACCAGGTTCCGGAGCGCGACCGTCAGCACGCGGTTCTCCTGGGCTCCGCCCAGGAGCACGTACGCCACGAGCAGGTCGTTCCAGACCCACATGAACTGGAAGATCGCGAACGCCGCGAGCGCCGGGACCGAGAGCGGGATGATCAGGCGCCAGAAGATCGTGAAGTGGTCGGCCCCGTCGATCTTCGCGGACTCGATGATCGAGGACGGGAGCGAGGCGACGTAGTTGTAGAGCAGGTAGGTCGCGAGGGGGAGCCCGAACCCCGTATGCGCGAGCCAGATCCCGAGGAACGATTGGTTGAGGTCCAGGTCGGGGAAGACCCGGAGCCCGAACAGGGTCGCCCCGCCGACGAACAGCCGCAGGACGGGGATCAGCGCCATCTGGAGCGGGACCACCATCAACCCGACGACGGCGACGAACAGGATGTACCGGCCGCGGAACTCCATCCACGAGAACGCGTAGGCGGCGAACGCGGCGATCGCGATCGGGATCACGGTCGCGGGGATCGCCACGGCCAGGCTGTTCATGAAGGCGTTCCCGAGCCCCTCCGCCTCGATCGCGAGCCGATAGTTCTCGATCGTCCACTCGGCGGCCCGGAAGGGGTTCGCGAGCACGGTCCACCATCCGGACGTGTCCACGAGCCGCTCGGGGCGGAAGGACGTGACGAGGACCCCGGCCGTCGGGATCGACCAGAGGACCGCGATGACCGCGATCGTGATCCGGATGAACCAGCCGCCGCGGCGGACCTCGCCCGGGGCGCGGGCCTCTTCCTCCGTGGGGGCCACGACCACCGGCGTGCTCACCGGATCGCCTCCTGCTCGCGGAACCGCCGCATGTTCCAGATCATCACCGGAACGACCGCGACGAACAGGATCACCGCGATCGCGGCGCCGCGCCCGTTGTGCTGGAGCAGGAAGAACCATCGGATCATCCGCTCCGCCACGACCACCGTCCCGTTCACCTCGGCGCTCGCCGGCTGGACGAAGACGATGTCGAAGACCTTCATCGCGTTGATCACCATGTAGGTGGTCACCACGACGATCGTCGGCAGGATGCTCGGGACCATGATCCTCGCGAAGACCTGCCACTCCGAGGCGCCGTCGATCCTCGCGGCCTCGATGATCTCATCCGGGATCGCCTTGATCGCCGACGACAGGACCACCATCGCGAAGCCGGTCTGCATCCAGACCATGATCACCATCAGGAACAGGTTGTTCCACGGCTGGAGCTCGAGCCACCGAACCGGATCCTGACCGAGCCCGACCATGATCCCGTTCAGCAGCCCGATGTTGCTCCCGAAGCCCTGCGGTCGGTAGCTGTAGATCAGCTGCCAGGTGATCGACGCCCCCGCGAACGAGATCGCCATCGGCAGGAAGATCAGCGACTTGGCCACCGCCTCCCCGCGCCGGAGACGGTCCGCGAGCGTCGCGAACGCCAGCCCGATCGTCACGGCCGCGAGCGGCACGAGGAACAGCCACCCGATCGTGTTGCGGATCGCCTTCAGCATGTCCCGGTCGGTGAACACGAACCTGTAGTTGTCGATCCCGACGTACTCCCGCCCGATCGCGTCCTTGAAGCTGAGCAGGATCGTGTTGAACACCGGGTAGACCAGGAAGACCGACAGGATCACGAGCGCGGGCCCCACGAACACCCAGGGCCGGATCATCTCCCGCAGGCGCTCGGACGAGATCAGCCCCACGGCGCGGTCCATCGCCCAGAACAGGAGGAACACGCCGACCACGCCGACCACGAGGGCCACCGAGACGACGAGCAGCCGGTTCGCGTTCCGGTCCCTGAGCAGGTCGAACGAGAACAGGAAGAGCGCCACGACGACGGCCACCCCGACCACGACGGCGAGCACGCGCCGCGCCGAGCGTTCGGGCTTCGAGCCCTCTGGGGCCCCGGGACCCTCCGGCGTGGATGGGGTCTCCGGACCGGTCGTCGGCTGATCCGTCGTCCTCACCGAGCCACATCCTCCCCGAGGCCAAGCGTTCGGGCAAACCGCGGACGGGGAGCCGCCCTGCGGTAGCTCCCCGTCCCGATCGTTCGGACCCGCGAAGGTCCCGCTCCTCTCAGCCCCCTAGCTCGCCGGCCAGCTCGCCTCGATCTCGTCCAGGACCGCCTGGAGCGAGTCCGGGCCGTCCTGCATGTACCGGACCATGCCCGTCCAGAAGCTCCCCGCGCCGACCTCGGCCGGCATCAGGTCCGACGCGTCGAACCGCCCGAAGCCACCCGCGAGGGCGTCCGTCAGGACGACCGACGCGTCCGCGAGGATCTGGTTCGCGTAACAGTCCGGCCCGACGTTGATGTTCGGCGAGATCCTGGCCGATGCTTCCGTACCTCCCATCGCGCACTGGATCCCCTCGGCCATGAACTGGTCGAGGAAGTCCTTGACCTCCGGGCGGTTCCCGCCCGTGCCGACCACCGCGAGCTCGCCGGCGAACAGGATCCCCTCCTGATCGATCGGCGGCAGCGGGAACCAGTCGTAGTCGACGCCGGCCTGCGTGCCCTCCGGGAAGAAGGCGTTGATGAAGCTCGCCTGGCGGTGCAGCCAGCACCCCGGCGGGTCGTCGAACATCGGCAGCGGCGCGTCGCCGAACGCGATCGAGGTCGTGTCGGCCGCCCCACCGAGCACGTAGCCGGGCCCGAACATGATCTGGCCGAACGTCTCGCCGGCCGTGACCACCGCCGGGTCGTTGAACGGGATCTCGTGCGCGACCCACTGGTCGTACACGTCGGGTCCGGCCGTCCGGAGCATGATGTCTTCCATCCAGTCCGTCGCCGGCCAACCGGTGGCCCCGCCGGACTCGAAGCCGACGCACCAGGGGGTCCCGCCGTCGGCCACGATCTGGTCCGACAGGGCGAGCAGCTCGTCCCAGGTCGTCGGGACCTGGTAGCCCGCGGCGTCGAAGTCGTCCTTCGGGTACCAGACCATGCTCTTGAGGTTGATGTTCGTGGGCAGGCCGTAGTGCTCGCCCTCGTACTCCCCGAGCGAGAGGAAGTACTCCCCGAACAGCCCCTCGAGCTCGCCGATGTCGAACCCGAGATCCTCGAGCGAGGTCAGGTTACCCGCGGCCGCCTGCGCGGCCACCGTCCCGGGCTGCGGCAGGAGCGCGATGTCCAGCGTCCCGCCCTCGGCGCGGATCTGGAACTGCTCCTCGAAGTCCGCCGAGGCCTCGAGCTCCACGGTGAAGTCGACGTCACCGAGGTTCTCCTCGACGATCGGCTGGATCGCGCTCGCCTCATCGGGCTCCATCGCGTTCAGGACGTTGACCCGGCCGGTGTTCTCGAGCTGGCCTCCGCCCCCGTCCTCGTCCCCAGCACACGCCGCCCCGATCAGCAGGACGATCGTGGCCAGCGCCAGAACCTTGGATCGCTGCATCGCAGCCCCTCCTTTCGCCCCCTCCGCATCATATCCCGCCACGGTTATCACTTCCGGTCAACCCAACGACCCGCGGTCGCCATGGGCCGCAACGCTTCCCGTCCACCCCTCCGGGACCGATCCGCCGTTCCGTATCGCTTCGGCGTACCACCACGCGCTCGCCTTCGGCGTGCGCCGCTGACTCTCGAAGTCCACGTGGACCACCCCGAAGCGTTGGTGGTAGCCCTGCGCCCACTCGAAGTTGTCCAGCAGCGACCACACGAAGTAGCCCTCGAGGGGCATCCCCGCCTCCAGCGACTCGCGCACGGCGGCGAGGTGACCCTCCAGGAAGGCGATCCGCTCCGGGTCAACGACGCGCCCGTCCGGCCCCAGCTCGTCCTCGAACGCCGCGCCGTTCTCGGTGATCAGGACGTGCTCGGGCGCGTACCCACGTCGGATCCACTCGAGCAGATCGCGCAGCCCCGTCGGATCGATCGGCCACCCCATCGTGGTGACCGGCTCGCCGGGCGGGACGACGGACCAGGCTCCGAGCGAGCCGGGCACCTCGACCACGACGCCGTCCCCCGGCGCGCGCGAGGCGACCGTCTGCCGTCGGTAGTAGTTCACGCCGAGGAAGTCGATCGGCCGGGCGATCGCCTCCAGGTCCCCATCGCGGACGAAGGCGAAGTCGCTCACGCGGCGGTAGTGCTCGACGAGCTCGACCGGGTAGCCGCGGCCGAACAGCGGGTCCAGGAACAGGGAGTTCATGTGCAGGCCCGCCAGGCGCGCCGCGCGGACGTCCTCCTCCGCGTCCGAAGCGGGACGGTGCGGCTCGAGGTTCAGCGTGATGCCCACCCGGCCGGGCACCTCGAGCGCTTCCATCGCCAGACCGTGCGCGAGGAGCAGGTGATGCGTCGCCGCGAGCGCGAGGGCATCGTCGGTCTTCCCGGGTGCGTGAACGCCGGCCGAGTACCCGAGCCAGGCCGCCACCCACGGCTCGTTCAGCGTGATCCAGGTCGGCACCTCGCCGCCGAGCGCCTCGCCCAGGATCGACGCGTACTCGGCGAACCGCAGCGCCGTGTCGCGGTTCGGCCAACCCCCACGATCCTCGAGCGCCTGCGGCAGGTCCCAGTGGTACAGGGTGACCACCGGCGTCACCCCGCGCCGCTGAAGGGCGTCGACCAGCCGCCGGTAGTGGTCGAGTCCCCGTGGGTCCGCCCGCCCCGTACCATCCGGCTGGATCCGTGGCCAGGCGACCGAGAAGCGGTACGCGCCGATGCCGAGCTCGGCCATCAGGGTCACGTCCTCCTCGTACCGGTGGTACTGGTCGCAGGCGACGTCGCCGGTGTGGCCGTCCCGCGTCTTCCCCGGGGTGTGGCTGAACGTGTCCCAGATCGACGGTCCGCGTCCGTCCTCGCCGACCGCCCCCTCCACCTGGTACGCGGAGGTGGCCACGCCCCACAGGAAGCCTTCGGGGAACGGCCCGCCCGGTGGGGAGGCCAGGCTCAGTCCCCCCCGTAGATGCCCTCGCCCGTGTCCGGGTCGAAGAAGTGGAGCCGCTCGACGTCGACGACGAGCTCCACGGGCTCACCCTCACGGGCACCGGTCCTGGGGTTGAGCCGGGCGAGGAAGATCGACTCGCCCTTCTGAGCGCTCTGCTCGGCCGCCTCGAGGGCCTCCTGGCCGACGTCGCCGGCGAGCTCCTTCACGTCCTCGGTCAGGACGATCGGCGCCTTCACCTTGAAGTGGACGAGGATGTCCGCGCCGAGCGCCTCACGCAGCTCGACGGTCGCCCGGACCCGGCGATCCTCCGGCGCGTCGGGAACGAGCGCCGTGTCCTCCATGTCTTCCGGGCGCAGGCCGAGGATGACGCGCTTCCCCTCGTACCTCTTCAGATCCGGCCGCGCGGCGAAGACCTGGTCGGGCAGCCCGAGACGGTAGCCGCCGAACTCCACCACGGCGGAACCGTCTGACCGCGTCAGGCTCGCCTCCACCATGTTCATCGCCGGCGAGCCGATGAACCCGGCGACGAACAGGTTCACCGGGTGGTCGTACAGGAACTGCGGCGTGTCCACCTGCTGGAGCAACCCCTTGCGGATCACCGCCACCCGGTCGCCCATCGTCATCGCCTCGACCTGGTCGTGGGTGACGTACAAGGTGGTGACGCCGAGCTCGTTCTGGATCCGGGCGATCTCCGAGCGCATCTGCACGCGCAGCTTGGCGTCCAGGTTCGAGAGCGGCTCGTCCATCAGGAACGCCTTCGGCTCGCGGACGATCGCCCGGCCCATCGCCACGCGCTGCCGCTGGCCGCCGGAGAGCGCCTTCGGCTTGCGCTCGAGGAACTCCTCGAGCCCCAGGATGCCCGCCGCCTCCCGGACGCGCCGGTCGATCTCCTCCTTCGAGATCTTCCGTAGCTTCAACCCGAAGGCCATGTTGTCGAACACGGTCATGTGCGGGTACAGCGCGTAGTTCTGGAAGACCATCGCGATGTCCCGCTCCTTCGGCGGGACGTCGTTCACGACCTTGTCGCCGATCCTGATCGTGCCCTCGGTGATCGCCTCGAGGCCTGCCACCATCCGGAGCGCGGTCGTCTTGCCGCAGCCCGACGGACCCACGAGGACGATGAACTCGCCGTCGGCGATCTCGAGGTCCAGGTCGGCCACCGCCGCGGTGGTTCCGCCCGGGTAGACCTTGGTGACGCTGTCCATCACGATCTCGGCCACTGGTCCCTGCACCTCCGGCGATCGTGGTGTCCATCCTTAGCACAACGGGCCAGGGACCGCATCCGAGGGCCCGTCGGTACGATGGTCCCCGCGCGCCCGTGGACGGGGAGCGAGCGGCGGGGAGGTGGAGCGGACGGCGCTGGGGACGTCGGGTGGGCCAACCGATGCCTGGTGGCGCTCGGGGGTCGTCTACCAGATCTACCCCTGGAGCTTCCAGGACTCCGACGGCGACGGCGTCGGTGACCTGCCCGGGATCCTGCGGCGCCTGGACCACCTGAACGACGGGACCGAACGCTCGCTCGGGATCGACGCGATCTGGCTCTCGCCCTTCTACCGTTCGCCGATGGTGGACTTCGGCTACGACGTCGAGGACCACCGCGCCGTCGATCCGCGGTTCGGGACGCTCGAGGACTTCGACGCCCTGCTGGAGGGCTGCCACGCGCGCGGCCTCCGCGTCCTGATCGACTTCGTGCCGAACCACACGTCGAACCGGCACCCGTGGTTCCTCGAATCGCGCCGGGACCGCCGGAGCGCCAAGCGCGACTGGTACGTCTGGGCCGACCCCGCCCCGGACGGCGGCCCGCCGAACAACTGGTCGAGCGAGTTCCCGCTCGGGGACGCGCCCACCCCGGCCTGGACCTTCGACCGGGCCACCGGGCAGTACTTCCTCCACTCCTTCCTCCCGCAGCAGCCCGACCTCAACTGGCTGAACCCCGAGGTCCGGGAGGCGATGGAGGACGTCCTGCGGTTCTGGCTCGACCGCGGCGTCGACGGGTTCCGGCTCGACGCCGTGCACCGGATCGGCCATGACCCCGAGCTGCGCGACAACGTCGAGGGTGAGCCGCGGCGCGACCAGGACCTGGAGCTCACCCACGAGGTGCTGCGCGGGTTCCGACGGGTCCTCGACGCGCACGGCGCGATCGCGGTGGGCGAGGTCTACCTGCTGGACCCCGAGCGGATGATCCGCTACTACGGCGACGGCGGGGACGAGCTGCACCTCGCGTTCAACTTCTGGTTCCTGCGCGAGCGGTGGAGCGCCCGCGCGTTCGCAGACGCGGCCCGGCGGTTCGAGTCGCTCCTGCCGCCCGGCGCCTGGCCCGACTACACGCTGTCGAACCACGACCACCCCCGGGCGATCACCCGGTACGACGAGCGAGGTCTGGGGCCGGCCCGCGCGCGCGTGGCCGCGATGATGCTGCTCACGCTCCGCGGCACGCCGTTCCTGTACTACGGGGAGGAGATCGGGATGCCCGACGTGCCGATCCCGCGCGAGCGGTGGCGGGATCCCGTGGGTCGGGACCCGTGCCGCACGCCGATGCGGTGGGAGCCCGGGCCGCGCGGCGGGTTCACGACCGGTGAACCGTGGCTCCCCGTGGGCGATGCCGCGGGGGTCGACGTTCGGAGCCAGGACGGCGACCCGCGGTCGATGCTGTCGCTGTACCGGCGGCTGCTCTGGTACCGGAGGGGCTCGTCGGCGCTCCGGCTCGGGGACGTCGCGTTCCTCGACACCGGCGAGGACGTGTTCGCGTTCGAACGGCGGGCGCGGGACGCGCGGCTCCTCGTGGCGCTGAACTTCTCCGAGCGTGCCGCGGAGGTGTCGCTCGACGGGGCCCCCGCGGCTGGGGCGCTGGAGATCTCCACCGATCCGGGACGGGCGCCGAGCTCGGTCGGGCTGCGGCCGCTCGAGCTCGGGCCGCTGGAGGGCGTGATCGTGCGGATCCAGGGCGTGGAGGACGGACGATGATGGAACGGGACATCCGTCTGGGCAGGATCGCCGGGATCGAGGTCGGGCTCAACTGGAGCCTCCTGGTGATCTTCTGGCTGATCGTCTGGAGCCTGGCCTCCGGGGTCTTCCCGGAGCTGTACCCGGGACAGGACACGACCTCGTACTGGGTCGCCGCCGTCGTGGCCGCGGTCGTGTTCTTCGGGTCCCTGCTGGCGCACGAGCTCGGGCACGCGCTGCTCGCGGTCCGCAAGGGCGTCAAGGTCGACGGGATCACGCTGTGGCTGTTCGGGGGCGTGGCGCGGCTGCGCGGAGAGACGATGGACCCCGGCGCCGAGCTGCGGATCACGGCGATCGGCCCCGGGATCAGCCTGGCGGCAGCCGCGCTGTTCCTGCTGATCGCGTTGGGGCTCGCCGCGATCGACGCGCCCGAGCTCGTCGTCGGGGTCCCGGCGTGGCTGGCGATCATCAACACCTCCCTCGCGGTCTTCAACCTCCTTCCCGCATTCCCCCTGGACGGAGGCCGTGTGCTGCGCGCCTGGCTCTGGCGGCGCCGGAACGACCGCCTCTCGGCCACCCGCACCGCGGCGGCCGTCGGGCGGGCGTTCGGCTACGGGATGATCGCCCTCGGCCTGCTCGAGTTCGCCCTCGTCGCCTCGATCGGCGGGCTGTGGTTCGTGTTCCTCGGCTGGTTCCTGCTCGGGGCGGCGCGGGCCGAGGAGTCGCAGACGCTCCTGCGCGCGGCGCTCCGGGACGTCCGCGCGGGTCACATCATGTCCCCAGATCCGGTCTCGGTCCCGGCCTCGCTCTCCGTCCGATCGTTCATCGAGGACCACGCGATGGTGCAGCGATTCACCTCCTACCCCGTCGAGGACGAGGGCGGTCGCGTGGTGGGCCTGGTGACGTTGGCGCGGGTCAAGGCCGTGCCGCCGGATGACCGGGATCGGACCACGGTCGGCGAGATCGCCTGTCCGCTGGAGGACGTCGCCACCGCCTCCCCCGAGGACCCGGCCGCGTTGCTCCTGGAGCGGATGTCCGGGTGCGAGGATGGGCGGGCGCTGGTCTTCGACGAGGGCCGGGTGGTGGGGATCGTCTCCCCGAGGGACGTCCAGCGCGCGCTCGAGCTCGCCGGGCTGCGAGGAGGGTCTGCCGCCGCCGGGGCCTGACGGCGGGGGAGCCGGAGGCCCGATGGGGACCATCGCCGTGGGGACGAGCGGGTGGTCCTACGACGACTGGGCCGGGGACTTCTACCCGGACGGGGTCCCGCGTTCCCGATGGCTCGAGCACTACGTCACGGGGTTCCCCACGGTGGAGGTGAACGCCAGCTTCTACCGGCTGCCCTCGGAGCGGGCCGTCGCCCGGTGGCACGATGCGGCCCCCGACCGGTTCCGGTTCGCCGTCAAGGGGAGCCGCTTCATCACGCACGTGCGGCGGCTCTCGGACTGCCGGGACGAGGTAGCTCGGTTCGTCGAACGCGTCCGAGGGCTGAGGACGCACCTCGACGTGGTCCTGTGGCAGCTCCCTCCCACGCTGGACCGTGACCTCGGGCTGCTGGAGGGCTTCCTCGCGGTCCTCCCGGCTGGCGTGCGCCACGCGATCGAGTTCCGGCACCCCTCGTGGCTGGCGGGGGACGTGTTCGACGCGCTCCGCGCCCGAGGGATCGCGCAGGTGTGGGTGAGCTCGTCGCGGATGCCGGCCGACCGAACCGCGACCGCGGACTTCGTCTACGTGCGCTTCCACGGCCTCGGGGGCGGCTACGCCCACGACTACACCGCCGAGGAGCTCCGCCCCTGGGTCCGATCCCTGCGGGGCGCGCATGCCCGCGGCCTGGACGGGTACGTGTACTTCAACAACGACGCCCGAGCGCGAGCCCCGAAGAACGCTCGGGAGCTCGTCGAGGCGCTGGGCGACGCGGCCGTGCCGTGGCCGGCTGCGCGATCGTGACGTGCGATGTCTGAGCGAAGGCTGAGCGAGTACCGGAACCAGCGCGACGTCCGGCGGACCGGCGAGCCGAGGAGCTCGCCGGCGGATCCGCCCTCGCCCGGACCGGCGGGGGATGGGGGGCGCTGGCTGCTCACGTGCTGGGCCTGATGGGGGTCCCGTCGCCGATCACTCGGTCAGGGACCACTCCTGGATCGAGCCCGGTTGGAGCTCGACCACCTCGTCGCGGAACCCGACCCGGATCGGGGCCACCTCGCTGGGGATCGTGGACAGGCGCAGGAGCTCCGGGGAGATCCGCACCTGGAGCCGGTGGCCCCGGTAGTGGAGCTCGAACTCGAGGGCGCGGAACTCCTCCGGGATCGCCGGGTTGAACCACAGGACGCCACCGCGGACCTCCAGGCCGGTGTACCCGCGCTGGAGCAGGTCGACCGTCCCCGCCATCGCGCCCAGGTGGATGCCCTCGGGGGTGGTGCCGCCCTGGATGTCGGCCACATCGCTCTCGAGGGCCTCGGAGAACAGCTCGAAGGAGCGCTCGCGGTCGGAACGGGCCACCACCCAGGAGTGCACGATCCGCGAGAGCGTGGAGCCGTGGGAGGTCCGGGCGAGGTAGTAGTCGACGGTGCGCGGGATCGCCTCCGGCGGCAGCCCGTAGCCGAGCCGCTCCATCAGCTCACGGAGCTCGTCGGCCGAGAGCAGGTAGAAGAGCATCAGGACGTCGGCCTGCTTGGAGACCTTGTAGCGGTTGGGGGTGTCGTCCTCGGCCTCGAGGATGCGGTCCAGCCGCTGGATGTCCCCGTACCGCTGCCGGTACGCGTTCCAGTCGAACTCCCGGAGATCCTCGTAGCCCTGGAACTGGCTGATGATCCCGTCGTGGTGGGGGACGACCATCGTCCGGCTGATGTCCTCCCAGCGGTCCAGCTCCTCGCGCGTGAGGTGGAGCGTCTCCCACAGCGCCTGGCGGTGATGGTCCGGGAGACGCTCGAGCAGCTCCAGGATCCGGCAGAGGAGCCACACCACCATCACGTTGGTGTAGGCGTTGTTGTCCAGACCCGGCTGCTCCCGATCCGGGTACGCGTCGTGGTACTCGTCCGGACCCATCACGCCGCGGATCTCGTAGCGACCGGACGCCCGGTCGTAGGTGGCGATGCTCGCGAAGAACCGAGCGATCTCGATCAGCATCGGTGCCCCGCGGAACCGGAGGAACTCCAGGTCCTCGGTCGCCTGGTGGTACTGCCACACGTTGTAGGCCACGGCGATGTTGATGTGCCGTTGGAGCTGCGAGTGGTCCGGGAGCCATCGTCCCGAGCGCGGGTTCAGGTGCAGGGTCTGCGTCTCCTCCCGGCCGTCGCTGCCGGACTGCCAGGGGTACATCGCCCCCTGGTGCCCCGCCCTCGCCGCCGCCCACCTCGCCTGCGGGAGGCGCCGGTACCGGTAGTTGAGGAGCGTGCGGGTGAGCGCCGGCAGGCGCAGGTTCAGCAGCGGGAAGATGAACAGCTCGTCCCAGAAGATGTGTCCTCGGTAGGCCTCGCCGTGGAGGCCCCGGGCGGGAACGCCCACGTCCAGGTCGATCGCGTTCGGCGAGACCGTCTGGAGCAGGTGGAACACGTGGAGGCGAACGATCATCTGCGTTCGCTCGGAGCCCTCGATCCGGATGTCGAACCGCTGCCACAGCTGGTCCCACGCGAGCCGATGGCGTTCGAGCAGCCGGTCGAACCCGTCCGCACGCACGACGAGCTCGCCGGCGTTCCATCCGGGTTCGTAGATCGCGTGCGCCCGCTGCGTGACCAGGCTCACCACCTTCTCGACGGTGACCCGCTCGCCCTCCTCGACCTCGACGCCGATCTCCTGGGCGACCGCGCCGTCGTCGCGGATCAGCGTGCGCTCGGCCGCGAACGGCCCGTCGTCCCGGAGCAGCCGGGTCCGCGCGGCCTCACCGATCCGGACGTGCGAGTCCCGCGTCTCCACGACCAGCCGGATCGTCTCGGCGTCGATCTCCTCGGCCGAGCGCGGAACGAGGTGGTCGCCGCGGAGGTCGCGGTACCGCGCCACGCCCGAGTTCGTGACCGTCCCGTCCAGGCCCGATCGGATCTCGAGCCGCCCCGACCAGTCCTCGGGGACGATCGTGGTCTCGAGCGCGGCCAGGTGCGGCTCGGCCATGCTCACGAGACGGCGCTGGACCACCGACGTGGTCCGGCCCCCCTCGTCCCGGTACCGGAACGTGCGGAGCAGCAGTCCGCTTCGCAGGTCCAGCTCCTGGCGGTGGTCGAGGAGCTCGACCTCCCGCAGGTCCAGCCACTCCCCGCCCTGCGGACGGCACGAGAGGACCAGCCAGTTCGGGAGGTTCACCAGATCCTCGTTCTCCACGCTGCGTCCGGCGATCTCGGTCCGCAGCCGGTCGTACACACCCGCCGCGTACGTGCCGGGGTAGTGGACGTCGTCGGCCGAGGACTCGGGGGCGGCGCCGCGCGTGGCGAAGACGCCGTTGCCGAGCGTGCACAGCGCCTCCCGCAGGCCCTCCAGCTCGGGGGCGAAGTCCTCGTACACGAGGGCCCACTCGCTCATGGCGTCCCCTCCGGCGAGGCCGCCCCGGCCACGAGATCGAGGAAGGCGCGGGCCTCCTCGGGATCGCGCAGCGCGTACCGCGCGAGCGTCGGCCGGTCGTCCCCCTCGCCGCGGACGATCACGCCGAGCCCTCCGTCACGGACAGCCCGGAAGGCGTCCTCGTCCGTCTCGTCGTCGCCCACGTAGACGGGCAGGTGCTTGGGGTCCTCCAGCCCGAGCGCCTCGAGCAGCCAGAGCAGCGCCCTGCCCTTGTCCCAGTCCACGTCGGGACGGAGCTCGAACACCTTCTTCCCGCCGGTGCGCCGGAGCCTGGGGTGGGCGGCGGCGACCTCGGCCACCGCGGCCTCGACGGCCGGCACGAGCTCCTCGTCCACCCGCCGGTGGTGCACCGCGACCGCGAACCGTTTCCGCTCGATCCGGGCCCCCGGGACCCGTTCGAGGCGGGGCCTCAGCTCGCGCTCGGCGGCGTCCAGGTCCGGCAGGTACTCCCGGGCCCGCTGGTCGGCCGATCCGTCGGGCCGCACCAGATCGAACCCGTGGCTCCCCGCGTAGGCGATGCCTTGGACCCCGACCATCCGCCGGACGTCGGCGAGGTCGCGCCCGCTCACGACGGCGACGGGGAGGAGCGCGGCGAGCCGTTCGATCGCGGCCCGGGTCCGCGCCGGCAGCGTGGCGTCCTCCGGGCGCTCGACGATCGGCGTGAGGGTCCCGTCGTAGTCGAGGAACACGACCGGGCGCCGGCCCGACAGCAGCCCCCGGATCTCGCCTGCCCGCTCGAGGGCGAGCGGGAGGTCGCGGACGTTCGATCCCGTCGCTCCGAGGTCGAGTTCGCCGAGGTCGCCCACGACCACGTCGGCCCCCGCCGCGCGCAGACCCTCGGCGTCCCCGGTCCGATCGACGCCCACCACCAGGGCGAACCCGCCCCGCCGGCCGGCCTCCACGCCCGAGAGCGCGTCCTCGATCACGGCGGCGCGCGAGGGCTCGACCCCGAGGCGCCGCGCCGCCTCGACGAACACCGCCGGGTCGGGCTTCCCGGGCAGGCCGAGCTCGTCGGCCACGAGGCCGTCCACGCGCACCGGGAACAGCTCCCCCACCCCGGCGGCCTCGAGCACCTCCGACATGTTCTGGCTCGCCGAGATGGCGGCCGTCCGGACGCCGCGTCGCTCGAGCTCGCGGACCAGCTCGACGGTCGACGCGTACGGCTCGGCGCCGTGCTCCCGCAGGTGCTCCAGGAACAGCTCGTTCTTCCGGTTCCCCAGCCCGCACACGGTCTCCCGGTCGGGGGAATCATCGGGGTCGCCCTCGGGCAGGTGGATCCCGCGAGCGGCGAGGAAGGCCCGCACGCCGTCGTACCGGGGCCGGCCGTCGATGTACCGGCGGTAATCCGCGTCGGCGTCGAACGGGACGAACGGCCCCCCGGTCCGCTCGGCCCGCTCGCGCAGGTACGCGTCGAACAGGCGCTTCCAGGCGGCCGCATGCGCCGACGCCGTGTCCGTGATCACGCCGTCCATGTCGAAGATCACGGCGTCGATCCGCTCGAGCGGGAGCGCGGTGCGCCGAAGGCTCATGGGTCGGCCCCAGACTACGATGGACACATGGCGGCGCGCATCGAGCTCGTCCGCGGGGACATCACCGAGCAGCGGGTGGACGCGATCGTGAACGCCGCCAACCGATCGCTGCTCGGCGGCGGCGGCGTCGACGGCGCGATCCATCGCAAGGGGGGGCCCGCGATCCTCGCGGAGTGCCGGGAGATCCGGCGGACCCGGTACCCGGACGGGCTGCCGGTCGGGCAGGCCGTCGCGACGACCGCGGGCGATCTCCCCGCGCGCTGGGTGATCCACACCGTCGGCCCGGTCTACGCGAGATCGGAGGATCGTTCCGGCCTGCTCGCCTCCTGCCACACCGAGTCGCTGCGGGTGGCCGACGAGCTCGGCGCGCACAGCGTCGCGTTCCCCGCGATCTCGACCGGCGCGTACGGGTACCCGGTCGAGCTCGCCGCCCCGGTCGCGATCGGGGCGGTTCGCGGGGCCGAGACGCGGGTGGAGCTGGTCCGGTTCGTCCTGTTCGACGAGGCGAGCCACCGGGCGTTCGAGGACGCCCTCGCCGGGTGACGTCGCGGCCGCCGTGGATTCCCCACCTTCTTGATAGGATTCAGCCCATGGGTGGCCTCTCGACGCCCGCCGGCGTCGACGCACGGCTCGACGAGATCCAGCTCGTCGACTGCCGCGAGCCCTACGAGTGGGTCGCGGGGCGGATCGAGGGCTCGATCCACATCCCGCTCAACTCGATCATGGCCGGCGCCACGGGCGAGCTGGATCCGGGGAGGCCCGTGGTCGTGGTCTGCCGGTCGGGGAACCGGAGCGAGCTCGCCACGCTGATGCTCCAGGCACGCGGGTTCGACGCCCACAACCTCGAGGGGGGCCTGGAGGAGTGGACCCGCCAGGGGCTGCCGATCAGCACGCCCGAGGGCGCCCCCGGCCGCGTCGCCTGACCCGCGTTCGGCGTCCGCCGCGCTAGCCTGGGCGGGCAGATGGCCGACGTCGAGGCCGCCCGCCGCGCGCTCGAGGAGGCGCTCGGGCCGGAAGAGGTGCTTTCCGACCCGCTCGCGCTGCGGCTCTACGCGCGCGACGGGTCGATGGTCGAGGGCGGGTGCGCCCTCGTCGCGTTCGCCCGGTCCACCGAGGACGTCGTCGCGTGCGTGCGGATCGCGGCCGCGCATGGCCTGCCGGTCGTCCCCCGCGGCTCGGGCACCGGGCTCGCCGGGGGGTCGACGCCGATCGGCGACGCGCTGGTCGTCGTGACCTCGAAGATGACCCGAATCCTCGAGGTCCGGCCCGAGGACCGCCTCGCATGGGTCGAGCCCGGCCTGCCGAACCTCGACCTCGCGAACGCGCTCCGCCCGTACGGCTTCACCTACGCGCCGGACCCCTCTTCGCAGCAGACGTGCTCGATCGGCGGGAACGTGAACACGAACGCCGGCGGCCCCCACTGCCTGGCCTACGGCGTCACGTCGAACCACATCCTCGCGCTCGACGTCGTGCTGCCGGACGGCTCGATCCACCGGCTGGGCTCGGAGGGACCGGAGGCCGCTGGGTACGACCTGCGGGGCGTCGTCGTCGGGTCCGAGGGGACCCTGGGCGTCGTCGCCCGCGTCTGCGTGCGGCTGGTTCCGCTGCCCCCGGCGATCCGGACGATGCTCCTGGACTTCGAGGCCGTCGAGGACTGCGCCGAGACGGTGTCGGCCATCCTGGCCGCCGGCGTCGTCCCGGCCGCGGTCGAGATGATGGACCACGGGATCGTCGTGGCGGCCGAGGACTTCGCCCACGCCGGGTACCCGACGGACGCGGCGGCGATCCTGATCGTCGAGGTCGACGGCACGCCGGCGGCGGTCGCGGCGCAGGCGCTCGCGGTCGAGGAGGCCGCCCGCGCGAACCGCGTCCGGCACGTCCGCGTGGCGGCCGACGAGGAGGAACGCGCCCTCCTGTGGAAGGGACGCAAGTCGGCGTTCGGCGCGGTCGCGCAGATCGCGCCGCACTACCACCTGCACGATTGCACGGTCCCTCGCACCCGCCTGGCCGAGATCCTGACCGGCGTGTACGCGATCGCGCGCCGGTACGACCTCGTCGTGACGAACGTGTTCCACGCCGGGGACGGCAACCTGCACCCGCTGCTCTCCTTCGACCGTCGGATCCCCGGAACCCTGGAGCGCGTGCTCGCAGCCTCGGACGAGATCGTCCGCCTGTGCATCGGCGCCGGGGGCGCGCTCTCGGGCGAGCACGGGATCGGCCTGGAGAAGCGGGACTTCATGCCGCTGGTGTTCACCGAGGAGGACCTCGGCGCGCAGGCGTGCGTGCGGAGAGCGTTCGACCCGGAGGGACGCATGAACCCGCAGAAGGTCCTGCCCTCCGGCGCCCGGTGCGGTGACTTCGCGATGGCTCGGGGCCAGGAGGCCGCGGCCGCAGCGGCAGACCTCCCGGAGGGCGCGTGGATCTGATCCACCCGCACACCGTGACCGACGTGGTCGAGGCGGTCCGGGCGGCGAACGCGGAGGGCCGCCGCCTGCTCGTGGTCGGCGGGCGTCGCCACATCGACAAGGGCAACCCCTGCGTGGTGGAGGCCGAGCTATGGACGACGCAGCTCGACCGCGTCGTCGCGTACGACCCCGCCGAGATGGTGGCCGTGGTCGAGGCGGGGATGCGCCTCGGCGAGCTCCGGCGGATGCTCGCCGAGGGCCGTCAGGAGTGGCCGGTCGACGCGCCCGACGACGCGACGGTCGGAGGCGTGATCGCCGCCGCACCGAGCTCGCCGCGGCGGCTGAAGGTCGGCGCGGTGCGCGACACCGTGCTCGAGGCCGAGGTCGTGACCGGCGACGGGCGCTTGATCCGGAGCGGGGCGCGGACGGTCAAGCAGGTGACGGGCTACCAGATCCACAAGCTCGTCACGGGATCGCTCGGGACGCTCGGCGTGATCGTGCAGGTGGCGCTGAAGGTGCGGCCACTGCCGGAGGCGAGCCGGACGCTGCGGTTCGACGGGGGCCTCGAGCTCGCCACGAGGATCCTGGGTGCCGTGCCGGCGGCGGCCGGGGTGCTCGTCACGCCCGACGGCGTCGCACTTCGGCTGGAGGGCTGGCGTGCCGAGGTGGACGAGCAGGAGGCGACCGCGCGGGCCGTCGCCGAGCCGATCGAGGCGATGGACGACGCGCCGTTCCCGGCCTCGAGGCCATGGGAGGAGCGGCCGGTGGTGGTCGAGTCCGCCGTCCCGCCCTCGCGCGTCGGCTCGCTGGAGGCGGGGAACGCCTGGGGCGCGCTGGCGGGGGTCGGGATCCTGTGGGCGGGGCTCGAGGGGCCGGAGGAGCTCGCGGCGCTGCGCTCGTCGGCGCGCGAGGCGGGCGGCATCGCCCCGGTGGTCCAAGGACCGGGCGGTCTCGGCGACGAGCTGCCACCGGCCCCAGAGGTCCAGCGGCGGCTGAAGGAGGCGTTCGACCCGAACGGCGTGCTCGCTCCGGGCCGCGGGTGGGGAGGGCTCTGATGCCGGGCGCGCCGCTCGGCTCCGAGCTGCCCGAGGGCGCCCGGTTCATCGGGCCGCTCCCCGGGTCCGAGCCCGGATGGCGCCCGAGGCTCGATGCGCCCGCCGAGGACGACCTCGCGACCTGCGTGAACTGCGGCCTGTGTCTCCCCCACTGCCCGACCTACCGGCTCACCGGCGAGGAGTCCGCGTCCCCCCGGGGGCGGATCAACGCGATGCGGGCGGTGGCGGACGGTCGTGGCGAGGTCGACCGCACGTTCGCGTCGTTCATGGACCTCTGCCTCGCGTGCCGGGCGTGCGAGGACGTGTGCCCCTCGCACGTGCCGTTCGGCCGGATGATGGAGCGCGCCCGGGTGCAGATCGAGCCGCTCCGGACCCGCCGGGCGCGCCTCGTCCGATGGCTCGGCCTGGACGTGACGCTGCCGCGGAAGAAGCTGCTGTGGCTCGCCGCGGCGCTGCAGCCGCTCGCCACGCCGTTCGTCGGACGGCGGGTCCGCTCCCTCGTCCCGCCGAGGAGCGAGCTGTTCCATCGGCTGCCGCGCGTGACCGAGCCCGAGGGCGAGCAGCGCGGGACCGTGGCGCTCCTCTCCGGGTGCGTCCAGGACCGGTGGTTCCGGCCGGTGAACCGCGCGACGATCCGGGTGCTGGCGAGGAACGGCTGGCGCGTGGTGGTCCCGCGCGGGCAGGTCTGCTGCGGGGCGCTCGCCGCGCACAACGGCCGGCTGCGGACCGCCCGGCGCCTGGCCGAACGCAACCTGCGCGCCTTCGCCGAGGCGGACGCGGTGATCGTGAACGCGGCGGGTTGCGGGGCTCACCTGGGGGAGGTGGGCGTGCTCCTGGGCACCGAGGAGGCGCACGCGTTCGGAGCCAAGGTCCGCGACGTGATGGCGTTCCTCCACGACGAGGGGGTCCGGGCGCCGATGCCCGGCGCGGCGTTCGGACGGGTCGCCTACCACGACGCCTGCCACGCGCTCCGCGTGCAGAAGCTGAAGCCCCAGCCGCGCGCCGTCCTTCACCGGTTGCCAGGGCTCGAGATCGTCGAGATCCCGAACGGCGATCGCTGCTGCGGCGCGGCGGGCCTCTACAACGTCACCCAGCCCGTGATGGCGGACGCACTGATGCGGGCCAAGGCCGAGGCGATCGCCTCCACGGGCGCCGACGTCGTCGCCTCGGCGAACCCCGGGTGCACGATGCAGATCCGCGCGGGGCTGCGCGCGATCGGGTCGACGGTGGAGGTCCTGCACCCGGTCGAGATCGTCGACCGCGCGCACGGGGTCTGAGTCGGTCTACGGCGGGGCCGATCCTCCAGCAGTGACCCGTCGGGCCGTCGGAACACCGGACGCCCGTCCTCCAGGCCGAGGGTCAGCCCGCCGGGCCGGTGCACCAGCCGGTGGTGCCGCCGGCAGAGCAGGATCAGGTTGCCGAGCGCGGTCGGGCCGCCCTCGGCCCAGTGGACGACGTGGTGGGCGTCGCACCAGGGATGCGGCCGGTCGCAGCCGGGGAACCGGCAGCCCCGATCCCGCACCACCACCGCCCGACGGAGCGAGGGCGGCACGACCGGGGTGCGCCTGCCCACGTCC